>OLPO01001408.1_pt1 | contig 16544 bp, 18 predicted proteins | sample 1672831 | NCBI WGS metagenome assembly OLPO01 (sample SAMEA3136728, study PRJEB25190) | human gut metagenome
TAATATTTACCGGATACTGCAGTCTTTTTTCATAATTCCACATAAACTATCTGCAACCTCCTTCCACTTCCCACGGAAACGGCTGTTCCACCCATTTCCATGTATCGCCGCCGGACTCCAACGCATCATCAACAGTCAGAGGACCATAACACTGCGCATATTCTTTCATAAGTTTCTGTCGTTCTTTATCACATTCCTGATAAAAAGCAAGCCCTTCTTTGCACTTCGGATGGGTATCAAGATACAGAAGAATGTCGTTGACTGCAAAGCTGACTTCATTAATCCGGTTCAACAGATTTTCGCGAGGTGTGCACTGATTTCGATACATCATTTCTGCTTACCTCTCTTTCCACAAAACGGTTTGCACAACTGCGGGAAAACAGTTCCCACTTTCAGGGCATAACTCAGATCATACGTCGTCGTAAAATCCTGATAAGGAACATATGCCATTGCAGGTTCCATATGATCAACGTGTGTATACATTTCCTTTCCGGAAACTGCCGGCTTCTCAGTCAGGGTCCGGCGGGTACAGGACATTTCTCTTTGATTTCCCATGCCGCAGGTTGTATTATATGGTCGACCGCAGCCACGGCGCATCTGATAATTTTCCATGAACAATCCTTTCTGGTGAAAAAGTTGTTTCCTTATATTTTATGAAATAAAAAAGGCCAGTGTGCATAAATGAGAATCCGTAGTATAATTAAGAAAATACACTAAGGAGGAATGTTTTATGAAAAAGAAATCAAAGATACTTTCCCTGCTTCTTGATGGTAGTCGGACAAAAGACAACCATTAAAACACCTGTAAAAATGACCTTCAAAGGCAGTAATCCCAAAGTAGCTGCCGTAAACTCCACTGGAAAAGTTACTACAAAAGCAAAGGGAAATGCCACTGTTACAGCCAAAACCTCAAAGGTAACATGGACTTATAAAATTAAAGTAGAAAAGCCTAAACTGAGTAATACCAGGTTATCAGTTTATACTAAGACATCAAAGCAGCTGAAACTCAAAGGTACTTCACGTAAAGTCACCTGGTCATCCAGTGCGCCATCTGTTGTCAGCGTGAATAAAAAAGGAAAAATAACTGCCAGAAGAACCGGCAAGGCAACTATCACCGCAAAAGTAAATGGTGTCAAATACAAATGCAAAGTAACCGTAAAAGCCAGATCTAAGAAAAGCTCCGGAAGTTCCGGTCAATCCTCCGGAAAGTCTTCAGGACCAGCTTCCTCGTCAGGTGTCAACGGTTATGTATGGATTCCGGCTACCGGAAGTAAATATCACAGCAGCGCTTCCTGCAGTGGAATGCACAGTCCGCGCCAGGTAAGCATCAGTCAGGCAATAAGCATGGGGTACAGCGCATGTAAGAAATGTTATTGATTGACTTTCAGGTTGGAGCTGTTGAGTCATCTGCTTTAAGTAACTTATGGACTTTGAACTCAGATACTGCCGGCTCAGTCATCCGTTTTTTGGGAGTTGGTTACCTTTGATTTCACTAACTCTCGTCTGAGGCATCCTAAATTGTTAATTAAGTTGACTTGAATATTAGTAGATTCTGTCAGAGTCATCTGAATTTCAAAATTTAATTACCTATGATTTTCGTAACATGTATATAAGTCATCTGAATTCCAAAATTTGATGGACCAGAATCTCAGCTTCCGCTGGTTAGGTCATCAGAGACTGGTGTTTTTGTGGACTTGAACGAGGATTTCTTTCATGTTGGTCATTCTAGTTGGCTTTTGAAGGTGACTTGTCCTAACACAAGCGCAGTCTAAGCATATTGATTGTGCATTTCTCGCATTTATTTTCTGAATAAAAAGTCTGGGTTTCACAATCCTTGTCATATGTGTTATCCTGATAATATGCTGCAACAGTCGCCCCCACCCGTGAAACGGGTGGCTCGTAGGACGGCTATAAGCCTTTAATGCTAGGCCAGCGTCTCAAGGCGCTGGCTTTCGCTTTGCTCCAGCCACATTGCTCTTGACTCGTCGCCGCCCTTAAAAGGGCATTTGTACTACTTCGCCTTAACCCTTAAAAGGGTCCTCATATTCTTTTACGCTAAGTTTATCCTGCATAATATCATATTTTTCCTGCTCTTGGATATACTTGCGTACTGTGGCGTCATTTACTCCTACTGTACTAACATAGAATCCTTCACTCCAAAAATGTCTGTTTCCAAATTTGTACTTTAAATTCGCGTGTCTATCAAATATCATAAGTGCTGACTTTCCTTTTAAATATCCCATAAAACTAGATACGCTATATTTTGGTGGTATGCTGACCAACATATGAATATGGTCGGGCATAAGATGCCCTTCGATTATTTCTACTCCTTTATAAGAGCATAACTGTTTTATAATGTCACGAATATCAGCTTTGTATTGATTGTAAATTATTTTTCGTCTATACTTTGGAGTGAAGACAATGTGATATTTACACATCCATTTTGTGTGTGATAAATCATTTGGTCACCACCCGCGAAGCAGGTGGGTTATAGTTCAAAATGCCTACACGCTGCGTAGACATTTTGAACAGGCTAAAGCCGTACCAAAAACGTGCCACACAGTACTCTGACTGTATGGCACGTTTCTAATTTCATACTTATTTCCATCTGCTTTCTTTCCGGCTGCATATCTCATTCCACTGACAGCCGCCACAGATTTCCACACGTTTCCCGGTCTCGATAATGTTCTTCTGAACGTTATCCACAAAATCCCGGAAACTCAGATTTTCTCTTTCTTTTAATCCACAATACTCCAGCACTTTCCGATCGTAATGTTCTACGAGATCTGCACTTAAGCATACACCACTTTTAAGATTTGGACAGGCTTTGCAGATTTCATCACCGGAAACGGTCATTTCCACATCTGCGCCTTTCTCCAGAAGTTCCAGCATATGCTGCATATTTCCGGTAAAACCATCACTGTATCCTTTTCCCTCGAAATACGCCAGACACATCCCATGGTGAGGTCTCAGCCTGATCATGCTACAAATTTACGAAGCTTTCTGGAAAGTCCATAAGCAAGTACGATTTTGATAATATCCGGAATGATGAACGGAATCACGCACCATCCAAGAACGGTTGCCAGACCAACAGCTCCGTTTGCTCTGCTGTAAACGATCATAAACCATGCAGTACCAAATGCATAGCAGACAATCAGTCCTACGATCATAGAAACAATCTGCATCACTGCTTTTTTGCCAGGAAGTTTTTCCATTGCCCACATTACAAGTGCAGAGAAAAGAAATCCGATGATATACCCACCGGTCGTTCCTGCAAGAACACCGATTCCACCGGAAAATCCTGCAAATACCGGCACACCGATGGCTCCGAGAAGGATAAATACAAGAACAGAAAGTGTTCCTCTTTTTCCTCCGAGAATCCCTACGGCAATAAAAACACCAAATGTCTGCAATGTAAACGGAACTGCTGCCGGAATGGAAATCCAGGAACAGATTGCCATAATTACTGCAAAAACGGCAATGTATACAATGTCATAAGTTTTACTTCTGGTTGCTGCTACTGTACTCATTTTGTCCTCCTCGCGATAACAGACTTCTGTCATCTGATCTTTGTTTTGATTTTAACAATTTAACACAGCGCGCCCACATTGTCAACCTATCGTCGCAAAAAGGTTTACATTTTCTCGTATCATAGTTTACATTCTATTTCTGATGTACATAGACTTCCATCTGATTATATGGAATCACGATTCCATTTGCATCGAATTCTTCTTTTATTTTCTGGTTCAGACGCCATTTTACTGCCCAGTAAGATTCAGTGGCAACCCACACTCTCAACCCCATAATCACGGCACTTTCCGCCAGTTCATCTACGAAGACAACCATCTCCCGGCTGTCACTCTTTGTATCCGGATCGTCTTTCAGTATTTTTTCCAGAATGGTCTTAGCCTTCTGAATATCTGCCTCATAAGAAATTCCTACTTTGATCTCAAGTTTACGATTCTCTTTCGCCGTCACATTAATAATCGTACTGTTGGACAATGTACCGTTCGGAACTACAACTTTCTTGTTGTCAATACTGAGAAGTGTTGTATAGCAGATCTCAATCTTTGCAACCGTACCTTCACAGCCATTCGACTGATCCTGAATAATATAATCTCCCACTACAAACGGCTTAAACAAAAGCAGGAGAACACCGCCTGCCAGGTTTGCAAGCCCTCCCTGCAGTGCCAGACCAACTGTTACACCGGCAGTTCCCAGTAAAGCCGCTACTGATGACTCTTTTACCCCAAGGCTCACTGCAATGTTGATGATCAGAAGGATATACAGAATCGCTTTGCCCGCAGAAGATGCAAACTGCACAACACCTGCATCTACATTTGCCCGTTCCAGCGAACGCCGCATGATTTTCAGAAGCCAGTGGATAATTTTTCTTCCTACAAAAAATACAATGATCGATAATACAACTTTTATGCAAAATCCGGTCACCGCCGGAATCTGATCCTGCAGATACTGTTTAAAATCCAGAATATCTTTAATGCTTTCTTTTACACTGCCAATTCCCATTTCCTGCAGTCCCTGATCAACTTTACTGACTGTTTCATCAACTGTGCTCATAAAAAGCTCCCTTCGTTATTTTTGCATACAACCAGCATACTCTTTTTGTTTGCAAAACTGTAGTTTTAATATAACACAAATTTTACACAAAAACTATTTTATATGTTTAAAATCCTCATATAGAGTGATATAATGAAAACGCTTATAATAGAAATATACTTTATTTTATGGAGGAAACCATGCATATTATAATTGTTGGGTGTGGAAAAGTTGGACGCACCCTTGCGGATCAATTGCAGGAAGAAGATACAGATCTGACGCTGATCGACACTGATCCTGATGTTATCAATGATCTTACTGAGGATATCGATGCAATGGGAATCGTCGGCAACGGTGCCAGTATCAATACACTGATGGAGGCTGGTGTAAAGACCGCCGATATCATGATTGCAGTAACTGCTTCTGATGAGCTGAACCTGCTCTGTTGCCTTATTGCACAGAAGACCGGTCACTGTCAGACCATCGCCCGTGTACGTAATCCGATCTACAGCAAAGAGATCAGTTTCATCAAAGAGCGTCTCGGACTGTCCATGATCATCAATCCTGAACTGGCAACTGCCAGAGAAATTTCACGATTGCTCCGTTTCCCAGCCGCAATCAAAATCGATCCATTTTCCAGAGGCCGTGTAGAGCTTCTGAAGTTTAAGGTTCTTCCGGAATTTGGTCTGGATGGAATGTCCATCTCTCAGATTACAGACAAGTATCGCTGCGATATTCTTTTTTGTGCAATCGAAAGCAAAACGACCTTAAGTATTCCAGGTGGTGATCATCTGGTTCATAATGGTGATTTTGTTTCTATCATCGCAACTCCGAAAAACACTGCCCAGTTTTTCAAAAAAATCGGCCTGAAGACGCATCAGGTCAAAAATACTCTGATCATTGGTGGCGGTACAATTTCCTACTATCTTGCAAAGACTTTGTCCGACCTCAAGATCAATGTCAAAATTATTGATAAAAATAAAGACCGCTGCGAGGAACTCAGTGAAATGCTTCCGGATGCAACGATTATCTGCGGAGATGGCACTGACCGTTCCCTGCTTCTTGAAGAGGGACTCTCCACTGTAGAATCTTTCGTCACACTGACCAATATGGATGAAGAAAACATCTTCCTTTCCCTGTCGGCCAAGAACCTGACACAGGCAAAGCTGATCGCAAAAGTCAACCGTCTTCCATATAAAGATGTCATTGATGATCTTGATATCGGAAGTGTTATTTATCCTAAATACATCACCTCTGATTCTATTCTTCGTTATGTACGCGCCATGCAGAATACAATCGGCAGTAATGTGGAAACACTTTATCATGTCCTTGATAATCAGGCAGAGGCATTGGAGTTTATTATCCGTGATGAATCCCCGGTTGTCGGCATACCGCTTGCAGACTTAAATCTCAAGCCAAATCTCCTCGTATGCTGCCTTACCCGTGAAGGAACTGTCCGGATTCCACGAGGTCAGGACTCTATCCAGATTGGTGATAATGTCATTATTGTAACTACACACAAGGGACTTCGCGATATTCGCGATATCCTTGCGTAAAATGAGGTGTATCGATGAATTTTCGTATAATTGCATATATTGTAGGATGGGTGTGTAACTTTCAGGCAATCTTCATGGTGCTTCCCTGTATCACAGCCCTTGTTTATCAGGAACATGAATTCTTTGCTTTCCTGATTTCCATGATACTCTGCCTCATTGTCGGTATTCCTCTGACAGCCCGTAAACCAAAAAACAAAGTATTTTACACAAAAGACGGATGCGTTGCTGTTGCATTAAGCTGGCTGGCACTCTGCATCTTTGGATCCGTTCCATTTGTACTGAGTAACTCCATTCCGCATCCGATCGATGCTTTTTTTGAAACTGTTTCCGGTTTTACTACGACCGGTTCCAGTATCCTCACGGATGTAGAAGTTCTTCCTCACTGTATTCTTATGTGGCGTAGTTTCACACACTGGATCGGTGGTATGGGCGTTCTGGTATTTCTGCTCTCCCTGCTGCCACTTGCAGGCGGTTATCATATGAATCTGATGAAGGCAGAGAGCCCGGGACCTTCTGTAAGTAAACTGGTGCCCAAAGTACAGCAGACAGCCAAAATTCTGTATTCTATCTATATCGGAATGACGCTCCTTCAGATTGTTCTGCTTCTGATTGGAAATATTCCTTTATTCGATACATTGTGTATTGCATTCGGCACTGCAGGTACCGGTGGATTTGGTATCAAAAATGACAGTATGGGAAGTTACAGCACCTATTGTCAGATTGTCACAACAATATTTATGATTTTATTCGGAGTAAACTTTTCCGCATATTATCTGATCCTTACAAAAAAGATCCGACAGGCACTTAAATTTGAAGAAGTCCGTTACTACTTCGGAATCATTGCTGTTGCAATTCTTGTGATCGGACTTAATACTATGCACCTGTTCCAGAATCTTGGTGTTTCCATACAGCAGGCAGCATTTCAGGTCGGATCCATTATCACCACAACCGGTTTTTCCAGTGCTGACTTTAATCAATGGCCCGCCCTGTCAAAAACAATTCTTGTGCTACTGATGTTTGTTGGTGCATGTGCCGGCAGTACCGGCGGTGGAATCAAGGTTTCACGTATTCTGATTCTCTGTAAAGCTGCAAGAAAAGAGTTCCAGTTATATCTGCATCCAAATGCTGTCAAAAAGATTAAAATGGATCAGAAAACGATCACTCATGATATTTTGAGATCCACAAATATCTATCTGACCCTTTATCTTCTGATCTTTGCAGTTTCCATACTGCTTATATCACTGGATAACTTTGATATGACTACCAACTTTACCGCAGTCACCGCAACACTTAACAACATCGGTCCCGGACTTGAGATTGTCGGACCTATGGGAAATTTCAGTTCTTTCTCTTATTTCTCCAAATGTGTTCTGATTTTCGACATGCTTGCCGGACGACTGGAGATTTTCCCACTGTTGATCTTATTTGCACCGCGTGTATGGAAACATCGTTAATGAAAGAGAGCAGAATGGTAACCGGATAGTCCGAAGGATTGGAGGGGAAGATACAATGGCAAGTAATTGTGAAAGCTGCGTCAATTATGTCTATGACGATGAGATGGAGTGCTACTGCTGTGATATGAATTTAGATGAGGATGATATGGTAAAGTTTCTGACCGGAAGTTTTGACAACTGTCCGTATTATCGTCTGGATGATGAATATGCAGTGGTAAGACACCAGATGTAAGATAATATAAAATTTTTGTACAAAATATATAGAGAAATCAAAAAAGTCAGGTACAGTCCGTTTCTAGGGAATCTGTACCTGACTTTTTTTCGCGACAAGGTCAGGGTGTTAAAAGACAGCTCACAACATAGTGGCTGGCTTTGTGCACGTTGCCGATCCAAAAACCGGAAACCGTCTTTTGCTCCCGAATCTCTATAGAAAATACCGAAATGTCATTGCATTTTTGATATTTGCATGTTAAAATTGACTATAATCAATAATGGATACTAAACTACAGTCAAAGGAGCGTGAAAAATGCCAAAAGGTTTACAGCCTAAAGGGGTGGCGAGAAGAAACAAAATGCTCTTAGCAGCCGTCCAGTTGTTTTTAGAAAATGGCTATGAAAAGACAACGACAGCGGCGATCGCAAGGGCAGCGGGAATGGCACCATCATCGTTTTTTGCTGCATTTGAGAATAAAGAGGCATTGTTATTGACATTGGTACAGCAGATGTTCAATAGACAGTTTGAGAATGCAGAACAGCTTTTAGGGGAGCAGAAAGATCCGCTGATGCTGTATGGAATAGAGACTGCGTTGCAGATGTATATTACAGAGTTGTCGGAACCGTTACGGGAATTATATGTGATGGCGTACTCACTGCCGACAACCTGTGAATATATATATAACAATACGGCAGAAAGGCTGAGCGTGATCTTTGCCGATTATCTTCCCGAAGCAGAAAAAAAGGATTTTTATGAAATGGATATTGCTTCCGGGGGAATCACCCGTGGATTTATGGCGAAGCACTGTCATCTGTACTTTAAGATAGAGGATAAGATCAGACGGCATCTGCAGTGCTGTTTTACACTCTATCAGGTGCCCAAGGAGAAGCAGGATGCAGTGATCGATGCGGTATTAGAGGTGGATCTGCAATCTATCGCACAAAAATTGATAGAAGATACCATCGTGCAGGCGCATCGGGGATTTGAAGCAGTGATGACTACGAAAGAAGGAAAGAAGGCATAGCATAGGAAAAAGAATAGGAGGGCTAGGATGAAAAAAGAAATATGGAAAAGGATGTTGTGTGTTGCAACCGCAACAGTTGTGTGTCTGACATCCATACCGGGGACGGTTTTTGCGGATGAGACAGGATGCAAGGAGGCAAAAGACGGCAAACATGTTCCGAATGAGGATAAGAAAGAATTGGTGAAAATGGCAACCTGTACGGAAGACGGAGAGTGGTTGATCTACTGTCTATACTGTAATACACAGTATACAACAGAGGTCATTCCGGCAACGGGTCATGAGTGGGGAGATAAGAAACAGATCAGGGAAGCAGGATGCGTGACTACCGGTGAGGTGCAGTATACCTGCCAGAATTGCAACGAAGTGAAAACAGAAACCATACCGGCAAAAGGTCATACGATCGTAACGGACAAAGGAGTGACACCGACCTGTACACAGACCGGTCTGACAGAAGGAAAACATTGCTCTGTATGCAATGAAGTGATCAGGAAGCAGAAAAAGTTAGCACCGAAAAAACACCATGCCGTAACGGACAAGGCGGTAGAGGCAACCTGCAGTAAGGAAGGCCTGACAGAAGGAAAACACTGTTCTGTCTGCAATCAGGTTCTTGTGGAGCAGAAGAAAGTACGGAAAAAACGCCATGTGCTTCAAAAGAAAAAAGGGACACCGGCAACCTGTACAGAATACGGATGGACAGATAGAATTTTCTGCACCGTCTGCAATACGGTCACGCAAAGAAGGGTAAGGATAGCACCACTGGGTCACAAGATCGTAACAGACAAGGCAGTAGAAGCGACTTGTACGGAAAGTGGTCTGACAGAAGGAAAGCATTGCTCCGTATGTAAGAAAGTTATTACCCGGCAACAAGAGATTCCTGCAAAAGGTCACAAGATCGTAACGGATCCGGCAGTGGAGGCAACCTGTACGACAAGTGGTCTGACAGAAGGAAAACATTGTTCCGTATGCAAGGAAGTGATCACAGAGCAGAAAGTAATCCCGGCGAAAGGTCATACGATCGTAACCGACAAGGCGGTAAAGGCAACCTGTGAGCAGAGCGGTCTGACAGAAGGAACACACTGTTCTGATTGTAATGAAGTAATCCAAAAACAGGAAACCATAGCGGCACTTGGACATGAGTATCTATCGGGTGCAATCTATGATAAAAAGACAGCACAAGTGGTAGATATATGTAAACGCTGTGCTAAACAAACAAAGAGACTGGCAAATTTAGTATCACTGATAGGGGATGAACAAAATACCAAGTTCGAGGATATGGATGGAAAAGAAATCTCTTCGATCCCGGACAATCTGAAAATTTTTTCCGGTGAATCAGAGGATGGAAAAAGAAATCTGTTATATGTAAATGAAAAGGATGAAAAGCAGTTACGCGAGTTTTCGATGCTGTCAGAGCATAAAGAACTGAATAATCTTACTTTGCAGTTTGGAAAAGATGAAAATGCAGGTACGATACAGATGGATGCAGCGGATGGTATCAATCAGCTTGGAATCCGTATGAAGCCGTATGAAAACGGAGAAGTCTTAATATACGTTTCAGAAGACATTGTGAATGCATCCATAAAAAATATTAAGAAAAATGGCAACTCTATTATCTGTGAAACAGACAATGGAAGCAAACTGGCCATTTCCAGCGATCATATGAATTATGAGGTGGGAAAGACAGATGTTCCGAAAAGGAAAGATGATTCTGTTTTGAACCAGCTTGTAGCAAAGAGAGTAGAGGGAAGCGAGGACACAGTGGAGTTTTCCCTACAGCAGGTAGAGGAGGAACAGAAAGACTCAAAGACAGAGGATACCGCTAAAACAGAAGATAAATCTGCGTCCGAGGAACCAATGGAACCGATCCGGATCATCTTTGAAACAAAAGAAATGGCAAAAGATGAAGAGGAAGATGAAAAGAAGTCACAGGATGATTCCACACAGATCAAAATGATCGAGGAGGATGAGCCAACACAGAAGATTGAAAAAATAAAAGATGAGGAGCCGAGTATCATCATCATCAGATTCGTAGATCCGCCTGTAGAGGAAAAGAAAGAAGAAAAGGAAGAAGAAAAACAAGAGGAAGTAAAGACAGTGAACTTTGAGTTCGAGACTTTACATACCAGTTGTACGATAAGTGGATACAAATACTGTTCATTTAAAGAAGTTAATGATAAATACCACAAATGTAAAAATAAAAAAAATGTATTCAAAAAATGTAAAAACACGGATACTCACAAATGGAGTAAGGGTAAATGTGTAGAGTGTGGTGCATGGCACTACAATCATACCCCTGTATACTACGACAGGGTTGTTAAGAAGGGAGAACACGGATGGTGTACAACGTGTGGTATGAAGTGGAGCGGACGTAATTGGACATTATAAGTGTAAATATTGTGGAGAGCCACAGAAGAGATAAGAAGCAGGTAGAAGTCCTGTGAAATAAGCAATAAAAATGCACGCGTAAATCTGCGCGTGCATTTTTCTATTTTCAAATATTATTTTAAAAATCCGTTGATGATCTGTTCTTCGGCTTCTGCTTCGGTCAGACCAAGTGTCATCAGTTTGATCAACTGGTCACCTGCAATTTTACCGATTGCAGCTTCGTGGATCAGGCTGGCATCAATGTTATTAGCGGAAAGCTCCGGCGTAGCATCAACATGGGCATTTTCCATAATGATGGCATCACATTCGCTGTGGCCGGCACATTTATTGTTACCGCTGATCTTTGCTAAAAAGACCTGATGGGATTCGCCCTTGGCAACGGAACGGGATACGATATTGGTGCTGGAATCCTTTCCGTTGAGTTCTACATGGAAATCAGTCTTTGCATACTGTTTTCCGTGTGTCATGATCTTTTCGCGGACTTCTAAAGTCGCTCCGTCTTTTAAGTCGCCTCTGGTGATACGGTTGGTGGAATCGATTCCCTTGATCTGGGTAGTTTCCATTTCCATATAGGCGTTCTCTTCTAAGTGGACAACAGTTTCGGGATTCATAATGTTCTCACCGCGTCCATCGCCTTCCCCATAGTGTCTTTCGATATAGCGGACTTTGGAATTTTTTCCAACATAGAAGGTGTGTACACCGTCATGCTTTGAAGTATCAGTTCCACAGTTGTGGATACCGCAGCCTGCAATAATGGTAACATCGCAGTTCTCTCCGACGTGGAAATCATTATAGACTAACTCCTGTAAACCGCTCTGGCTTAAAATAACCGGAATGTGTACACTTTCATTTGTAGTTCCCGGTTTGATATAAATATCGATACCGGACTTGTCCTGTTTGGAAATAATATCAATATTCGCAGTAGTGTTGCGTCCGGCAAGCTGCCCATCGGAACGGATGTTATAAGCTCCCTCCGGAATCTCATGCAGTCCCGCAACCTGTTCTAATAAATTCTTCTGAATGGCATCCATGCTAAGACCTCCTTTTTATGCTTTATCTGTTAATGTCTTGCAAGTGCTTGGCTGGTTCATCAGGCGTGGCATGATCTCTTCTTTCGAACCGATGGAATCCACGCTGCCGTTTGCAATGACGATGATCTTATCTGCAATGTTTAAAATACGCTCCTGATGGGAGATGATCAGGATAGAGCCGTTGATCTCATCTCTCATTTTTTCAAATACCTTGATCAGGCTGTTAAAGCTCCAGAGATCAATACCTGCTTCCGGCTCGTCAAAAATAGAAAGCTGGGTTCCTCTTGCTAAAATAGTAGCGATCTCGATTCGCTTTAACTCACCGCCGGAAAGGCTGGAGTTCACTTCACGGTCAATGTATTCTCTGGCACAAAGGCCAACCTCAGAGAGAATATCACAGATATCGCTGACAGACATCGGTTTGCCTGCTGCAATATTTACCAGATCTTTTACCGTCAGTCCCTTGAAATGGACCGGCTGCTGGAAAGCAAAGCTGATACCGCGTTTGGCACGCTCAGTAATGCTGAGATCTGTAATGTCTTCTCCGTTAAACAGGATCTGACCGCTGGTCGGTGTATGAATGCCGGCAATGATGCGGGCAAGTGTGGATTTACCGCCACCGTTCGGACCGGTGATCGCCACAAAATGTTCATCAATCGTCAGATTGACATTTTTTAGAATCTCTTTATTGTCATTGTCGTCATCGACTTCATAACTGATATTTTTTAATTCTAACATAGTTCCTCCAAATTTTTGATAAATATATAACAATCAAGCTACATTATACTATGACGGGATGTTGTTCTCAACTGTAGTTTGACAGAAATTGCCAAAAAGTGCATCGGCTATGCCGGATAGTGGAGTCTGTCATCCGAAATATGCTCTAACACTTCCTCTAAGTATTTTTTTGCAACATATTTTGCCATAGGCAGATTTAAGTCTAAATAATTGCCACAGTCCTTAGCGGCAGCTCCCGGGATCGTACCTTCGTAATCACGGATAAACGTAAACATTTCTGTTAAAAGTGTAACGATGTCCTCAGATTCGTAATCGCCGGCAAGGATCAGATAGAATCCGGTGCGGCAGCCCATCGGTCCAAAATAAATGGTTTTTGAGGCAAAATCCTTATGATTGCGTAAAAAAGTTGCACCCAGATGCTCGATAGCGTGTATCTCCGCAGTATTCATGACCGGTTCAAAATTCGGGCGTGTCATGCGGATATCAAAAGTGGTAAGCACTTCGTTTCCGGCATGGTCTTTTCTGGACACATAGACACCCGGAAGAAGTCTTAAATGATCTACAGTAAAACTTGCGATTTTTTCCATTATAAATTACCTGCCATTTCTAAGATCAAAGTTACAGAGTTCGCGATTGCCATTTTTTCAAATGCAGGATAGTCCATAGAAGCACTGTCATCTGCTTTATCGGAAATGGCACGGATGATCAAAAACGGGATGTTGTTCAGATAAGCGGCATGTGCGATCGCAGCACCTTCCATTTCGGTACAGTAACCGCCGAAGGTCTCTACCAGCCAGTCCTTTTTCTCATGGCTGGAAACAAACTGGTCACCGCTTACCACACGACCCTCAAATACCTTTACACCGGAAAGAACCTTGTCACAGGATTCTTTGGCAACTTTTCGAAGATGCTCATCTGCCGTAAAAGAAAGCGTGTCCATTCTTGGGATCTGACCCAGCGGATAACCGAAAGAAACGGCATCCATATCATGCTCTAACGTATCCGTGGACAACACAATATCCCCGATATCGATATCCTTATTTAAAGAGCCGGCGATTCCGGTGTTGATGACAGCATCGACGTCGTAATCATCGACAAGGATCTGTGTACAGATACCGGCATTGACTTTACCGATACCGGAACGTACGACAACAGCTTCCTTTCCATTTAAAAATCCTTTATAAAAATCCATGGAAGCCTTGCTGTGGACTACCACATCTGTCATATGCTCTTTGATCTTTGCAACTTCTTCGTCCATTGCTCCAATAATTCCTAACATACAATCCTCCTCTTTTTGTGATTTTAACTCAAACAGTTCCATTTTAAGCCAATTTCGGGGAAAATACAATAGTCAGGGTTCTTCTTTTTCAGGGAAAAAACTGCCGCGTATGACAGCATTTTCTCCATAGCGGGATTTGATCTGATCCAAGGCAGCATCTAATTTCTGCTGCTTTTCGGATTTTGCTTCTAAATAACCGGAGTCAAACAGAGTCATCTGGACCGGTGCATCCTCATCTAAGAGTTTTCCGGTGCGGATACCGAGTAATCTTATCGGGGTGTGGTTCCAAAGCTCGTCAAAAAGACGACAGGAAAGCTCATAGATCGGCTGGGTCGAGTTCGTGGGAAAGAGCAACACCTTCTGGTGCGAAACGTGCTGTACTTGATCTCCACGGTTACGGACTGTGCAAGCTGATTGGACTTTCGGAGTCTCGAAGAGACCTGTTCCGCTAAGGCAAGCAGCACTTTTTTGGCATCATCAGCATTCGAAACGTCCTGTGCCAAAGTCGTGGAATTGCCGACTCCTTTTAATTTTTCAACAGTGCTGTGGACTTCTGCGGGAGCGATTCCGTTGGCATATTCCCACATGAGCAGCCCATGGCTTTTGAATTCCCGCATTAAAAAATCTTTGTCGGTATGTGCGAGTTCTCCGATCGTTGTGATCCCAAGAGAACGAAGTCTGGTAGAACTGGATTTTCCTACCATATAAAGGTCCTCGATAGGAAGCGGCCAGAGTTTTTTCGGGATCTCTTCTTTCCAGAGCGTGTGGATGCGGTCTGGTTTTTCAAAATCACTTGCCATCTTAGCGAGCAGCTTATTCGGTGCGATCCCGATGTTAACGGTAAAGCCGAGTTGCTCTTTGACAGTCTTAGAAATAAGGGTGGCTCCGGCAATCGGAGATTCATATTGATAGGCGATCGGTGTAAAGTCCAAAAAACATTCATCAATGGAAAGCTGTTCAATGTCCGGTGTAAACGTACGCAGAAGCGTCATAAGCTGCTTGGAATACTGACGGTACATCGCATGATCCGGACGTGCGATAACCAGGGATTCGCATTTTCGAAGAGCATGTGCGACCGGTTCGCCGGTTTTGATACCAAACGTTTTTGCAGAAGTAGATTTTGCCAGTACGATCCCATGGCGGCTCTCACGGTCTCCGCCGATAATGGACGGGATCGTGCGCAGATCGACCGTGCTTCCATTTTTCAGTTGTTCAATGGCAGTCCAGCTTAAAAAAGCGGAATTTACGTCAATATGAAAAATAACCGGTTCCAAGTTCCCAATCTCCTTTTTGCAGATTTCTTTCTAAAACTCTTTCTAAAATTTGTTCTAAATTTTGTCCTAAAACTCATTCTGAATTTGTTTTGAATCTCTTCCCAATAAAATAGGTCTGTTCCGTCAAATAAAAATGTCGGATAAAAAATCCACTGGACAAGAACAAATGTTTTGTTTATGATGTTAGTATAACATAGCGAAGCGGACTCGTACAGATAGAAAAGGAGGAGCTATGAAATTTTTTCATTTAAGTGATCTGCATATTGGAAAACATTTATTTTATTATTCACTTTTAGAAGATCAAAAATACGTCTTTCACCAGATTTTGGAAGCGGCAAAGGAGGAACAGCCGGATGCCGTTCTGTTATGTGGCGATATTTATGATAAAACGATTCCGTCAGCAGAGGCTGTCAGTCTGTTTGACTGGTTTTTAACAGAGTTAAAAGAAACATTGCCAAAGGCATTGCTCCTTATCATTGCGGGAAACCATGACAGTGGAGAGCGACTGGAATTTGCAAGGGAACTCTTAGAAAAAGAGGGCGTATTCATTGCCGGTCTGCCGCCGCGTGAAGCAGACGAAAAGATCCGAAAAGTGACGATGACGGATTCTGTCGGGGAAGTATGCTTTTATCTGCTGCCATTTACCAAACCGTCGCATCTGCGAAAAAAATACGAAGAAGAAAAAATAGACAGCTATGAAGATGCAGTGAAAAAATTATTAGAAGAGGAAGAAATAGATACAACAAAACGAAACGTTCTATTGTCACATCAGTTCTATTTATCCGGTGGCAGCGAGCCGCTCACCTGTGATTCGGAGATCCGCATGGCAGGCGGGATTGACCAGATCGATACGAGACTGTTAGAGGATTTTGACTATGTGGCACTTGGTCATATCCACAGGGCACAGAGGATTGGAAAAGGACAGTGTTACTATTCAGGAACACCACTTAAATATTCCGTAAGTGAAGCTGCCCATGAGAAATCTTTTCAGATTGTGGAATTAGGAGAAAAAGGACAGGAGCCGGTTGTACGAAAAA
>OLPO01001410.1_pt1 | contig 16517 bp, 14 predicted proteins | sample 1672831 | NCBI WGS metagenome assembly OLPO01 (sample SAMEA3136728, study PRJEB25190) | human gut metagenome
TATCTGAAAAATATCAGAAGAACTATATGCGCCGGAGAATCGGTGCAGGAGAAAAAGAGGTGTGAGAAATGATTGATAAGAATATTCTGTATCCGCTGTTTCTGGCATTTGCCATCAGCGTGGCGCTCAGCCCGTTTATCATTCCGTTTTTACAGCGGCTGAAGGTTGGTCAGACAGAGCGGAAGGAAGGGGTGCAGTCTCACCTGAAAAAGGCCGGGACGCCAACGATGGGCGGACTGATCATCCTGATCAGCGTTGTGGTGACGTCTCTGTTTTTCATCGGACGTTTCCCTAAGATGATTCCGGTGCTGTTTCTGATCCTTGGCTTTGGTATCATCGGTTTTCTCGATGATTACCTGAAGGTCGTGCTGCGCCGCTCAGACGGCCTGTATCCGAAGCAGAAGATGCTCGGGCAGATCATTGTGACGGCGGTGTTTGTCGTGTACCTGTGGATTCAGGATCCGTCGAGCCTGGAGATTCTGATTCCGTTTTCCGGAGGGAAGGTCCTGAGCGGAGACTGGGTGCGGATTGCATCGGCGGTCATTGCGTTCCCTGCGATCATCGGAACGGTCAATGGTGTCAATTTTACCGACGGGCTGGACGGGCTTGCGACCGGCGTGACGACGATGGCAGCTGTGTTCTTTACAGCGGCATCGGTGACTTTGGGTGCAGGAATTGAGCCGCTGACAGCGGCGGTAACGGGTGCACTGATCGGCTTTTTACTGTTTAATGTTTATCCGGCGAAGGTGTTCATGGGTGATACCGGATCGCTGGCACTCGGCGGATTTGTCGCTGGCGCAGCCTACGCGATGCGGCTTCCGATGTTTATCCTGATTATCGGACTGATTTACTGGGTGGAGATTTTCTCTGTCATGATTCAGGTTACGTATTTTAAGAAGACCGGTGGAAAGCGTTTCTTTAAGATGGCGCCGATCCATCATCACTTTGAGCTCTGCGGCTGGTCCGAGACGCGGGTCGTAACGGTGTTTACTGTAATCACTGCGCTTTTGTGTGTAATTGGTCTGGTAGGGCTGAATTAGCTGCGAAATGTAAGAACAGAAAAGAGGAAGAAAAATGGAACTGACAAAGAAATGCGTGCTCGTATTCGGAACCGGCATCAGTGGAATCGGAGCGGCACATCTGCTGCTCGCAAAGGGGGCAGAAGTAATTCTCTATGATGGAAATACAGAAAAGGATAAGGACGCACTTCTGGCGGAGTTTCCGGCAGGAAGTCAGGTCCGTATTGTACTTGGTGAGCTTCCGGAAGCAGAAATGGAACAGCTGGATCTGGTGGTCATGAGTCCGGGTGTGCCGTGCGATCTGCCCGTCGTGCTTGCAATGAAGGAGAAAGGCATTCACATCTGGGGGGAAGTGGAGCTCGCGTATGAATGTGGAAAGGGCGATGTCCTTGCCGTGACCGGTACAAATGGAAAGACGACGACGACGAGCCTGCTCGGAGCGATTATGCAGGCATACCATCCGGAGGTCTATATCGTCGGCAATATCGGCAATCCGTATACCGAGGCGGCTCCGAAGATGACAGACGATGCTGTGACGGTGGCGGAGATCAGCAGCTTTCAGCTCGAGACAATCGAAAAATTTGCACCGAAGGTCAGCGCAATTCTGAACATCACGCCGGATCATCTGAATCGTCATCACACGATGGAGGAGTACATACGGGTCAAAGAGCTGATTACAAAAAATCAGACAGAGTCCGATACATGTGTGCTGAACTATGAGGATGAGATTCTGCGGGAATTCGGAAAGACATTACATACAAAGGTCATTTATTTCAGCAGTCTGCATAAACTGGAAAAGGGAATGTATCTGGACGACGGAGAGATCTGCTATCGCGATGAGAACGGGGTGCAGAAGCTCTGCCGGACGGCAGAGCTGAGCCTGCCGGGACGCCACAATCATGAAAATGTGATGGCGGCAGCGGCAATGGCGCTCGCTTACGGGGTACCGCTTGAGGTGATCCGCAAGGTGGTCTGTGCGTTTAAGGCAGTGGAGCACCGGATCGAATTTGTCACTGAGAAAAATGGTGTCGTTTATTACAATGATTCAAAGGGAACGAATCCGGATGCCGCAATCAAGGGCATTCAGGCGATGGATCGTCCGACCTTGCTGATTGGCGGTGGGTATGACAAGGGATCTTCTTATTCCGAATGGATCCAGGCGTTTGACGGGAAGGTAAAATATCTGGTGCTGATCGGACAGACGAGAGAGAAGATCGCAGCAGAGGCAAAGGCACTTGGCTTTACGGATATCGTATTTGCGGACAGCCTTGCCGAGGCAGTGCAGTTCTGTGCGGATCACGCGGAAAAGGGAGATGCAGTGCTGCTTTCGCCGGCGTGTGCGAGCTGGGGCATGTTCCCGAACTACGAGGTGCGGGGAAGGATGTTCAAGGAACTGGTAAACAATCTGTGACGGGAGTGAGCGTTTGCGAAAAGAAGCCGGAAAAACAGACGGGTTGCTGCTTCTGACCGTTTTTGTGCTGGCGGGCTTTGGCCTGCTGGTTCTCTACAGTATGAGTGCATATAATGGGCAGGTCCGTTTTGGCGATGCTGCTTATTATTTAAAAAAACAGCTTTTTGCGATGCTGTTTGGCTTTTGTCTGATGTACGGCATCGCAAGACTCGATTATCATACGCTGGAGCGGTTCGCCGTCCCGGCGTATCTCATTTCTCTGGCTTTAAGCGGAGCGGTGCTGCTGTTCGGGGATGCCTACAATGGCTCGAGACGCTGGCTGTCGATCGGACCGCTTTCCTTCCAGCCTGCGGAGTACGCAAAGCCCGCAGTCATCTTGCTGCTCGCCTCTGCGGTGAGCCGTATCCAGGGTAAAGGCGGCTGGTGGCGCAGCGCTGCAGTATTTGCGCTTGTGCTGCCGATCGTGGGCCTGGTCGGGACAAATAACTTAAGCACTGCCGTTATTATTCTCGGTATAGCAGGTATTCTGCTGTTTATCTCTAATCCAAGATATCTGCCGTTTCTTTGGATGCTGCTTGCCGGCTCTGGTTTCCTCGGCATTTTTTTGAGTCTGGAGGCATACCGGCTGGAACGGGTGGCGATCTGGCGGCATCCGGAGCAGTATGAGAAAGGGTACCAGACGATGCAGGGACTGTATGCGATCGGCTCCGGAGGGCTGTTCGGACGCGGGATAGGAAAAAGCATCCAGAAGCTTGGGTTTGTGCCGGAGGCGCAAAATGATATGATTTTTTCGGTGATCTGTGAGGAGCTTGGGTTTTTTGGAGCACTGTTTCTGATGCTGCTGTTTGCGGTGCTGATCTGGCGGTTCATGGTGATTGCTACGCATACGGCGGATCTTTTTGGGGCATTGATTGTGGCGGGCATCATGGGTCATATTGCGATTCAGGTGATTTTGAATATTGCTGTCGTGACGAATACAATCCCGAATACGGGAATTACACTTCCTTTTGTGAGCTACGGCGGGACGTCCATGCTTTTTCTGCTCGCCGAGATGGGGCTTGCACTGTCAGTGAGCCGGTGGAGAAAATAAGCGTACGAAAACGACTGGCATGCGGCACCTTATGAAATCACGTGCATAAAATATAACTAAGAGCACCTGTTATGCTGCGGCGTGTGCCGTTTGGCGGGAAGGCCGGAATTTGTGGAAAAACTGATTGTGACAGGCGGGACGCCGCTTCAGGGAGAAATCAGCATTCAGGGATCCAAGAATGCAGTGCTGCCGATTTTGGCAGCCTGTCTGCTTGGAGAAGGACCGTGTGAACTGGAAAACTGTCCGGAGATTAAGGATGTGGAGGATACTTTACATATCCTGCGCAAGCTGGGCTGCCAGGTGAATCAGAGCGGAAAAACAGTTCGTATTGATGCCGAAACGGCTGCCGGATATGAAATTATCGGCGGAGAAGCGGCAAGAATCCGTTCTTCTGTCTTGTTTTTGGGCGCACTTCTTGGTAAAATGAGAAAAGCGGTGCTGCCCAAACCGGGCGGATGTGCGATCGGAAAGCGTCCGATTGACTTGCATCTTGCAGCTTTAGAGCGGCTTGGGGCTGCCTTTTCCTGTGAGGGGGAGGCAATTACGGCAGAAGGGAACAGGCTGCATTGCGGGACGATCCGTCTTGGCCTGCCAAGTGTGGGTGCGACGGAGAACAGCATATTAGCTGCGGTGCTCCTTCCCGGGGAGACGCGGATCGAGCATGCGGCACAGGAGCCGGAGATTGATGAGCTGATCCGTTTTCTGAACCTGCGTGGCGGAAAGCTGCAAAGGATGGGTGATGCGATTGTGATCGAGGGCGGGCGGTGTCTGCATCCGGTGCGGTTTCGGATCGCATCGGACCGGATTGTGGCTGGGACCTATTTGTTTGCGGCAGCAGCTGCGGGAGGAGAACTGCATTTGCAAAACTATGCGGCAGATCAGACGCTTGCAGGAGTGCTATTGCAGATGGGCGGAATATGTCGGGCAGACCATCTTGGCGGCATGCATTTTCAGATGAAGCATCGTCCAAAAGCGCTACCCGGGATCCGGACGGCTCCTTATCCGGGATTTCCGACCGATCTGCAGTCACCATTGATGGCGGTCTGTGCACGGGCCGACGGGCAGAGCAGGATATGGGAAACGGTGTTTGAGAGTCGTTTCCGTACAGCTCAGGAGCTGCAGAAGATGGGCGCGGAGATTTTCGTGCAGGGGAATCTGGCCACCATAAAAGGAAAAGCGCGGCTGCATGCCGCTTCACTTCGTGCACCGGATCTGCGCGGAGGCGCGGCGCTTGTTGTGGCGGCCCTCTTTGCGGAAGGGATCAGCGAGATCTCCGGACTGGAATATATTTCGCGGGGCTATGAGGATATCGGAGCAGATCTGTGCCTTCTGGGGGCGAATATCCGGAGACACGAATCCGAGACAAGGTAAGAGATTAAAAAAAGGAACTGACCAGGTATGAGAAGAAACAAAAGAAAAAAGAGGGCGGTCCAGCTGGGCGGTCTGGTACTGCTGATCGTGGTGCTGGCAGGGTTTATGATGCTTTTCCAGGTACGGACGGTGAATGTATATGGAAACAGCCGTCACGCGGCAGAAGAGATTTCAGATGGTCTGCTGGACGGGTTTCTGATGAAAAATACACTGTATCTTCAGTGGAAATACCGGAACGGGACGATTCCGGATACACTGCCGTTTCTGGATTCCATCAAGGTACAGATGAAATCTCCGTTTGAAGTGCGGGTAGATGTATCGGAGCGGGATCCGGTGGCCTATGTAAATAAAGGGAGCAACGCCTATTTTGATGAAAACGGGCTGGTGCTTGCCATTACGGATGAGGTCTATGACGGAGTTCCGGTCGTGACCGGAGCTGATGTAGATACGCCGGTGCTTTATCAGAAGCTTCCGGTCATAAGCAGTGCGCAGCTGCGGACGATTCTGAGCGTTACACAGCTTTTGAAATATCAGGAGCTGGAGGCGAAGGAGATCCGGTTTGATGAGAGCGGAGATATCACTGTGTATATTGGCAAGGTTGAGGCAATGCTCGGACAGGATGAGTACATGGAGGAGAAGATCGCAAACCTCCGTGCAATATTAAAGAAGATGGGCAATGAGAGCGGAACTCTGCATTTAGAGAGCTTTACCGGGAAAAATGATACCGCAACGTTCCGGCCGTCCGATGAGCCTGAGACAGAAACCGAGACGGAGACGGATGCGGCAGGTGATACCGGCGGAGATGATACCTCCGCAGCCGGAGATGCCGGGACGGGCTCTGATTCATCGACGGCCGGGGATGCGACAGTCGGAAATGACGCGGACGACAACGGTGCGGCTTCTTCCGATGATAACGTGGATGGCAGCCAGGAGCAGCCAGGAGATTCGTCTTCGACAATCAGCATGGTATTTGATTCCTCGGGAACGCTTGTGTACAATGTTCATGTAGAGAACGGGACAGTCGTCGATGCAAACGGAAATCCGGTATCCGGCTGCAGTGTGGACTCTGACGGATATGTCGTGGATGCGTATATGAACCGGTTTGATCCGGACACAGGGGAGCTGGTACAGTAAAGCTGCTCATAACTTTTTTGAAAATTTACTTGATTAATTTTGCGAATGACTATATTATAAGAGATAGTACGGTGGGGATAGTATGCGATACCGTAGATTGACTCCCATCGGGTATGCTGCCCGGCGGTGCGATCCCGTACCGATGGAATGTGAGGATTTGCTTCACATGAGGACAGATTTTTCCCATGGACGGGAAGTATTTGAACGCAGATCGCGAAGCGACTGCGTTCATGAGCAAATAGCGAAGCGGATTGCGAATGTCCGCTTTATTGCAGATCGCGAAGCGGCTGCATTCATGAGCAAGTAGCGAAGCGGATTACGAATGTCCGCTTTACTGGAAGAGCAGGGCGGAGCGTAAGCCACGGGATGGTGAAGAAAATGCTTCGCTGCAAAAAGGAGGAAACACGGTGTTAGAGATTATGTCAAACGAAACGGAATCTGCTGCGAAGATTATAGTAATCGGAGTCGGCGGAGCCGGGAATAATGCAGTGAACCGCATGGTTGAGGATACAATTGCCGGTGTTGAGTTTATTGCGATCAACACAGATAAGCAGGCGCTGCTCATGTGCAAGGCGCCGACAACGATTCAGATCGGAGAGAAGGTCACCAAAGGACTTGGCGCAGGCGCGAAGCCGGAGGTAGGTCAGCAGGCAGCTGAGGAGAGCACGGAGGATATCCGTCAGGCAATTCAGGGTGCGGACATGGTGTTTGTTACCTGTGGTATGGGCGGAGGTACCGGTACCGGTGCAGCTCCGGTCGTGGCAGGGATCGCAAAGGAGATGGGTATTCTGACTGTCGGCGTTGTGACGAAGCCATTCCGCTTCGAAGCCCGTACGCGCATGAATAATGCGCTTGCAGGCATCGAGCGTCTGAAGGAGAATGTTGACACGCTGATCGTCATCCCGAATGACAAGCTGCTTGAGATCGTAGACCGCCGGACGACAATGCCGGAGGCACTGAAGAAGGCAGATGAGGTGCTGCAGCAGGCAGTTCAGGGTATCACAGACCTGATCAATCTCCCGGCACTGATCAATCTGGACTTTGCAGATGTACAGACAGTCATGAAGGACAAGGGTATCGCACATATCGGTATCGGACAGGCCAAGGGCGACGACAAGGCACTTGAAGCAGTCAAGCAGGCAGTTGCCAGCCCGCTGCTCGAGACGACGATCGAGGGTGCTTCCCATGTTATTATCAATATTTCCGGAGACATTTCCCTTATGGATGCCAACGATGCGGCAAGCTATGTGCAGGAGATGGCAGGAGACAATGCCAATATTATTTTCGGTGCGATGTACGATGACACCTATGCAGATGAGGCGAGCATCACGGTTATCGCGACCGGCCTTGAGGATGTCAATGCAAAGCCGGAGAAGCCGTCCCGCAGAGGCAGTATGTCGTCCTCTCAGGATTTCAGTTTTGTCCGCAAGGAAAAGCCGGCAGGATCTTCGACATTTCATCGTGTACCGCCTGCGACATCCGCACCGGCACAGCAGACCCGTCCGGCATCGACTACGACCGGTACGATGCGGACTCCGACCAGCAAGGTACAGGAGCGGGATATCCAGATTCCGGATTTCTTAAAGAGAAGCTAAGATCAATGCGTGAAAAAAGAGCACACATGTTTTGAGGGAGACTTCAAATATGTGTGCTTTTATTTTTGGATAAACTGGACTGATTAAATTTCATAGAAATGGCACTTCTCATTCATGCCACACGGAGGTATACTGCTTCTGGTATAAAAAGATAGCAAATCAAGAGGAGTGGGAAGTATGGAAAAACAGAAAATGCAGAAAATTGTAATGACCGGAATGTTTGCGGCACTTTCGTATGTCGTGTTCACATTCCTTCAGATCAAGATCACCCTTCCGGGTGGAGACGCAACGTCAATTCACCTTGGAAATGCGGTGTGTGTGCTGGGGGCACTTGTGCTTGGCGGCGTCTGGGGCGGTATCGGCGGTGCGATCGGAATGACAATCGGCGACTTGCTTGATCCAATCTATGTTGTGTATGCACCGAAAACCTTTATTCTGAAGTTCTGTATCGGACTGATTACCGGGCTGGTGGCTCATCGGATTGGGAAAATCGATCAGGCGACGGACCAGGCCTATGTGGCGCGCTGGACCGTGCTGGCGTCGGTCTGCGGACTGGTGTTTAATGTGATTTTTGATCCGCTGTTCGGCTATTTTTACAAGCGCATTATCCTTGGAAAGGCAGCGGCGGATGTGACGCTGGCATGGAACATCACAGCGACCTCAATCAACGCGGTTCTGTCCGTAATTGTGGCATCGGCTGTATATCTGGCGCTTCGTCCGGCACTGCGCAAAGCACATCTGGCAATATAAAGCTACAGGGAAAAGCTACAGGGATGGATAGAGAAGGCTCACACAGATGTCGAATCCTGTAAATGAAAACAGTCAATTCCGGACCCGGTTTTGACAAAAATTACACCCTCTGCGGAGTATACTTATCGCAAGTTGCACCGCAGGGGGTGTTTTGTGTATTACGAATTTTACGCTGACCAGTTTTTTCTGGAACACTTCCTGACGGATTGTATACTTCTTAGTCTGTCGGCACTGGTGATGGATCAGGCATTCCATTTGCGGCGTATCGTACTGGGCGGTGCGACCGGCGCATTTTTGATGACGGTCTGTGTCTGTATTGGATGGTCGGATTTATGGCCGCTGTGTATGCTGTCTGCACTTATTTGTGTGGCAGGAATACAGCACCGGCCGCTTCGGTGGTGGGGAACGCAGTTCTTTACTCTGATATTTGTCACCTTTTGCTTCGGCGGAGTACTGGAGGCACTGAATGAATGGTACGGGCTTCCGATACTTGCCGGGACAGCTGCAGCCGCTGGCATCCTGTATCAGGGCTTTCGACGACGCAGCAGGCAAAACAGGAGGGCAGACAGTCAGGCATGTGTATCTGTCACCGTAGGGGCGACGACGGTACAGATGACAGGACTTGTTGATACCGGAAATCAGCTGACAGAGCCGCTTACCGGAAGAGCAGTGAGTATCCTTTCACCCGGGCAGGCAGAAAAGCTGCTGACAGCCGGGTGGGAGACGGAGCGGGGCATGTGCCTGATTCCATATCACTCGATCGGAAAGAGCGGATGGATGAAAGCAGTGATTGCGGATCGGATGGAGACGGTATACGGGGGAAAGACCGTCGTGACAGCGCGTCCGGTGCTCGCAGTCAGTGCAGCGACACTTAGCTTAAAGGCTGCGTATGGGATTATTTTACATCCCGAACATGCCGGCGGCAGATAAAAAGGATTGGCCGGAAAGATAGGAGTGATCAGTATGATAGTAAAGATTGCGATGCCCCAGCGTTTTCAGCTGAAGATGGCGGCAGGCTTTGGAGATGTCCTGCTGCGCCGCACAAATGAGGTGCATTATATTGGAGGGACAGACGTTTTGCCGCCGCCTTTAGAGCCGGAGCAGGAGCAGCAGCTCATTGCGATGCTCGGGCAGGAAAACGATGCGAAGGCGCGCAGCCGTCTGATCGAGCATAATCTGCGACTCGTGGTATACATAGCGAAAAAATTTGATAATACCGGGGTTGGTGTGGAGGATCTGATCTCGATCGGCACGATCGGGCTGATCAAGGCGATCAATACGTTCAATCCGGACAAGAAGATAAAGCTGGCGACCTATGCATCCCGCTGCATTGAAAATGAGATTTTGATGTATCTGCGGCGCAACAGCAAGACAAAGCTGGAAGTCTCGATCGATGAGCCTTTAAATGTCGACTGGGATGGAAATGAGCTGTTGCTCTCAGATATTCTGGGAACCGATGAGGATGTTATTTACCGGGACATGGAGACAGAGGCAGAGTATAGTGCGCTTCAGCATGCGATCGGGAAGCTCTCCAAGCGCGAGCAGATGATCGTACAGCTCCGGTTTGGGATCAATACGCGGGACGGAGAGGAAAAGACGCAAAAGGAAGTGGCGGATCTGCTCGGTATTTCCCAGTCCTATATTTCTAGGCTGGAAAAACGTATCATCAAGCGACTGCGAAGAGAGATTGTGCGGCTCGAGGTATAGCATTGTCAAGGCGGAAAAGTTTTTTTATTTCAGAAAGCCGCGCATAGCCGGGGCGCGAAATGTGAATCATCTTAGATAGAGGAACAGTTTCAGGAGGATGATCACATGGCGCTTAATAAGGTAGAGATATGCGGGGTGAACACGTCAAGGCTTCCGGTGCTGACGGAGGACGAAAAGGAATTTCTGTTCGAACGGATCCGAAAGGGCGATGAGAATGCAAGGGAGCTGTACATTAAAGGTAATCTGCGGCTGGTACTCAGCGTAATCAAGCGTTTTGCAAGCAGCAGTGAAAATGTGGACGATCTGTTCCAGATTGGCTGTATCGGACTGATGAAGGCAATAGATAATTTTGATACGAGTGTCGGGGTGAAATTTTCCACCTATGCCGTCCCGATGATTATCGGTGAAATCCGCCGGTATCTGCGGGATAACAGCAGTTACCGCATTCCGCGTTCACTGCGTGATATTGCATATAAAGCCATGCAGGCAAAGGAACGGCTGGCAAAAAATGCACAAAAGGAACCGACTCTCGAAGAGATTGCAGCCGAATGTGAGATTCCGGTGGAGGATGTGGTGTATGCCCTGGATGCCATCCAGACGCCTTTGAGTCTGTTTGATCCGGTCTATACGGATGGAGGAGATACACTGTATGTGATGGATCAGATTTCGGACAAGAAAAACAAAGAAGAGCACTGGGTGGAGGATTTGTCACTTTCCGATGCCCTGTCACATCTGAATGAACGGGATGAGCATATCATCCGTCTGCGTTTTTTTGAGGGAAAGACACAGATTGAAGTCGCGGATGAAATTCATATTTCGCAGGCGCAGGTGTCGCGGCTGGAGAAAAATGCGTTAAAAAGTATGCAGGGGTATCTGCGTACATGATAGCGGCCTGTTGTAAAATGGTTTTGTTATTGCTATCATGTGGAATATACAAAACGGAGAGGAAAAGAAATATCCGGCAGTAGAAAATTGCATTCTTGCTTTTTGCGGTGTACTGTGCTATACTGTCAACCGTTGCAGAGCCCATAAACAGGGGATTGCACGAAAAATTACCGAGTGTTCGAGACCTTCCACTCGTAAAACAAAACTAAAGGAGACAAATGGATATGAGAGACAAAAAGGTAACATTTATTGTTCAGGCTGCTGTGATTGCAGCACTTTATGTAGTGCTGACTTTTGTAGCCAACGCACTGGGACTTGCATCCCACACGATTCAGGTACGCTTTTCCGAAGCACTGTGTATCCTGCCTGTTTTTACGCCGGCAGCGATTCCGGGACTGTGGATTGGCTGTCTGCTTGCGAATCTGCTGACAGGCGCCGTGATTTATGATGTCATTTTCGGAAGCATTGCCACGCTGCTGGCAGCGGTATGTACCTATCTGCTGCGCAATCACAAGATTGCATGCACATTTCCACCGGTTATTTTTAATATGATTATTGTTCCGTTCGTGCTGGTCTATGCGTACGGTATTCCGGCGGTATATTTCCACGGTGTGAATGTAACCATCCCGTTTAATGCCATTACGGTCGGAATCGGAGAGGTGATTTCAGTATGCGTTCTTGGAAGCATTCTGATGCGTGTACTTGCAAAATACAAAAATGTCATGTTCCGTGCCACCGCACAATAAAAAATTATATCTGATAGAAGGTTCTGGAAGTCCCTGCGAGAGCAGGGGCTTTTTATTTTAAGAAATTCTGTAAATAAGCCAGACAATTTTAAGAAAACCTTAATGTCATTCCAAAATAACGTATGTTATCATAAATGACAGGAAACCGTAAAGAACATTTATGGAAGGAGAAGATTATGAAAATAAGAAAGACAATCTGCAGTCTGCTTCTGGTATGCCTGGCCTTTTTAGGCATATTTTGTGGCAGAGCAAATGTATATGCAGATCAGAAACAGGCATTGTCGGCAACGGTGACACTGCTGAAACAGGAAAAAGACTGTGTCGTGCAGGTGGAGGCCAAAAACAGTGGGGCGGATTTTTCCGGAAAGGTGCGGCTGGTGTTTTCCGGTACAGACAACTCCAGCGGCTGTGCATTTGAACAGTGCCTGACATTGCCACAGAACGGAAAAAAACAGTATACAATGACCATTCCGTATGCCGATGTCAGCCAGACGCGCGGAAACGGAATTGTGGCGTTTGTCGATGAAAAGGGAAACGTTGTGGCAAGTGAAGCATTTGCCAGTATTTTTGGCAAAGAAAAGCGCGGTATTGGTGTGGGAGTGCTTTCGGATCATTATGATGCGCTTGGCTGGATGAGCATGAGCGGCCAGACCTATTATCTTCACGGAAAAGACCAGAATGTATATCTGACACAGATGGACGCAGATACATTGCAGGCACAGCTGGATGAACTGTATTTTCTTGTGATTGATTCCTACGATGTGAGTTCACTTGGGAAAGAGAAGATCAAGGCAATCGAGAAATGGGTGAAAAACGGTGGATGGCTGCTGATTGGAACCGGAGAGCGCGGCAAAGATACACTGGGTGGTTTTGATTCCTCATTTATGGAGATCAGCTGCAAAAGAGTCAGCAAAGTGGGAGAAGAAAATGATGCATCGAAAGAAATGCAGCAACTGGGAAGTTATTCCGGATTTACCGGGATTGATTTTTCACAGATGCCGGTTGCAAAGCTGCAGCGGAACAATATAAATGCAAGTAAAAGCGAAGCTTATCCGGGGTGGGTGTATGCCTGTGGGGATGGTGCCATCGGTGTATGTGCCATTTCTTTTGGCGAAAAACAGATGCAGAAGGCTTCCACGGATCTGTGTTACGGAATTTATGACCAGGTGGCAGGATATTCCATGAGCTATTCCCAGTATGTCAATGACGAGGAATGGGGATGGAGTGGGGAAAATGCATTCGGTGTCATTGACCACCTCAATACGGCATTGGATTTTTCCTGGCTGAAAGTTCTGATCGTGGTCTATGTGATCGTTGTTGGACCGGTGCTTTATCTTCTGCTTTGCAAGATGAAAAAAAGAGACTGGTACTGGCTGGGGGTACCGGCACTTGGCATAATCTTTATCGGTGTGGTATTTATCGGCGGACGGAATTTAAAGCTGCATGAGACACGGGTGTATTCGGTGACCGCACAGCAGGCGGATGGAAAAAGTACCACCGGTATCACCACCTATTACAATGCGTATCATTCCGGGGTAAAACCGTGGAAAGTACGGCTGAATGATAATTACGCATATGGCGGTTCAGGTCTCAGTGAATCATACAGCATGGCATCTTCCGGCAGGGTATATGCAGACCGTTATCACTATTTGGTGGAATATGACAGGGGTCTGTCCCTTGGGGTAAAACCGCAGAGCAATTTTGAAAATGCCTATCTGTTTGCGGCAGGAACTGCCAAAGGATGTGGAAGCATAGACACCAGTGGTCTGGTGCTCACGCAGCAGAAACAGGGGGGAAGCATAACAAACAACACGTCCTATGATTTCCCTTATCTTGTCTGCGTGTCGGATGATACGGTCATGGTATTTTCGGATGTAAAAGCAGGTGAGACCATAACGATAGACGGGAAAAGTAAAAAACCACTGCTGTCCCAGCAGATTTCTTATTTTGATGATGTCTACAGCGTGTTATCGCAAGACAACATGAATGGAAATACATATTCGTATAAGCATAAGGATATGGCAGCCGCACTGTATCTGGGACTGTGCCAGATCCGGCGGAAGAACGATGTGTCGGGTACTGTTGTAGTGGAAGGAGTAACCGCAGACTACGGAAAAACCATAGAGAGCAGGTGCTCGGAAATTTCGTTTGGCTGTCTGTATACGATTGCCGGTCAGGAGGTGTCCAATGCTTCAAATTAGTCATTTGTATAAAAACTACGGAAAATTTCAGGCGGTCAGGGATCTGAACCTGCATGTGCCCAAAGGGGATCTGTTTGGCTTTGTGGGACCAAACGGAGCCGGAAAGACAACAACAATCCGGATGGTATGCGGACTTATGCCGCCGACAGAAGGAACCATTACGATCCATGGCGTGGATGCCCTGCTGCATCCGAAGGAAATCAAAAAGCAGATCGGTTATGTGCCGGATTTCTTTGGTGTGTATGATAATTTAAAAGTCAGCGAATATATGGATTTTTACGGTTCCATGTACCGTATGACTTCCAGGGAGATCGCCGCGGTATCCAATGATCTGCTCGAGCTGGTCAATCTGTCAGACAAAAAAGAGGTGTATGTGGATACGCTTTCCCGCGGAATGAAGCAGCGGCTGTGTGTGGCACGGGCACTCATCCACAATCCTTCCCTTCTGGTACTGGATGAACCGAATTCCGGTCTGGACCCGCGTGCGCGTGTGGAGATGAAAGAACTATTGCAGAATCTGCGCGGCATGGGAAAAACCATTGTGATCAGTTCCCATATTTTGTCGGAGCTGGCAGAGATGTGCAACAGCATCGGCATTATGGATCACGGAAAACTCGTAGAAGCAGGAAACATTGAGGATGTCATGGAACATGTTTTCGGTGGAAACCGGATCGTGGTTTCGGTTCACGGGGAGATGGAGCCGGCAGTGCGCATGCTTAAGGAACACCCGCAGATTAAGGTGGAATCGGTGGGAGAAAAGGAAATCCATATCTCGCATGCCATGAAAGAGGAAGAAATCGCGCAGTTGATCGCACAGATGATACAGAATGGAATTATCGTGACAGGATTTTATAAAGAAGAGGGAAATCTCGAATCCCTGTTTATGCAGCTGACAGGAGGGCAGGAAGATGAGAATTAATCCAATGGTAAAAAAAGATATTAAAGTACAGGCGCGCAGTATGCGGATCTGTTGGGAAATATTTGCTTATGAGGCGATTATGGCAGTTGTATTTTTCTTTGCCATGTTTTTCTCCTTTTCGCGCATGATACTCCGGCTTTATGCCGTCCCAAGAAAATATTGTTTCATCGTACATCCGAACAGATCCCACATGCCGGCTCTTGCCACGTCTGCTCCATATAAAATCGCAACGGAACCAAGTTCCTCACCGTCTGCTTTGTAAACAACTCTTCCGGCACACTCGCCTTTCTGGATAGGGGCCTGCACCTCTTCCGGCAGTTCCATCGTTTTTTCCACTTCACCCATCACCGTCCCGCCCGTCGTAAGATAGCGGAATTCTTCCGCATATTCCAGTTCTGCCGTATCCTGCTTTCCGTAAACAACCGAAAGTTCCGGCAGGGGATCGCGTTCCCGGTCTATGTAGATGCTGCAGGACGAAAACCCATACTGGAACAGTGACGCTGCATCTGCAAACCGCACCTTGTAGTCCGGTGCTCCCATCACGACTGCCAGCATCGTCAGATCATTTTTCTTCGCCACTGCCGAAACGCAGTATTTCGCCTTCGAGGTGCTTCCTGTTTTCAGTCCCACACAGCCCTCATAGCCGCGGATCAGCTTATTTGTATTGGTGAGGGTGAATGGTTTGCTTCCCTTCTGTGTGACATGCGTAATCTCTTCCATCCAGATAGAGGAATAGTTCAGGATCTGCGGAAAGCGCTCGATCAGCTCCCGAGACATTTTCGCCACATCTGCCGCTGTCGTGTAATGGCCGTCGGAATCCGTGAGGCCGCAGCAGTCCTCAAACTTCGTGTCGTTCATGCCGAGTTCTTTTGCTTTCTGGTTCATCCGGCTGACAAACTCGCTTTCTGTCCCCGCAATATGCTCTGCCATCGCTACAGATGCATCGTTTCCCGAAGCAACGACAATACACTTGATCATCGTCTCAACGGTCTGCTTTTCGCCCTCTTCCAGAAAGACCTGGGACCCTCCCATACTTCTGGCGTGTGCACTCGTCGTCACCTCGTCGGTCAGCTGGAGCGTCCCTTTTTCGAGCTCTTCAAAAATCAGCAGCAGCGTCATGATTTTTGTGATGCTCGCCGGGCTTCGCTGTTCCGACGCATTTTTCTCGTACAGAACAGTTCCGGTCTGTGCCTCCATCAAAAGAACAGACGGCGAAGCCAGCCCAAGGTCCGTTGTCATCTCCGGTGCTGTCTCCTCCGTCTCTTCTGTTTTCTGTTCCGTTGTTTCATTCTGCTGCTTGTCGGAAAATTCTCCATTCTGCTCTGTCGCAGTCACTTTCAAGGGTGCTGCAAGAAGCGCCAGGATCATCAGCAGGCTCCAGACGATATTTCGTGTTCTTCTCTTCATATTCCCCCGAAACATCTGCTCTTTCTTCCCTACAGGCTATGCAGACGACCGCAGAACTATGCTGTCTGTTCCGTTTACAGCAGCGGTGCCAGAAACTTCAGCGCACCGCGGAGTGCACGGACTGCAAAATTTTTCTTTCGGCAGTAGTCCATATTGATCTGCTCACACTGTTCAAACGTGGTCAGCGCATCCTCTTTTACCTGGGCAACCGCACTGCTGCCGTACATCCAGACACCGCACTCAAAATGCAGATAGAGGCTGCGGTAATCCAGATTGATCGTT
>OLPO01001416.1_pt1 | contig 16462 bp, 16 predicted proteins | sample 1672831 | NCBI WGS metagenome assembly OLPO01 (sample SAMEA3136728, study PRJEB25190) | human gut metagenome
TGTGTCTGTCAGTACGCCGGGAGACTGGCCGGGATTTCAACTGGCAGATGAGTGTTCTTATACAGATATCTCAGATCCGGAAGCTGTTCTGCAATAGCTGCATTCAGCTCTTTTCCGCTTTCCAGGCCTCTTGCGGTAAAACCGCTCGATTCCAGTGTGTATACGATCAGTTCCCGTATATTTCTTTCATCTTCCACGCAGTAGATCATCTGTTATTCCCCTTTATGGTGACCGTTAATGGAGTACACAACCCATTCCGCAATGTTTGTTGCATGGTCACCGATTCTTTCATAATATTTTGCAATCATCAGATAGTCCAGAGACTGGACATCTGTGGTAATTCCCTTTCGCATACCCTGCAGAATTTCATCCTTGACCTCATCAAAAAGATCATCCACGATATCATCGAAATCGATAACCTCCCGTGCAAGCTTCAGATCCTGCTTAACGTATGCATCGATGCATTTTGTTACCATAGAAGCTGTTGCTTTCGCCATATCCTTCAGACGGATGCTTGCATCCGGCACACCAAGACTCATTACTTTTACGATATCCGCAATATCCGCTGCCTGGTCTCCGATCCGCTCCATATCGGTAATCATTTTTAATGCCGCAGATACCTGACGCAGATCACGTGCTACCGGCTGCTGCTGTAACAGAAGCTTCAGACAAAGACGTTCGATGTCTTTTTCTAACTGGTCAATCTCTTCATCTGCCTCCTGGACAGATTTCGCCTCGTCAATCTTACCATCTTCCAAAGCCTTCGTTGCTCTAGTAATTGCAATCTCACACATCTCTCCCATACGGGTCAGCTGGCTGTTGAGACGTTCCAGCTGCATATCAAACTTATTACGCATATCTTAACCGAACCTCCCTGTAATATAGTCTTCTGTACGTTTGTCAGAAGGAATAGAGAATAATTTTTCTGTATCGTTATACTCGATCACTTCGCCCAACAGGAAGAATGCAGTATTGTCAGATACACGGACAGCCTGCTGCATATTGTGAGTTACCATGACAATAGTATAATCTTTTTTCAATTCCATCGCAAGGTCTTCAATCTTAGATGTTGAAATCGGATCCAGTGCAGAAGTTGGTTCGTCCATCAATATGACTTCCGGCTCTACCGCAAGTGTTCTTGCGATACAAAGTCTCTGCTGCTGTCCACCGGAAAGTCCAAGCGCACTTTTATGAAGTCTGTCTTTTAATTCATCCCAGATAGCTGCCTGTCTTAAGCTTCGCTCCACAATCTCATCCAACTGCGATTTTTTCTTGATTCCGGCAATTCTTGGGCCATATGCCACATTGTCGTATACGCTCTTCGGAAAAGGATTTGGCTGCTGAAATACCATTCCGACACGGTAACGCAGAGTAATTTCATCCATATCCTTATAAATATCTGTGCCATCAAGCAGCACCTTTCCATCGATCTTACAATTCTCTACCAAGTCATTCATGCGGTTCAAAGTCTTTAAAAATGTAGACTTTCCACATCCGGACGGCCCGATAAAAGCAGTAATCTTATTTGCTTCAATTTGCATATTTACATCTTTTAATGCATGGAAATCACCATAATGCAGATTCAGATTACTGATATCAAATTTATATTTTTTTGATTGATCTGCCATAATTTTTTTATCCTTTCTACACACTTTCACCTGACGTCTTTTTATTAATATGTCGGCTCAAGGCATTTGCCCCGATACTAAATAACAGAACGAGGATCATCAAAACCGCCGCTGACAGATTGGCAAGATTCGGATCTTGTCCATTGATCTGTAAGCCCCAGATCTGTAATGATAACGTCTCTGCCGGACGGAATATATTTAACGGACAGGTCGGTGCTGCCAGATTCCAATTACCCCAACGGATATCTGTTCCGGAACCAGTTGTATAAAGAAGCGCTGCCGCCTCACCAAATCCTCTTCCTGCTGCCAATATCACACCCGTCATAATTCGTGGAATACAGGCCGGAAGAAGTACGTGATAGATGGATTGCCACCTCGTTGCACCAAGTCCCAGACTTGCCTGAAGATAATCATCTGGCAGTCCATTGATCGCATCCTCTGTCGTCGTTGTAATAACTGGAATTGCCAGTATGGAAATGGAAAGTGCTCCGGCAAGAAGACTTTTTCCAAGTCCGAAAAACACAAGGAATACCAAATATCCAAACAAACCGACTACGATAGATGGTAATGAGGAAAGTGTCTCGATGCAGATGCGAAGAAACTTGGTCAAAAATCCTTTTTTTGCATACATAGACAGATAAATTCCTGCAGTTACTCCAAGCGGTACGGAAAATACCAGCGATATGAATACAAGATAAATCGTATTGAATAACTGATTTCCAATACTTCCTTTTCTCAGAAAGCGGAACATTTCCGGAGTCGCACCGCTGAATCCTTTTATAATCACATAAGATGCAAATGAAATTAAAAGTGCAAAAAAGAAAACTGCGATCAGATAGAATACGCCTGTCATTACGCTATTGGTTCCACGCGCACGTTTTATTCTGTTCATCTTCTCGTCTCCTCCTTACTCTTTGTCTTTCTTCGGTCTGGAGAAATAATGGATCAGCAGAATAAATACAAGAGACAATACGAATAACAGTAATGCCATTGTCCAAAGTGCTGTCTTCATCTCTCCACCTTCTGTCGCATTTCCCATCTGTGCCGCAATCTCCGTTGTCAGACTCTTTGTCGTAGAGAAAATGCCAGTTGGAAGTGCTGTCGTCTGTCCGATAACCATTGCAACTGCAAGCGCCTCACCAAATGCTCTTGCAAGTCCAAGGATAATACCGGAAAGAATTCCTGAGCCTGCTGCCGGAAGTACAACTTTATAGATTGACTGCCATCTGGTCGATCCCAGTCCATAAGCCGCCATACGATAATCTTTCGGAACAGAACTTATAGAATCTGCTGCCACATTACTGATCGTTGGAAATATCATAAGTGCGAGTACGATTCCCGCTGCCAGTATAGAATGTCCGACCTGTAGTCCAAATATTTTTTTAATTGCCGGAATCAACACTGTCAATCCGACCCATCCGTATACAACCGATGGAATACCTGCAAATATTTCTACAATCGGACGATAAAACTTTTCACCGAATTTCGGTGCAATTTCAATCATAAAGATTGCTGATCCCAGTGCAAATGGTGTTGCGATCAAAAGTGCAAGTCCGCATGTACAAAGAGAACCTACGATAAAGATCAATGCTCCGACCGTACCACCGCCTTCGGCATTATCTGCCGGTCCCCAATCTGCTGAGAACAGAAAGTCTGAAAGGGAATGGTGGAATATGGTAAATGTGCCAGAACCTTTATATACAAGGAAGGCTCCGATACAGATCGTGATTACGATAACCAGAAGACCTCCGGCTGTCATAAGTCCTCTCCAGGCATATTCTTTTGCAAACATACTTTGTTTTTTATTCATATCATTCACCTGATTTTCATAAGAAATGGCATGGCAGACATTGATATATTTTCGTCTGCCCTGCCACTTCTCGTTTTTCCTGATTAGTGCTCTGTCTTTGTCATCTTAGAAGAAACGCCATATCCAAGTTTCTCCATCTGGCTTCCATATTTGTCACCTGTGATGTAATCAAGGAATGCACTTACAACTTCGTTTGGCTCACCTTTTGTATACATATGCTCAAATGTCCATACTGGGTACTCTCCACTGTATGTGTTCTCAAGTGTAGGCTCTACTCCGTCAATTGCAACTGTCTCAACTCCTGCATCACCAGTCAGATAAGAAAGAGCAACATAACCAATTGCACCCTTTGTATCTTTTACATTTGTAAGAAGTACTCCTGAATCGTCTGTCTCCATAGATGCATTGGAAGCTTCTTCATTTCCATCTAATGCATATTTCTGGAAAGTAGCTCTTGTTCCTGAAGATCCTGGTCTTGTTACGAGTACGATGTCCTCATCTGGTCCACCAACTTCTTTCCAGTTTGTTGTCTTTCCTGTAAAAATGCTGATGAGCTGATCTTTTGTAAGACTCTTAACTCCTGCCTTTGCAACATCCTCATTTACGATTGGTGCCATTGTAATAACACATACCTGATGATCTACAAGTTCTTTTGCTTTATCTGCATCCAACTTATCCTCAGCAGCTACATCAGAGTTTCCGATATCAACTGTTCCTTCGGATACCTGCTTCAGTCCTTCTCCTGATCCTCCTGCATCAATTGTAATAGATACGTCCGGGTTCTCATTTAAGAATGAATCTGCTGCATCATCTGCCAGCGGTTTTAATGCTGAAGAACCAGCTGCTGTAATTGTTCCGCTTAAGCTTTCTGTCTTTGTATCACTTCCTGTTGAATCAGATCCTGCATCTGATTTTGATCCGCCACATCCTGTTGCCATTCCTGCAACCATTGCTGTTACTGCCATCATTGCAATAAACTTTTTCAATTTCATTTTCGTAATCTCCTTTTGTCTTGTACAATAATTCTTTTTTTATTATTTACCTCGTCGACAGTTATTATCATAAAAGGAGAATGTAAAATCAAAAACGGCGGGATTGTAAAATGTTTGTAAAGTATAGTTTTCGTGTATAAATAAGAGAGCATGTCTCTTCCTTCCCTGTGCAAACCATTCCGATGAGCCATTGAATACGAAAAACGTGCCAGTATGAACTAGCACGTTTTTTATGTCTCATCTTCATTGCACAGTAGTCAGATCGATGCATGCTCTCTTATATTACACTACGACTTCTACTGCTTTTCAAAGCATTTTATTAATATATTACTTTCGACTATACTATAGTAGACATATTTCTTTTCTCACTGGCATTAATTTTCCACTTTGAGTTATCAACTTTCAAACTATATCCACAATAGGAACAGCAGCCTTTCTCATCCGGAACATAATTGGCGCCACAGCTTGGGCATTCTTTTTCTATTACAATGTCCTGTCCTTTTGATTTTAATCGATTAGGATGTAGTGCTCTTGAAAGCGTCCAATTTTCTTTTTCGTTTTTCACGACAATATGCTGATCATTTTCCAAAATAGTCCTGCGCAGTTTTGCACTCACTGAAATTGTCGTTGTATCTTCTGTATTTTCTACACTTTTTATCTTTATATCGTCAACAATATATGTAAGTAGTTCCGGTGTGAGTACGGATTTATACAATGCTTCATTGATGTTACTTGCCAGCCAGCTTTCGTCATATCGGACAATCTGTTCTTTCAACTTTTCCTCTTTCTCTAATTTCGGAGTTATGAAAGAGAGTATTCCAAAAGCTACTAAAATGGTCAATACAAATGCAAGACCAAATGCAAGATACATATTTGTGATGAAGCGTATACATGGAACTGCCGGTAAAAATAGTGCCAGGATCAGTCCGCCTGTGTATAACAGATTCCTTGCATTCGGATCCGGAAGGTGATAGATTCGAAAATCTTCTGTCTGCCAATCGTAAAATTGGCTCTGTATAAAGGCGCCACAATAAGGACAATTCGTTTCGTTTCCTTTCAAATTTAACTGCGCACCACAGCTTGGGCAAGTCATCTGTGAATATTCACTGTAAAATGTCTGTTCCTTTTTTCTGTCCTTATCTGCCTTATCTGTATGTCGAATGTGACGTGACTGACGAAGTAATATCGCACCGTAAGGATAGATTGTTTCATGGAGTACTTTTTTCTTATCTTTGCTTAGATATTTGTCCGAAACAGACGCTTCTACGATAACTTCTCTCCATTCACGTCCAGCATCGCTCCAATGTCTGAAATCTTTCTTTTTTTCATTCTTCTCCGACAATTTTAAATTTGTAAAATGAAATTGTCTTGCCAGATCTCTTTTTTTCAGTTGCTTTGTCTCGTGCTCTATCTTATCCTGAAAAGTACGATCCATTCGAATTCTGCTATTTTGCAAACTGCCGCCTTGCATAAATGCCAGCAGACCTTCCAGTTCATCGGATATTTTTTTTGGTATTCCCTTATCTTTTAAAGTTGCTGTCTCTGGTTTTGCTAATTTTCTTTTTACAACCGGATACCAGTAATTCGGCAATAGATGCTCGAATTTCCATTCAAATGCATTACTTGCAATTTTTACGCCCAGTATAACCGCCCATGCAAGTGCGATTTCAACTGCCCCAGCCCATATCATTGACATAGAATCACCTCTTTATTACAAACATCAGTACACCGCCAAGCATAAAGATCAACGAAATCGCAATACTAAAAATCTGCAATCCAATCCCTGCGGCACCACCTTCTTTTATTGCAGTTTCCATATCCATATCACCTTTCATCAAATATTCCGTCATTCCAGGTGCTTTTTTTAACGTTTGTCCGTCTTGAATACCGATAGCCGTCACCTTATCGCCATCCTTGAAATCTGCATAACTATAAGAATAGCGGATATCATTTTCCAGATAATATTGGTAAGATCTTTCTGTCTGATCCAGTGGTTCTATAAAATATCCCTGACTATATGATGGATCCGATACAAAGGCGTAACCAAGTTCTTTTAATACCTGTTCATCATAGTCTTTCCAGGTGCCGGTCATTCGGATCATATGGATAAAATCCTCGGAAAGCGTGTATCCGCCAACCATTCCTTCTCCTATATATTCCTCCGAAGCCCCCTCTTGATTCCACACTAACTTTTCCTTCCAACCATCCTCATCATTTTGTTTTCTTTCATACTCCGTCCTCTCTTTCTTGCGTGAAATACGAATACTGTCTAAGGTAAGCCCCATTTCATCATCATACGCCGGTTCAACGAGCTTAAAAGGCGCCGATACGATAACGGCTTTTCCATCATTTGCCGGATCTACCGTATCTGTCGTGACATAGACGGCTTCACTTAAAAGCTTCTTTGCCTTTGGATCATCCACAAAAATCATTTTTATTGAAGCAATCATCAAAAAAAATCCAATACATATAAATAAAATTCCACCTAATATTCTTTTTACCATGACCCTTTCCTCCTCTCCTATATGATTTACCTGCCATGAATCTTTTTTCTTGTGATAAGCCAAGTATTGTTTTTTTCATTGTATCATGAAGAACTACTCCCACAAAAGCAAAATCCACCTTCAAAAATACACAGATTTTTGCCTCAAATTTCGTCAATCATTTTCCTGAAAATTAGATCTTTCTATCCTTGTGGATGCCTTACAAACCTGTTATACTATTTCAACTAAAAAAGACAAATCATCCATTCAAGAATGCCGAGGCATTCTTGCTGCGAGGTGCGCGTCATGCAATTGCATGACATACTTCTACTGCGCACCTCTGCAATCCTGCCGGAGGCTATATCAGCTGGGGGATTGACTCCCAGCTGATATTTTAAAAGGAGGTTGCCTTATGAAAAGAAAATTTTTATTACTCTTAACAGTATGTTGTTCCTGCCTGTTGGCTGCATTTATATGCTCCGGCTGCAATAACCGTGACTCGTCTCAAAAGCATACCGACGTCAAGAATCATACATCTGCAAAAGAAACGGTCAAACCTTATTCAGACTTCAAGTATACGGATCATTTCAACCGTTCCAACCTTTCCCTGACTGACCGTTCTATGGATTCTATCGATATCGATACCTTTAAATCTACCTTTAATGAATTTCATACCGCTCTTGACAGTGACGGTAATGAAGAACGGATTCTCGGTCTCTATGATCAGTTATGTGAACAACTGAACATGCTTTTGACTGATGCGACTTTAGCTCAATATGCGTATTATCTGGATACCGAAAGTCAGGAAAAAGCGGAACGTTATCATAGCAAAGAATCTGCCTATACTGATAGTTTTGAAAAAACTTCCAGTCTGTTTCAGCGTGCCTTATCTTCCCAATACAGCGATGTCTTTCGTTCTTACATTGGAGAAGATAAAGCCTCCCGGATAGAAAATTCACTAATCTATTCTGATGAAGCAATTGCACTGAAGCAACAAAAAAACGAATTAATCCAACGTTATGAGGCTCTGATCACACAGGGCGCCAAAGAACAAGAACTCAAACAGCTCTACATCGACCTTGTAAATACGAACAATGCTTTTGCTCAGTCTTTCGGTTATGCCAATTACCCTGATTTTGTCTATGCCGTTGAATATGGTCGTGATTACACAATGACCGATCTAAAGAAAATCGAAAATGAAGTGAAAGATAATTTCATACCTGTATTTCACGAATATGTATCTTCCGTCACTGAGGATGATTCTATTTATGTTGTATATGACGAAAACCATGACCGTGGAGAGGAAAAAATCCACCGGCTTCGCAAATGTATTCAAAAAGTCTGTCCTGCACTGGAGGAATCCTTGATTCATTTGCAAAAAAATACTTTGTATGATGTCGAGGCGTCTTCTCTGAAATATCCGGCCTTAAGTTTTTCTGCACCACTGCCTGCCTACAATGATGCTTATATTTACAGTTCTCCATATGAGACCGTCTCCGATTATTCAACCCTCCTGCATGAATTCGGGCACTACAATTATTATTACCACCATCCTGCTCATCCATTTGATTCTCGCGATATAACCGATGTCTCAGAGATCATGTCGCAAGGATTAGAATTAATCTGCTATGATTATTATGATACCTATTATCCGGAATGTGGCGATGCCCTGGCTTCCTTTGTTATTTTTGATATGATGGCTTCTGTTGCAGACGGATTTACAATAAATGAAGCGGAATATCGTTCCTATACGACTCCGGATCTGGATATTAAAAAGCTGGATCAGATTTGGGAAAATGTCAGTGATGAATATAACAATTTCATCAGCGATGACACATCCTGGACTTATATAGATCATGTTTTTGAAGAGCCATTTTATTATATAGGTTATGCCACCTCTGCCCTCGCTTCTTTCGAACTCTTTTTAGAATCGCGGATGGATTTTCATTCCGGTGTTGCCAAATATATGACTCTCACCACAGTTCCTGCCGGGACAAAATATCAGGAAGCACTCACAATTGCAGGACTGAACAATATTTTTGAACCTGGTACTATCGCAAAAATATCTGAAGATCTTAGCAAGGAATTTGATTTGAAGAAATAATACGTTTCATCAAATTTTTCTGCCGGAGGCTTTTTGTATAACAGGAAATGCAATTTCCTGTTATACAAAAAATGGATGCCTCCTGTAAATTACAGGAAAGCATCCATGCCAAGATTGTTTTATTGTTTGATTCTTGATACGACTTTAATATCTGCGAATGATGTAAGCTGCCACTTATCGCCCTGATTTTCTACGTTATACTTACATTCCTGGGTCATAAGTTGTAATGGTTTTCCTTTTACTTGTACATAGTAAGTTTCTCTTGTGGATATGACGCAGTTATTGGCGTCTGCATATGATACGTCTGTCAGTTCATAGGAATCCAATCGTTCTGTAATATCGCGCAGAACGTATTTTTCTTGTTCTGTGTATATCGGGCTTCCATTTTTCAAATATCCGGATATCAGAGAAAAATCGGATTTATTCATGGCGCTGTCGAAGTTCTTCAGATAGCCTTCTACTGCTGCCTGAGGACCGTCTGTGTATATATCCCTACTCTGGGCACTCATAAGAACGTTCGGAGTGTATGTGTATTCACATTCTCCGCCATAATCGATACTGTGGTATCCGGCTTGAATATTTGCGGTATCCCCGACAGTTGCACCTGTATTATCTTCAAATTCCACCAGATAGAGCTGTTTTTCCATCTGATAGATTTCTTCGTATATCTTATCCATGGAAGTTACATCGCTGACGTTATAATACATACCTCCAGTCTGAGTTGCAATATCATTTACATCGGCATAATCAATGGAACCGATTCCAATAATAAATACCGGTACATGATAGCGATTTGCAACATTTACCACATCTTCTTTTGTACAGTTACTGTAATTGTCATTTCCATCAGTAAATGCAATCACACATCTTGCACCGTTCTGTGCTGCTACACGTTCAACAGCTGTGTAAAGTGCATCGTAAAGACTTGTCATATCACCTGTAACAAGATTATTGATATCATTGTTCAATGTTGCAGCATCATCACTGAATTCCTGTTCCAGACATACTCCGGTTGAAAATGATGTCAATTCCACGAGATCTCCTGCGTCAAACTGCACGCTTCCGACAAAATCCGACATTACCTGTTTTGCCTCGTTTAGCGGTGAACCATCCATACTTCCACTGACATCAGCTACCATATCTACTTTCAATGCTTCTTTTTCGTTCAACTGGTTCGCTGATTTCACGACCTGTTTTACATACTTTGCATTTGCATCCTGCTTATTGATATAGAAAAATGCATCATCCAGATTTTCAATTACATTTCCGGTTGTCTTATCTTTGATACTCATATATAGTTTTACAGTTGGAAATTCACTGGCATCAATCTGCTGGATGGATACGACTGCTTGATTCTTTGGCTCTATGTACTGGTACACGATCTGATCCATCTTGGAAAATGCTTCCTTAATAGCTTTGTAATCTTTTTTCCCTTTTCCAGTCAAATCCTGAATCTCTTTCAGATTCTTTTTATATCCGGAGACAACATCGTCCCCGGCATCTTTAAGATCCAGTCCCTCATACATCTTTACCCGGTCTTCTACATAGCTATCATCTGCTTTTTTCAAATCCTTCAGTGTTTCTTTTGCAATCTCGACTGCATTTATAAGTGACTCCGGATTTTTCTGCTCAATCGCATCGCTACAGTCATGAAGTGCGTTTTCATATTCTTTGTAACTATCCTCATCTAACGCATACTGCTCTTTTTCTTTATTCATGGATTTGTACTCATCCGCTGCCGCATTGTATTCATCCAAATAATTTACAATCTTTTTCAACTTATGAAGATCATTTCTTTTATCAGAAATGCTGAATATTCCAAAATCATCCCATTCATCCACAATTTCGTTCATTTCTTCCGTGTACTGCGGGATTCCAGCCTTTTTTATTTTCACAGCCAGCTTATCTTTCTGCAGATTAAGGCCGACCGTTCCGTATAAAATTCCGCCTACAATCAAAATAATTGCCAGCACCGCAATTAGAACAAGTGGTAATTTACTTTTTTTTCTGGATTTCTTACTTTTTTCCGGCTGTTCATGAACCGTATCAGTCTGATTTTCCGGTATTTCTACCCGGTTTCCACAGCTTGGACAAAATTTCACTCCATCTTTCAGTTTCTTTCCACATTTTTCGCAAAACATTTTTGTCTCTTCCTTTTCCAGTTCATATTTTACCAGGTCCAAAGATCTAAATCATACAATTTCCATGTTCCACCATCATCAATGTAATACAATGTATGTTCTGCATCTTCTGTCTCTGTCTCTCTCTCCTTGTCTCCATCATAGTAGACATAATTCTTTTCCCATTGAGCATCACCTTTGATCGTCACCTCAATCAGTTGTTTCTGATCTCTTGTGATCATCTGTGCCTGAGCCTCACAATTCGTTATTGTATAGTTCAGAAACTCCCAGCTGTTATTTCCATTTTCAAAATAATCATCCCTCGCACTCTCATATTTTCTGATTGCAGAATCTTTTTCATCCGCATACATATTATTCAAAATATCGAGATCACTGAAACGTTTGTTTGCGGCAGCTCCCTGGAAAATGTTGTTCAGATCTTTTACTGCCTGATCTGCCATCTGTTCCACCGTAGCCTTACTGTATCCGGCTGTCATAACAGTAGGTTCATCGTATGACTCAAGTACAGCACTTGTAGTCTCAATGTCAGAACCGCTGATTTCTACATAATGACTTGTTCCAAATATCTTCTTAATAGTATAGGTGTCCATTCCTTCAATCTCATCCTGGGATTTCAGTTTTGAATCTGGTGTAATTCCATCAATTTTAATCTCTGCACCTTTCGGAACCGCTACAGAAAAGTTTTTTGAAAGAAATGTATCCGCTTCATCAACTTTCCATGTAAGACCTCTTCTTTTTACCTTTACATCGATTCTCTGGACGCCATTATCGCCTTCGTATTTTACACGATATGTGTTGCTTGTCTTTTTGCGGATCTTCTGAACTTCCAGATCCTCATCCCATTTTATTCCATTGATAGTCTGGGAAGTAACAAATGCCTGCTTTGACATAAAGTCTCCGGAATCATTAAGATAAAGTGTATCATAAACCTGATTCCAGTTTCCGTCACCCATCCCTTCCGCATAACGCTCTACCACACTTTTGACGCTGAATTTTGCCTGGAAGACCATAATGAATATTAACAGACTGATCATTGCGATTGGTATCTCTATCAGAAGCATCTTATTTATCTTCCCAAACGGCACGCTTTTCTTTGTTGTTTTTTCTCCTGTTTTTTCATAAGAGGTTTCCTTTGGATTTATACTTCACGGCATTCCTGTAAGTTTCGTTCCACAGTTCTCACAGAAAGCCGCACCCTCTACATTCTTATATCCACATTCTGGACAAAACATTTCTCATCCCCCCTGTTACTCATACTTCTTGATGATTTCGATGTTGGCACGTTCCACATCATTCAATCTGGAATCTAAATTTGCATCGAACTCGTCCGGACTAATGGTTCCGTTATACCAGCTCTTGCTGTCAAAATACTGCTGCAGTGCCTGGTCGTTGAAACGTCTTCCATGTCTGGCAAGAATTTCATTTCTTCCAATTCTGAGCTGGTCTTTTGATATTCCGGACACCTCTGCATCTGTTAGAAGTACTGAGGAACTATTCGGGAAAATGTAATCTTCCGTGTTCTGTACTGTCTGGGAATCCTCTGTTGTCTGTGAATCCTGCATTTTGCTCTTCTCATCTGCACTTCCAGTCCCACCAGCATTCACAACAATATCTTTGTCGATTGCAATCGTCTGAACTTCCCCCTCATCTGAAAGCTCTGCTGCCTCTCTTGCAGCTTTAATATCTTTCTTTGGAACAGCAGTCTCAACTTTCTTTCCTCCACCGCCAAATATTCCTATTACAATGCTTCCTACAAGTAATACTACAATTATGACCGCCAATAACACTACTGGCAGTTTGTTTTCCTTTGTCTGTTCCTGCATAACTTTTGTTCCCGTCTTTCTTTTCATTATTTTATAATCCGGAGACAATCACCCATTTTCCATCTACTTTGACCACTACAAGTGTAATATCCTGTGTATCTTTTTCTCCGTCTTGTTTTAATGTTGCCTCTGCTTCCAGAATATATCCCGCCTTTGCATCTTCAGCAATGCTGTCCAGAACATAATAATCATCAATCAGAGTTTCTTCCAGATCTTTTTTTGCAATTTTTTCTTTATCGGTAACTTTAATCGTAATTTTATAATCACTGTCCAGATCAAACATATAATCTACAATATCATCCGTCATCCATGCTGCATACTCATCCGGCACTGCTTTTTTCATCAGATCAATATCCTGCTTATTGAATGCTTTTTCCATGTATTTGACAGGTTTTAAATATGCCGGTGACAGAACGGCTTTGATTCCGAAAATTACAAGCAAAATTACAAGAATCGCTGCCGGGATTGCAAGCAGCCATAAATTTTTATTTTTCTTCACTGGTGCAGCAGATCCTGCCATCTGCTGATACTGCATATCCTGGGCAGTAAATCCCTGCTGCTGTGAAGACACTCCTTGTCTCTCTTCATTAGTTCCTGCTGCTGTTGCCGCACTCTGTGCGCTCTGTACCTGCTTTACCGGGTTTCCACACACAGAACAGAACCTTGCTCCTTCTTTCAGCTCATTGCCACATTTTGAACAAAATTTTGCCATAGCTGTTCCTCCTTACTCTCTTCCTTATCTTCTTTTTTCAAGAATACCTCCGACAGTCTCTTTTAACCGAATTTCAGCTTCTTTAGAACTCCCCTAAACTCTTGCTCCACATGATGTACAGAATAACGCATCTTCTTCCAATGGTGCTCCACATTTTGCACAGCATGCCGGATTTTTTTCTGTTACCGGCTCTTGCGTATCGTCTACTTCAGTCACTGTTTCCTCTGAGACTTCAGTCACTGTTTCCTCTGAGTCAACTTCCTTTGAGTCAACTTTCTCGGATTCAGATTCCTCTGGCATAGCCTCTGCTACTGTCGTTTCAACTACCTCGTCTGCTTCCGGCACTGTATAAGTCATTGGCTGCGCCGGCTGTGTATTTAATCGATTTCCACACTCCGTACAGAATAAGGCTTCCGCATCATTCAAAGCTCCACATTTGTCACAACATTTTCCAGGTGCTGACTGTGCCGGTGCAACCGGAGTCTGATTCAGTGGCGCTCCACAACTGATGCAGAATTTTGCGCCTGCATTGTTACCAAATCCACACTGAGGACATTTGTTTGTAGCTGCCAGATTATCCAACTCCTGCTGATATGCCGCATTTTCTGATTTCAGACGATTAATCTCTGCAAATAACTCCTGATATTCTGTTCCCTCTTCCTGTCCGTGTGCTTCATAATATTTCAGACCAACCTGGTAAAGCAATTTATCTACCATCTTATCATTGTTCTTGATCAAATTTCCCAATCTGACATTCTCCGTTGCATTCTTCGCCTTCTGAGAAACTTCCTGTCCTGCTGTTGTAAGTGAATCTTTCATTCTGTCAAAAAAAGCCATAATTATTTCCTCCTTAGTGTCAATATTGTTCTTTTCTGCTGCCTCTTTCTATGTCTAATAGGCATTTTTATCTGTGATAACTTTGTTGTTTCTACTATACCACATTTTCACATACGCAAAAAGAGACAGGATGGATTTCTTTCCACTCTGTCTCTTTATATCTTTTTTATAATCTCTTATAATACTTTTGATAAAAATTCTTTTAATCGTGCATCTTTCGGATTTTCAAAGAACTCTTTCGGAGCCGCTTCTTCTTTGATAACTCCCTCGTCGATAAATACAACTCTGGAAGCCACTTCTTTTGCAAATCCCATCTCATGTGTTACAACTACCATGGTCATTCCTTCGCCCGCAAGCTGCTTCATCAGTTCCAGTACTTCACCTACCATCTCTGGATCAAGTGCTGATGTCGGCTCATCAAAAAGAATGACATCCGGATCCATAGCAAGTGCACGTACAATTGCAATACGCTGTTTCTGTCCACCTGATAACGTCGACGGATATACATCTGCCTTATCTTCCAGACCGATTCTCTTAAGAAGGGACATTGCCTTTTCCTTCTCTTCTTTCTTGATCTGCTCTTTTGTCAGACTTGCAAGTGATGCATCTGCCCCACCTTTTCCGAATAATTTCTTTCTCTTCGCTTTCTTCAGATCCTGGCATCTTGTGTAAACCGGTGCAAGCATAATATTCTCAATGACTGTCTTATTATTGAACAGATTAAAATGTTGGAATACCATTCCCATATGACGGCGGTGAATATTAATATCCACCTTCATATCTGCAATATCTACACCGTTAAAAATAATCTGTCCGGACGTCGGATCTTCCATACAGTTCAGACATCTTAGGAATGTACTCTTACCGGAACCGGACGGTCCGATAATTGCTACGATGTCCCCTTTATTGATGGTTATATCGATGCCTTTTAACACTTCGACATCACCGAAGTTTTTTTTCAGATTAATTACGTCTATCACTCTTCTTCAGGCTCCTTTCCATCAATTTTATCAGTAAGGAAATAATCAATACCAGTGCAATATAAATCAGTGCCATTACCAGGTATGGAACCATGAATTCATAGCTGTTACTTCCAATATAGTTAAATGCAACATAGAGATCTGCTGCTCCTACAAAACTTACAACTGAAGTCTCCTTGATCAGGGAAATAAACTCATTTCCAAGAGTCGGGAGAATATTTTTTACTGCCTGTGGAATCACGATTTTCATCATGCTTGTCCCAAAGCTTAAGCCAACTGCACGACCGGCCTCCATCTGTCCGGAATCCACAGATTGAATTCCACTTCGCATAATCTCTGATATATATGCACCACTGTTGAGTCCGAATACAAGCATGGCTACCTGTACTCCTGTAATTTTCAGTCCGATGATTGGAAGTAGTACATAATAAAATACCAACAACTGAACTACCATAGGTGTTCCACGAAACAGTGCTACATAAAAGCTGCAGATGCCATTCAATACTTTTGGCAATGTTTTATACTTTGGAAGTACACGCACTGTTGCAATCAAAGTTCCAACAATGATACCAATGATTAAACCTGTCACTGCAATTAACAGTGTATTCTGCAGACCCTGAATTACTTTTGCATAACCATTCTGTTCCACAAAAATCTCTATAAACTTGTTTACTTTCTGATCAAAATTACCCATAATCTCTCTCTTCTTCTAATCTATCACTTGAGAATTACTGCATCTCGTTGATAGATTCTGTAATAGCTGATGCAGGTGCTGCATCGATGATTACATATGTGATGTTTCCATTGAGCATATCCTGAACTGCAAGAGATCCACTCTTGTATGTTACACATTTTGCAGGAAGTCCCGGGAATCCCCAATCTTCGCTTCCTTCAATGTAGTACTGACCTGTTGTTCCCTGCTGAACACCAATCTGGTCAGATGATTTTGTCT
>OLPO01001422.1_pt1 | contig 16397 bp, 18 predicted proteins | sample 1672831 | NCBI WGS metagenome assembly OLPO01 (sample SAMEA3136728, study PRJEB25190) | human gut metagenome
GAGGGATTCCCGCTGCAGCGGGAGAAGGTTCTCTGTGGCTTGCTCCCAGCCGACGAGCAGGCAGCCGTGTTCCACTTGGATCTCCACCGGGTTTCCCAGGAAATGGTTGCTCACCCCCAGGGGGAAAAAAGGGGAGAGGGTTGCTCGGTCCAACGGGTACTGCCCCCCCCGAATGGTGACTCCCCTGGCCTCCTCCCCCAGACAGAACAGGGAGAAGATCCCTGCCTCCCGGGCGGGCAAGGTGAGGTGACCATCGGCCAGGGCGGTAAATACATAGGTCTCATCATAGAGATAGCCTGCGGCCCCTGCCTGGGCCAGGTAGCCCAGGGTTTGCAGGTTGGCCAGGGTGTGATCCAACCGCCCACCTGTGCAGCCGTAGAGGTGGACGGTGGTGCATCCCTGGGCCAGGGCGTATTTTACGGCCAGCATGGTATCGGTGTCATCCTTTTCTGCCGGAAAGGTTTGCACGGGGAGGGCTTGGGGGGGCGTTTCCAGGGAGTCCAAGTCTCCCAACAGGAGATCTGGGCGCAGCCCAGCGGCCTGGCAGTGGCGGTACCCCCCGTCGGCGGCCAGGATAAGGTCCCCTGGCTGAGGCGGTACCGGCAGTCCGAAAAAGGGGCCGGCGCCAAAGAGAAAGCAGGTATCGTAGACTTGGGGCATGGCGATGTCTCCTTTCCATAGGGTCCATGGATGTCCCCATCTTACCACGGTTGGCTCCTCTTGACCAGGGGGCGTTTTTTTGTTACACTGGGCGGCAGTGCAGCCAGAGAGAAAGGAAGAACAACCAATGATCCAAGGGGCTATTTTTGATGCAGACGGAACCCTGCTGGACTCCATGGGGATGTGGGATACGGTAGGGGAGCGGTACCTGGCTTCCCTGGGGATCCCCGCCCGCCCAGGACTGCGGGAGATTCTCTTCCCCATGAGCCTGACCCAGTGCGCCGCATATCTCAAGCAGACCTATGGGCTGCCCCAGTCCTGCCAGGCCATTGCCGATGGCATCAATGAAAGTATTTTCACCTTTTACCGGGACGAGGTGCAGGCCAAAGCCGGCGCGAAGGCCTTTTTGGAAGCCCTGCACCGCCAGGGCGTGGCAGTCACCTTGGCCACTGCCACCGACCGGGAAGTGATTCTGGCGGGGTTGCGCCGCACATCCCTGTTACCTCTGTTGGACAAAGTGTTCACCTGTGGGGATTTGGGGGTGGACAAGCGCACCCCCACCATCTTCCACACGGCCCGGGCGGCCATGGGAACGGCCCTGGCAGACACCTGGGTTTTTGAGGATGCCGTGCACGCTGCTCAGACGGCCTATCAGGCGGGCTACCGCGTGGCCGGTGTGGCAGACCCTTACAGCGACCAGAAAGCGCTGCAGGCCACGTGCCACCTCTACCTGTCCGATCTCACGGATTTTCCCGGGTTTTATGAGAGGGCCAAACAGTGGTAATTGGAAATTGCCCCACCCAATTTGGGTGGGGCAATTTTTGTAAGAGACGGTGACAGGGGAGTCGTTAGGCTTTGGGGATGAGTTGGATGTTCAAGTCTACATTTCCCTCAATGCCAGGCACCGTGCCGGTGCTGGAGTACTGCCACATGGAAAAGTGGTAGTAGAAGGTGGGGGTTTCGTTGTACTGGGCCAGCCACAGGGGGAAGTCCACCAGCTGCGTCAGGTCGTAATGGAGGTAGAAGTAGGTGAGGTTGGAGTAGACCATGCTCTCGTACCCTCCGTCCTCTACGGCTTGGCAGAAGGCCACAGCACATTTGGTGAGCATCTCATCGGAGAGCCCGTCTGTGCGGGGATTGAGGCTGCTGTCGTAAGGTTCCCAGTCAAAGACGATGGGATAGGTGATGTCATAGTCCTGGAGGAGATCCATGCAGTACTGGGCTTCCTCCACGGCTTCCTCCTCGTTGATGGCTTGGGAGAAGAAGTACACCCCAACTTCAATGTCGTTTTCCAAGGCACCCTTCAGATTGGTCTCAAAGTAGGTGTCCGTGACAATCCGCCCCGTTCCGTACCCACGGTAACCCAGACGGATCATGGCGAAGTCCACGCCAGCGTCCTTCACAGCGGCCCAATCGATCTCCCCTTGGTAGCGGGAGACGTCGATGCCGATCCGGTAATCATAGTCATCGCTGTTGTAGGTGAGAAACCCGTTTTCATTCACCTGGAAGAGGGAGGAGTCATAGGTCCGTTTTGGCATTTCTTCCACCACATAGACCTTTTTGTTGCCGAAGTAGAAGTAATCCCCCTCCTCCTCGGGTGCGTCGGGGTCCTCTGGTGAGGTGGGTGGCGTCTCAGGGTTTTCTGGCGGGGTGTAGTGGTAGATTCGCCAGATCACGGTGGTGATCTCCGCGCGGGAGATGTCATCCTGGGGTTGGAAGAGGATTTGGTCCCCCGAGGCGGATCCCTCGAAAATACCGTGGTCCCACAGGATCAGTGCGGCCTCCGCGTCGGTGTCGTCAAAGGGGGAGGGGTCTTGGCTGGTCCGGGAGAGGTCCATAGCCAGGACGGTGATCTCGGCAATCTCCAGCCGGGTAATGGCATCGTCCAACCCTAGATTGAGCCCGCTGGGGAGCAGCCCCTCTCGCTGGGCCAAATCGTAGAACCCACTGGCCCAGTGGGTTCCTGTGGGGGCCTGGTTCTCATAACCGGCGGCCATCAGGACGAGCTTCAAGGCCTGCCCAAAGGTCACAGTGCCCTCAGGGCGGAAGGCCGTGGAGGTGACCCCGTCTACAATACCGGCGTCGTAGAGGTCTTGTACGTAGGTGTAGTACCACTCCGAGGGATCCACGTCGGTAAAAGGCAAACTGCCTGCGGCACTGGCGGGGACGGCCAGGGAAATGGTGAGGGCAGCCAGCAGGAGCAGGGCATGCAGTCTCTGTCGAATCGTTTGCATGGGAAAGATACCTCTCTATCTCTTTGGTTAGGAAAAATGCCGGGGAAAGAGTTTGGGGCGCAGGCGGTAGACATACAGGTCACTGATCCTGGCCAGCAACACGTCATAGATCAAGAAGGCCACATTGCCCAGCACCAACATGCCGGCCACTACCAGCCCCGTCCAGTTGGCGGCATCGGCCTGCCAATCCGGAGAAACCAGGACAAAGAGCAGCAGGGCGATGATGACAGCCAGTGCAGCGTTAAACAGAACCAGTTTTAAGACCACCCGCAAGGGCTTACGCCGCAAATGCTGCAGCTTGGGCCGAGCCAGGGGATACCAGCCGAAGAGGAGGGCAAAAAACAGGGCAGCCTCTTTGTTGGGGGAGAGGATCAGGCTGAGCAGTGCCACGGCAAGGTAGAGCAGCGCCCCTGTCTTGCCGCCAAACTCCCACACCACAGGGATGATGAGCACGCCAGCGACAGCAGGGCACAGGTACTCCGTGGCGGGAATCATGGTGCCCAGCAGCATAATGACGATCATCAGGGCAGCCAGGACGCCGCAAAAAGCCACACGAAAACTTGGTCGGTTGCGCATGTGTGGAATCACCTCCCAGGTGGAAACGCGCAAGAAAAAGGAACATACCATAGTATAGCAAAGCTGGCAGAGGCTTGCAAGCGGCAGGCGGCGATTGGGGCACTTTCTTTGCGCCCAAGCCTCCAGCGGGTCGAACCCAGAGAGAAACACCAGAAAATAGCAGTTGCCACACTTCTGTAGATATGGTACACTTATTTTGTAAGTTCTCAAAGTAAATTCGTGGGTTTTGATACCCGGGAAAGGAGGAAACCGATGCATTACCAGACCATCTGGCTGATCCTTCTTATCGTCTTTGCAGGCATTGAGGGGATAACGGCGGGGTTGGTCTCCATTTGGTTCTGTGCTGGCAGTCTAGTGGCCCTGGTGGCGACGTGGCTGGGGGCATCCTTGCCGGTACAGATTGGGCTGTTCGCCATTGTCTCCGTAGTGGCCATGGCCTTGGTGCGGCCCATGGCGCGGAAATGGCTGCACCCTAAGATGGAGAAAACCAACGCAGACCGCATCCTGGATCAGGAAGGCGTGGTGGTGGAGGAGATTGATAATCTCAACGCCTCTGGCCAAATTAAGATTGGCGGTGCTGTCTGGTCCGCCCGAGCAGAGGGGGAGGAAGTCATCCCCCCAGGGACCCGAGTGCGGGTGGTGCGGATCGAAGGTGTCAAAGCCATTGTAAGAAAGCAGACCGATTGAAACCCAGTAGACCCAAAGAGAGAACCCGCCTTTTGAAGGAGAGAAAGGATTGTTACTATGGAAACAAGGATTGTCCTCATTGTTCTGCTGATCATCGTCTTGGTGATTCTGGCTCGCTGCATTCGGGTGGTGCAGCAGTCCAAAGCATACGTGATTGAGCGCCTGGGTGCTTTCCACACGGTATGGAGTGTGGGCCTGCATTTTAAGATTCCCTTTATTGATCGCGTCCAACGGGTGGTTTCCTTGAAGGAACAGGTGGCGGACTTCCCACCCCAGCCTGTCATTACCAAGGACAACGTCACCATCCAGATCGACACGGTCCTCTACTTCCAGATCACGGACCCCAAGCTCTACGCCTATGGGGTGGAAAACCCCATGAGCGCCATTGAGAACCTCACCGCCACCACCCTGCGGAACATCATTGGTGAGTTGGAGCTGGACCAGTCTCTGACCTCCCGAGATATCATCAATGCCCGGATGCGCTCCATTCTGGACGAAGCCACAGATCCCTGGGGGATTAAAGTCAACCGGGTGGAGCTGAAGAACATCGTGCCGCCCAAGGACATCCAAAACGCCATGGAGAAGCAGATGCGGGCCGAGCGGGAACGGCGGGAGCAGATCCTTCAGGCCGAGGGCCAGAAGCAAAGCCAGATCCTGGTGGCCCAGGGCGAGAAGGAGTCTATGATCCTCCGGGCCGACGGCGAAAAGCAGGCCCGCATCATGGAGGCCGAAGCCGAAGCTGCTGCTATTCTCCGGGTGAACGAGGCCATGGCAGACTCCTTGAAACTCCTCAATGAGTCCGCCCCCACCGATGGCGTCATTAAGATCAAGGCCTTGGAGGCTTTCCAGGCCGCTGCCAACGGAAAGGCCACCAAAATTATCATCCCCTCGGAGATCCAAGGCCTGGCCGGCCTGGCCGAGGGCATCGTAGAAACCGTCAAGCGCCCGGAGACCGGGAGCAGGCCAGTTTCCAAGGAACAGGCGTAACGAAACCTTTGCCTAGAAAAACGCTCGCTGCCACGCAGCGAGCGTTTTTTCGTAAGAAACCGGTTCCGTGCAACCTGGTTCCAAAAATCTCGGTAATATGGGGGAAGGGCCCTTTGAGAATATGGTAGGAGGGGAGCGGTATGGACGACAAGGAAATCCTAACCCTGTATTGGAACCGGGAGGAAGCAGCCATTGCGGCCTCTGCACAGAAGTATGGGCACTACTGCGGCCGCATCGCAGGGAATATTCTCTCCCAAGCGGAAGATGTGGAGGAATGCGTCAACGACACGTGGCTCCGGGCCTGGAATGCCATTCCACCCCACAGACCGGCCAAGCTTGCCCTCTTCCTGGGAAAGATCACCCGGGAGCTGGCCATCGACCGGTATCGTGCCCAGCGGACCCAGAAACGGGGCGGCGGCGTGTACGACGTGGCGCTGGAGGAGTTGGAGGAATATCTCTGGACAGAGCGCGATACGGTGGAGCGAGCGGTGGAAGGGAACCTGCTGGGGGAGGCCATCAGCCGCTTTCTGTGGGAACAGCCCCCGCTGCACCGGGATGTGTTTGTCCTGCGGTACTACCATTTCAGCTCCATCCAAAGGATTGCCAAGGCGTACGCCATCGGAGAGAGCAAGACGAAATCCATCCTGTTTCGGACCCGGAAAAAACTGCGGGTGTTTCTGGAAAGTGAGGGATTGTTATGAAGGCAGAACACTGGATGGATGCCATGGGGCAGATCGACATGAACCTGGTGGCGGAAGCGGAACAGCGGTGTCTCACCACCCCGGTCCGGCGCCCCCGCAGAAAGCTTCTGCGCTGGGCCGCTTGCCTGGTGGTGGTTCTCCTACTCTCGCTGTCGGTGGCCTTTGCAGCTGGGGTGTTTGATCCGCTGTCGCAGTACTTTCAAGGGCGGACAGAGGCGGATTGGGACCGTTTCCTCTCAGCCTCGACCTCGGTGGCCAACGACGCCGTGGAACTCCGGCTGGAGGGGGCCGTCGCAGACGAACACCTCTGCCATCTGCTGGTCTCCTTTGTGGGGCAAACCCAAGCGGTCAAAGAGCAACTGACCAAGCACAGCGCGGAGACGCAGAGTGGCTTCCAGCTCTATGCTACCGCCGAGAATGGGACCCCAGTGAATAGCACCCAATGGACCAGCGGGGTATACACCGAGCAGAGAGGGTTCCGCAGCGTCGCAAGCACCCCCTTTGCGGGGGCAGATCTCACCGCGCTGGTTACGGTGACCTTCCCGGAGGACCTCTCGCTGCAGGAGATTTCCAACGTCTGCTTCACGTACGAAGGGCTTACCTTGGAGGTAGACGTTTCGCAGTATCTTTTGCCCGGATACCTGCTGGTCCCGGAACATCCTGCGGAAGGGGCGGGAACGGTGTGCTATCTGTCCCCCATTGGATTTCAGTGCACGGTGCCAGGGGGAGGGGAGGTCACCCTAGAGCTCCTTCGAACCGACGGAACCGTGGTGGAGATGGGAGAGGACTTGGGCTGCCATATGGCAGGGTATTCCGGCGGGGACACGCAGTGGTTCTCCGGCTACTGGTGTGCCGGCAGCCCTCTGGCCGTCCGTGTCCTGGATTTGGAGGACTACCGCGGCCTGCGGATCAACGGCGTGTCGTACATTTTCTCCCAACCAACGGAGTAGTGTTACAGAGAAAGCCCCCCTCGAGGCCAGAGTCCTGCCTCGAGGAGGGCTTGCGTACAGAGAAGAGGGCGGCTCTTACAGGGTCAGGGAAGGTGCGCTGTAAGTCCGTGCGCCCATTTCAGAGTCCAGGGCATACAGACCCTTGATGTCAGAGGCGAACAGATCGAACCGGCCCAGCAGATCGTTGGCGTTCTTCTCCTCCTCGCCCTGCTCCTTCACGAACCAATCCAGGAATTGGAGGGTACGGAAGTCGTTGGCCTTCATGGCCTCGGCATAGATGGCGTTGATCAGGGAGGTGACATACTCCTCGTGGGCCAGGGAGGCGGCCAGGGGATCCCGGAAGGACTCATACACCTTGTCGGGGGCCTCAATGGCGCTGAGCTTGGGGCACTCGCCGTTGTTCTGCAGGTAGGTCAGGAAGAGCATGGCGTGGTCCCGCTCCTCCTGGGCCTGGATTTTAAACCAGTTGCCGAACCCATCCAGGTTCTTGCCATAGTAATAGTTGGACATGTCCAGGTACAGATAGGCGGAGTAGAACTCCTTGTTGATCTGCTGCTCCAGCAGAGCGGCGACTTCTTTCTTCAGCATAGAAAACATCCTTTCTTTGTTAGAATTGGTTGGGATTGGCCATTGTATCCAGTGGGCAACTGCAGTCACAGAAAACCCAGAGAAACCATAGGGAGTTTATCCGGAATGATCATATCATAACCGGGGGACAGTGTCAATTCTTGCCAAAGGGGATCCCTTGACGGCCTGAGAAAACTATGCCACAATGGGGGTAACCATACTTCCAGGAAGAAGGAGGAGGGAACACCATGCAACAAGAATGGGTGGTCAGCCGGCACGGCTACCGGATTGCCTGCCGGAACAACTGGGATGGGCAGAACCAGGTGGCCATAGTCTGCCATGGGTTCGGCAGCAGTAAGAACAGCCCCATGGTACAGGCCCTGGACCAAACCTTGCCAGCCCATGGGATCGGGGTATACAGTTTTGATTTTCCCGCCCACGGAGAAAGCCCGGTGGGGGAGGAGGGCCTCCGGGTGCCCTTCTGCATAGACGATCTGGCAGAGGTGGAGGCCCATCTCCTGGCCAGAAATCCCCAGGCCGAGATTTCCTACTTTGCCTCTAGTTTTGGGGCGTATATCACGCTGCTCTACCTGGCACAGCACCCGCACCGGCAAAGGAAGGCCTTCCTGCGCTCGGCAGCTGTGACCATGCCGGCCTTGGCAGCTGGGTGGCTCCTGAACCAGCGGGCCCAGGAGGACCTGGCCCGGCAGGGCTACTTTGTCCCGCAGTACGACTACGTCCGAGAAATGCGGATCACGCCGGCCTTTTTGGATGATCTGGCGGAGTACAATCTCTTTACCCGGTACCGGCAGGGCAGCGCTCAGGTGGCCATGGTTCACGGAGGGCAGGACCAGGTGGCACCGGTGAAGGCGGCACAGCGGTTTGCCACCCGATTTGGTGCCCAGCTTACCATCCTTTCCCAGGGGGAACACAACCTGATGGGGCCGGGAGAATTGGAGCAAGTACTCTCCCTTGCGGTGGCATTTTTGCAAGGGAGAGGTACGGAAAACCTGGAGAAAATGTGAGGAATTTGGTTGCAATTTCAGGGGGAAAACAGTATAATAAAACGAAGTGGGCCTCTTGTAGATACCAGGAAATTCTATCGGAAAATACAGCTGGCACTGTTACACTTTTGTTAAACTTTTGTTTTCTTCTTGCAATTCTTTCCAGAGTGTGTTATACTGCCCCTGTTAGTAGGATCAACTTACGAGAAGAAAACGTTACGAGGTGAATCTACTATGCAGCACATCCTATGCTCTAAGGAGCGGGGGAAGCGGTTCGTCGCATGGCTTATGACGGCGATCATGTTGCTGTTTGTCATGGCTTCGGCTCTGCCGGCAGCCCAGGCGGTGACCCAGGACGAAATTGATGATATGAAGTCCCAGGCCTCCAGTCTGAAAGAGCAGCAAGCAGATCTCCAGAGTAAACTGGACGAGCTGGAAAACTCCCAGAACGCTGCCTTAGACCAGAAGTTCCTGCTGGAAGAGAAGATCAACGTACTCCAGGAGCAGATTGCTCTCTCTGAGCAAGCCATCCAGGATTACGGCGAGATGATCGACCAGAAGGAAGTGGAACTGGCAGAAGCCCAAGAGGAAGAAGCCAAGTACCAGGAGGAGTTCAACCAGAGAGTCCGCAGCATGGAGGAGCGGGGGAATGTGTCCTATTGGTCCGTTCTCTTCAATGCCAACAGCTTTTCGGACTTGCTGGACCAGATCAACGCCATTTCGGAAGTCATGGACTATGACAACCAGGTGATGGACAACTTGGCTGCCGCCCGTCAGGCTGTGGCAGATGCCAAGGCAGATCTGGAGGAGAACAAGGCTGCCGAGGAGGCTGCTAAGGCGGATCTGGAAAGCCAGAAGGCGGAACTGGAAACGGAGCAGGCCAACGTAGACGCGGTGATCTCTGAGATCGAAAGCCAGTCTAGCGTGTATGCCCAGAAGATGGACGAGCTGGAGGATGACTCCGCTACCATTGCCAGCCAGATTGCCCAGGCGGAGAAGGACTATCAAGCGCAGCTTGAAGCCCAGCGGAAGGCCGAGGAAGCCAAAAAGGCGCAGGAAGAGGCCTCGAAAGGCCAGTCTAGTAGCAGTAACAGCGGCAGCACGACCACCCCCAGCGGTGGCGGCAGTGCCAGCTCCAGCGGGTTCCTGTGGCCGCTGTCCGGGTACACCCGGGTCTCGTCTCCTTTCGGTTACCGGAACTGCCCCTTCCACGGGCAGGAGCTCCACGGCGGCTGTGACGTGCCCGCTCCCAGCGGAACGCCCATCATGGCCACCAAGAGCGGCGTAGTCGTGGTCTCTACCTATGGTTCCTCCTATGGTAACTATGTGGTCATCGCCCACAGCGACGGCTCCCGGTCCCTCTATGCGCACCAGTCTCAGCGGGCTGTTTCCGTGGGTCAGACGGTGTCCCAGGGCCAGGTCATTGGCTATGTGGGTACCACTGGTAGTTCCACCGGGAACCATCTCCACTTTGAGATTTGGCTCAACAGTTCCAGCAGCAGCCGGGTGAACCCTGTGGCTTACTGCTTCTGAGCGACCGTAAACAACCCAATAAGAGAGAAAGCGGACCGTTCCCAAGGAACGGTCCGCTTCTATTGCACTAGGGGGTTGCTGGTTCCACTGCCACCACCGTGAGGACGCCCTCCGCCACGGTAAAGCGAATGTTCTGGCCGCCGAAGGCCATGCCATAGATCCGTTGGGGGTCGGCTTGGTAGGAGGGGCGGGGATCCTGGGCCAGCACCCCCTGCAGGGCCTCCCGGTTCTCCCAGGGAACGACAGCCAGGAGTTCTGGCGGAAAGTTCACCTCCAACCGGTACCCCTGGTACCCGTCGGTGAAGCCCCCTGCCGCTTCCGGGTGGGCATCGGCGTAGGGGAGGTAGGGCTTCAGGTCCAGAATGGGGGTGCCGTCCAGGAGATCGGCCCCCAGCACATGGATCACCGGCCCCAGTTCTGGGTGGTGCTCCACACGGTCAATCTTCACGCAGGACAGGCCGATGGGGTTGGGCCGGAAGGGGGACCGGGTGGCAAACACCCCCATGCGGGTGTTCCCGCCCAGCCGAGGCGGGCGGACCGTGGGGGACCAGGTGTTCCGAACCGCTTGGGAAAACACCCACACCACCCAAAGGTGGGAGAACCCCTCCAACCCCCGCAGGGCGTCTGGATTCCGGTATTCTGGCTGAAATACGATGGTGGAACGCAGGGTGTCCACCAGCCCGCTCTGTCGGGGGATGCCGAACTTGGCGGGAAAGGCGCTGTGCATGGTGGCGATGACGTGCATGGGGAGGGTATCCTGCATAGAAACACTTCCTAACGGCAAAGGGAAATTCTCTGTTCCCAGTATAGGCAGTTGCCGGGCAAGATGCAAGGAAATCTCAGAAAAATGACGAGAAAGGGGAGCTGCCTGCTTGTCCGCTGCCATTTCCATGGTATAATATCCCATAGAAATGGCAGCGCCGAGGCAGGGAGTGCCCCCGCAGCGCGAGACAACAAGGAGAGCAATGCCCATGGAAAAGCGACTCACCGCCGCCCAAGCAGCGGCGTTGGTGAAAGATGGTTGTACCCTTGTCACCACAGGGTTCAACGGTTTTGGCTGCCCAGAGGATCTGATGATGGCTCTGGCAGAGCACTATGATAAGACAGGCCACCCCAGGGATCTGACCCTGGTCAAGTGCACCAGCCAAGGGGATGGAAAGGGCCGGGGCATCAGCCGCCTGGCCGAGAAACCCGGAATGTTCCGGGAATTGATCCTCTCCCATATGGGCTATGACCCAGGCCTACGGAAATTGGTTCAGGAGGAACAGGCGGCTTGCTACATGCTCCCCCTGGGGAATTTGATGAAACTCTTCCAGGCCATTGCAGGGGGGCTGCCCGGTGCCATTGCCACTACTGGCTTGGGCACCTTTGCCGATCCCCGCAACGGCGGCGGCAAGATCAACCAACGGGCCAAAGACACGGGCAGGGAAGTGGTCTCCCTCATCGAGTTGGGAGGAAGGGAGTGCCTGTTCTATCCGGCCTTTCCCCTGGATGTCTGCTTCCTCCGCGCCACCTATGGGGACGAGGCAGGCAACCTCTCCATCCGCAATGAGGCCATGAACGTGGAGCAGTTTGAGGTGGCGGCCGCCGTCCACAACGCCGGCGGCATCGTCATTGCCCAGGTGGACCAGATTGTCAAACGGGGCACCATTCCGGCCAAAGAGGTCCTCATCCACGGGTTCATGGTGGATTACCTGGTGGAGGGCCGCCCGGAGTACAGCCACCAGAGTTTTGCCAACGACCGGTTCCGCCCGGAGATTGCCGGTTTGGCCCAGATCCCCACGGAGGAGGTGCCCCCCCTGGCCATGGGGCCCCGGAAGATTTGCTGCCGCCGGGCCGTGATGGAGCTGCGCCCAGATTCCCTCATCAACCTGGGTATAGGGATGCCCGGCGGCATTGGCTCTGTGGCCGCGGAAGAGGGGCTGTCAGACCTTTTCACCGTCTCGGTAGAGTGTGGCCCCATTGGGGGCATCCCCTTGGGGGGGATGGAGTTTGGCGCTTCGGTGAATCCAGAGGCCATGTACCGGATGTCGGATACCCTCCAGCTCTATGATGGCGGTGCCTTGGACATGGCGGTGCTGGGCTTTGCCGAGGTGGACCGGTACGGCAACGTGAACGCCTCCAGCTTCCACGGGCGGATGGTGGGCCCGGGGGGCTTTATCGACATCACCCAGAACGCCCAAAAACTCTGCTTCATCGGCACGTTCACCGCAGGCAAGCAGGACGTGGGCCTGCGGGACAATGGCCTGGTGATCCACACCCAGGGTCCCCAGAAGAAGTTTTTGGCGGAGGTGGAGTCCATCACCTTCTCCGGCCGGGAAGCGGTGCGGAAGGGGCAGGAAGTCCTCTATATCACCGAGCGGGCGGTGTTCCGCCTAGAGAAAGAGGGCATCACCCTGGTGGAGATCGCCCACGGGGTGGACCTTCAGCGGGACATCCTGGACCAGATGGAGTTCCAACCGGTGATTCCAGAATACATTCGGTATATGGATCCCCGCCTCTTCCGGGACGGCCCCATGGGGCTGACTCCGGAGCAGATGGAGATGGTGGACCCAGAGTACGAGTTCTGGCGGGACCTCCGCCGTCCCAAAGGGGAAGGAGGGGAAAACCGTGGATAGGCAGCCTGCTGCCCGCCTGCCGATGATCCAGGACATTGCCCCTCACCGCTATCAGGTGGCATATGCTCCCTGCCCGCCCCAAGAGAGCAGCCGTTGTTTCCTGTTTCGCGGCCGGGAAATTTTGGAGCGGGAGGTGGATGGCCAGCTGACCCTTCCCACTTGGGGGGAGCTGGGTGCAGCCCTGGGGGAGAGCCGTTGGCTCTTCCGGATCGACGAGACGGATTACTATCTGTGCACGGAAGGGGGGAAAGATCCCCTGCCCCTGGGGTATGCCTGGTACAACCTCCGGGAGCACCGGGCCAAGAAGTCCCGCCTCCTCCGCTTTGCCGAGTCCACGGCCTACCACCTGTCCCTTTGGTATCAGGACAACCAGTTCTGCGGCCGCTGCGGCGGGGAGACCCAGCCCGACGATAGGGAGCGGATGCTCCGCTGCCCCCACTGCGGCAACCTGATCTATCCCAAGATTGCGCCGGCGGTCATTGTGGCCGTAACGGACGGGGACCGTATCCTCATGACCCGTTACCAGGGCCGGGTCTACAAAGGCTATGCCCTGATTGCAGGGTTTACGGAGATCGGAGAGACCGCAGAGGACACCGTCCGCCGGGAGGTGATGGAGGAGGTCGGCCTCCAGATCAAAAACATCCGCTACTACGGAAGCCAGCCCTGGGGGGTGGACTCCAACCTTCTCCTGGGATTCTTTGCCCAGCTGGACGGAACGGGGGAGATCCACATGGACCGGCAGGAGCTCTCCCAGGCAGGCTGGTACCGCCGGGAGGAGATTGACCTGGCCCCAGACGGCTATAGCTTGACCAACCACATGATTCAGGCCTTCCGGGAAGGAACCTGGTAAGAACAACACAGGAGAGGAGAATCATACCATGATTTCATACGACGAAGCCCTGGCTCTGCTGAAGGAATATAACGAGGGAGAGTTTCACTTAAAACATGCTTATATTGTCTCTGACGTGATGGGCTGGTTTGCCGAGCAATTGGGCTACGGGGAGGAGAAGGAATTCTGGTCCATCGTGGGCCTGCTTCACGACCTGGACTTTGAGCAATACCCCGACCAGCACTGCATCAAATCCCAGGAGATCATGCGGGCGCGGGGGGTGGACGAGGCCATCATCCACGCCACCGCCAGCCATGGCTATGGCATCACCGTGGACATTCAACCCGAACATCAGATGGAGAAGGTCCTCTTTGCCACCGACGAGCTCACCGGCCTCATCGGGGCGGCGGCCATCATGCGGCCGTCCAAGAGTGTGTCCGATCTGGAGGTCAAATCGGTGAAGAAAAAGTTCAAGGACAAGAAGTTTGCCGCCGGCTGCTCCCGGGAGGTCATCCTCCAGGGGGCGGAGATGCTGGGCTGGGATCTGGATCACCTCATCGACCAGACCATCCAGGCCATGCGGGCCAGCAGCCATGTGGACTAAGGGGGATACCCCTTACAGGGTAACCACGCGTGTACCAGGAGGAACCGGAATGAAGAAACTCTGCTTGGGGGTGCTGTTGTGCGCCCTTCTCCTCTGCAGCTGCCAGGGGAACACAGACCAGGGAACCCAGGATGCTACGTCCTACGGGGAGACCATCGCCAAGGCCCAGACCGTCCAGGTGTTAGACTCTGCAGGCCAAACGGTCAACACCCTCTCTACCCAAGAAGACCTCACGGCATTCGTGGAAAACCTGGATTTGGCGCATTGGACCTATCAGGCACTTCCCGAGGAGGTACAGCCACTGGGATCCTTTGTGCTCTTCCAGGAGAATACCATCCAGCTGGGCCAGACCGAGCCCGACGGTTGGACCGAACTCTGCCGGATCACCCTCTACTCGGAACACTGCCTGACCTTAGAGATCTTGGACCTCGCCCTGCCATTCACGGTGGCAGCAGAGACGGGAGAGCGTCTGGCCAGTTATTTTTGAAAAGGCCTGCGTATTTTGCGGCAAAAGCTGGAAAAGCCCAAACGGGAGCTAGGTATATGGCATTGGCGTAAAATTTCTCTTTCTGTTTCTTGCTGGGGATGGCATAGAAATATCTCGGTATGGTGCTGGGCGTTCCGGAGAAGTCCGCTGATGTGCGGAAGAGCAAGGACGCCGCCCGGCTGCACGAGATGCTCTGTTCCTGGCAACAGGCCGCTGCCATGCTGGAGGTTGGCGAAATCTTCAAAGAGGATTACGACAGGTGGCGTTACCGCTACCCGGAGTTTGATACCACAGGCCACTGGCACAAGGTTGTCCCGTCTCAGGGACTAAGCGATTTGCTGGTGGAAGAATTTAAGAAAAACAAGGAGTGAGGAAAATGTACTTTACAGACATTAGTTATGTTGTTCATCCCGTCGGTAGAGTTACTCCTAATGGTGTCACTTTATTAGGAACAGCTTTTTTCATTAACCGAAGTGGATTGTTAGCTACTGCGGCGCATGTTACTGGAAACAACGATAGCGGCTTAGTTATTGTAATGAACAAGGTAAATTCCATTCAGGATTACCAAGACACCTCTAATAACTCAATACGGTGTGTTCCTGCTAAAATCAAGGAAATCAACCCTATTGCTGATGTTTGTATTTTAGAAGTTTCTACTACTGTACAATCTAATTTTGTTTTGGATTCTACAGATTCACTTCAAGTAGGGGAGTCTATAGCCGTATTCGGATACCCTCATTCAGATCATGGTAGAATGGTTCTGACTCAGCAAGATACATCTATCGGAGCAAAAATACTTATTGAATCAAGTGGTATAAAACTTAAAAACGTTGTTTTGAACATCCAATCTCGTCCAGGTCAATCCGGAAGTCCTATTGTCATACCAGAAAAACGAGCTATTGCCGGGATTTTAATAGGCTCTTACGCTCCACAAGTTAATGGTTCAATCAGCATAGGAGGAATTGACCCCCAAACCTTACATCAAACAACACATGCTATTTCAGCCGAATATATCAAGGAGATGTTAGAATGAACGATATTAGTGAAATCTTTAATGTTGATCCAAATTCTTGGATTGAATCGTTAAGTACATACCAAAAAAATATTATCAATCAGTTATATTCACAAACAAATGATTATGAGGTGGTTGCGAACACATGGTTAACAGCAACTATCCCTATGAATGTTCCTTTTGGAACACAAAAGAATCCTTCTATCTTTTTTGAAAAAGTTTTGGATGAAATAGAAGCCTTTTTGACAGGAGACGAAAAATACAAGGATAGCAGACTCGCAATCTTAAAAGAATCTGGCGTTGTTCAAAGCTATGTTGTAGGCGGCATATCCATTGCGCTTGCCCCTGTACTAGGAACTTCTTCCTCTTTTTTAGCTCCTGTAATAGCTATAGTTTTACTTACTATTGGTAAAATCGGATTAAATGCATGGATTGCAACTCGCCGAGAAAAGAGAGAAAATAAAACGGAAGAATAAACGCAAAAAAGAGCTACCTGACTTTCACAAATCAGGTAGCTCTTTATCTTTAGAATAATGAAAACTGTTGCCAAATCGTTGACACAGAGGGCATCAAGCCTTGGAAAACCCAGTAATCACAGGCTTTTTCGGGCCTCTGAAATTACTCCCACTCGGCAAATTCAGATATAGTAGGGTGTATTTGAGGTGATTTCGCAGGAAAAACTTTCGCAAATATGTTAATATTCCACCTGCTATTTTCGGCTGTAAAGTTTATTAGTATCAAAATAGTATCACAAAAGGCTGGGAAATACAACAGAATTATGTGGAGCTCTACATAATTCCGGCACGGACGGACGCTGTCAGGCACAGCGGATAACAGCCTTGCAAGAGGCGTTGTACCTGCGCTGGATATATTCTTGATAGGCTTTCTGGTCTGTCATGGAAATTCCCCCTCTCTGAATAATAGTGCGGGGCGGCAGCACTCCTTGCT
>OLPO01001424.1_pt1 | contig 16367 bp, 23 predicted proteins | sample 1672831 | NCBI WGS metagenome assembly OLPO01 (sample SAMEA3136728, study PRJEB25190) | human gut metagenome
TATCCTGCTCACCATTCCGTGTACCGATCGCTCGTCTTGCAGCAGCACAGGCAGCAATTGCCAAAGCAGGAAAATAATAGATGAGCAAAGATATTTTTACTTCACAACGTTAATCGTTACAAGGAAAGATGTGAATGAATACATGAAACATCATCCTGAGTATACGAAAGCGAACAGATTTAAAGATATTGTTTGTAAAATCTACATATAATTCGAAAGGGAAGCGCAATGCTTCCCTTTCTTTTACCCTCGATTAGGACTAAATCCTTAAAGCTATAGCTTAAAAAGGAATTAGTCCTTTTTTTGTTATAAAAATTAGTAGTGTTTTACGAGAAGCCATTTATAGAAATAAGAGTGTACCGAATTTCGGTACAGCAAGAAGGGAAGGCTCAGATGTCAGAAGAAACTAATGTGATGAAAGTAGATAGTGAAAAAATCAAAGAAGTACTTAGACATCATAATGAACTTACACAACAATTACATTATCAAATAATTGATATACAGAAGAAGATTGAGGAGGTGAAGAAACAATCCATAGAAGTGGCAGCTTATCCTCATATAGATTTTTCAGCCAGAGGAAAAGGGGGTGTTAAAAAAGATCTAGCAGATGTGTATCTGAAATATCAGAAAATGGTAAGGAACAGAGAAAAGGAACTTACAGCAGAGATACTTATACTTACAGCTGATGCGGAAGGAATACATCGTTTATACCATTGATAGCATTAAGGAAGATTTGGGATGTAGTAAGGAAAAAGCAGTTAAAGTCTTAGCAGAATTAGATTCAGTAAAAGGTATTGGATTAGTAGAGAAAATCCGTAGAGGACTTGGCAAACCGGATATAATTTATGTTAAGAATTTTACAACATTATCTGTTGAAAATGAGGAAAAAGAGCCTGCAAACCCTGATAAAATCACTGAAGTCGGAAAAACCGACTTCAAGAAGTCAGAAAAACCGACTTCAAGAAGTCAGAAAATCGAACTTCAAGAAGTCGGAAAAACCGACTTCAAGAGGTCGGAAAAACCGACTTCAAGAAGTCAGAAAATCGAACTTCAAGAAGTCGGGAAAACCGACTTCAAGAAGTCGGAAAAACCGACTTCAGTAGGTCGGGAAAACCGACTCCAAGAGGTCGGAAAAACCGACTCTAATTATACTAATAAGAATTATATTAATGTGAATTATATCGATCCTATCAATCAATCAGAAATAGCGGAATCAAATAGTGATGTGATTGATGTGGTGGATGATACCCAGGAATACATAAATTTGATTAAAGAAAATCTCTCCTATGATTTTCATATGGAGTATGATCAAAATAATGATCGTAAAATTTATGATGAATTATTTCAAATCATATGTGATATTGTTTGCGTGAAACGTAAAACTGTGAAAATTGCAGGAGAAGATTATCCGTATGAGTTAGTGAAGTCGCGCTTTTTAAAGCTGAATAGTAGCCATTTGGAATATGTGATTTATTGCATGAAGAAGACAACTACGAAAATAGCAAACATAAAAGCATATATGATTACAGCATTGTATAATGCACCAGCAACGATAAATCATTTTTATCAGCAGGAAGTACAGCATGATTGGTATGGATATCAATCGAATGAAATAGATGCCGGATAATATAAGCAGAATATTCATTGTAGCAAGCGTCTATATTAATTAAACAAGCGGAAAGTTGTTCAATTCTATCCGTAAAAAAGTGTACCTAAAGTAACCTAGATGAGTAAAAAAGCATTTGATATAATATAATTGGAGAATAGAAATGAGAAGAAAATTAAGAAGAGTATTGTTTCTGATTATGACAGTAATTATTACTTTTGTTGGGTGTGGAGAAAGTAATAAAACTAAAACAGTAGATAAAAAAGCATCAATAGCAACAGAAGAAAAGAAGTCAGATGATTTAATAAATAACCAGAAAAAAGAAGAAATGGTTGAGATGGAACAGGAATCTTTTGAAAAAGAGACTATTAAGAAAGAGGATGCTAAGAAGGAAGACTCTAATCGCAGATCCATCAAGTAATGTGGCAGAACAGCAAGATGTTACCGATGGAGATAAAGAACCAGAGAAAGATGTTGAGAAGGATTTAGAGACAGAACGTCAAATGAAGCAGCTCTTAAAAGAAATTGGCGTTGGGTTTGCGGAATCAGATGCTCAAGCCAATACATCGAGTATATGTTAGACAAGTGGGGAGTTACTGCAGAACAATTGCATCAGGATGCATTATCTGTAGAGGGAAGATGGAACAAACCGGTACTTGTGGATGCGTTTGATATAATCAATCATTTACGGTTTAATTTTTCCAAACCAATGAATCTTTTGGAAAATAATGGAGCAAAATTGAACGGACAATCATTATATACGTTGTAATGTACCGAATTTCGGTACGCAAAGGGAAATATTATGTTTAATAGGTTGGTTGACAGGGAGGTGAACTGAGGAAATGTCTAATGTTACAAAGGAACAGGAATATATTACACTGGAAGATTTGACAAGAGAGATTCAATCTACAGACGAAGAAATATTTATTTCCATCAGTTTTATGGAGGTGGATGCAGATGAATAATAAGGAAGTTCAGGATTCCTTAAAGCAAGTAGGAATTCGTTTGGTAGAAGAACCGCCTTTATTAAGTACGGAACCAATGAATAATCCGGAAGCTGCAGTCAGAGTTTTAGGAAAATGGTTAAGTGAGATGGACCGTGAACTCTTTTGTGTAGTAAATCTTAATACGAACCTTACTTTGTGAATTCCATTATCAATGCTGTATTTGCATCTGCATTACTGGTTCTGATCTGTTCATTTTCAGGATTTGCATTTTCTAAAATTGAATTTGCGGGAAGAAAAGTGATTTATAATGTGGTTTTAATGTGTCTTGCAATTTCAGGACCGATTCTGATTATACCGTTCTTCTATATTTATAAGACTGCACATTTGTATAATACACATTTAGCAATTATTCTTTCGGAGTGTTTGATTACAATTCCGTTTGGAGTACTCATGATGAAAAACTTCTTCGATGGACTTCCGACTGAGTTGATGGAATCAGCAAATGTTGATGGTGCGTCTATCCAGCGTTGCTTTTTCAGTATTTATTTACCATTGGCAAAACCAGCGATCATTAACCTTGCTGTATTGCAGATTATGTGGTCTTTCCAGGATTTCCTTTTCCCATTGATGTTCCTTACGAAAGACAAGGCATATACAACAACGGTTGCAGTGAACTATTTGGAAGCATGTAATGTTCTTGGAATCAAAGAGGATTTGATCGAGCAAGTGAATGAGCGCAGTAAGTTATTACCAAATTATCAGATTGGAAGAACAGGAAAGATTCAGGAATGGATTAAAGATTTCGAAGAATTTGATGTTGGACATCGACATTTCTCTCCGGTATTTGGATTCCATCCGGGACACTCAATAAAGAAAACAGATACTGAATTAGTAAAAGCATGTCAGAAGTTCATTGAAGAAAAGGTTGCAAACTATAAACAGCAAATAGGATGGAGTTGTGCATGGCTCATTAACTTGTGGGCAAGATTAGGTGATGGAACGAAAGCTAATTACTACTATGAAGAGTTGTTACGGCAATCAGTTTATAACAACCTTTTTGACCTTCATCCGCCATTAGGTGAAACGGAAGGAGAACGGGAAGTATTCCAGATCGACGGTAATTTTGGAAGTGCAAGTGCTGTTGCTGAAATGCTTTTGAGTAGTGAAGATGGAAAAATTACTATTCTTCCAGCATTACCAGAGAGTTGGGAAAGCGGAAAAGTAAAAGGTCTTCTGGCTGTAGGTGGAGTTGAGGTGGATATCGCATGGAAAAATAAAAAACCAATTTCGATTTCACTTTGTTCTTCTGTAGATCAGTTTATAAATATTTTTTATGGAAATAAGAAGTTAACGGAAAAAATAGAATTAAAAAAACAGGAGCAGCAAATCATAGATCTGCACTCCTGTGAATGGATTTAATCATGTTAATTGACGGATGCTTTCCTTATAATGCATGGTTGGTTTGTGCATTATCGTTTTTGGATAATCAGAGTAGTCACCACAAATACGTCTGTAAAGAAGTTTTCCAGCCTCTGTGCCCATGACATTAGTAGGCTGTTCAGCAAAAGACAGTGGTGGATTTACTACATTTGCAAGTGGAAAGTTGTCAAATCCAATAACCGAGATATCATCTGGTATTTTTAATCGCAAATAGTTAATTGCAAGATAAGCACCAATAGTCATATCATAGTTACTGATGAATATGGCTGTTGGTCTTTTTTGGAGTTTGCACAAACGCATCATAGCTTCATAACCACCGTCTATACAGTAATCTCCGCATTGAATATAATCATCTGTAATTGTTAAACCAGCGTTTGTCATCGCTTTTTTATATCCATTTAGACGTCCATTACTAGTATAATGATTCGGACTTCCGGTGATAATAGCAATATCTTTATGTCCCAAATCAATTAAACGTTGAGTAGATTCATATCCTGCCAGTTCATTATCAAGAACGATGCAATCTGTTGCATGATCTTGGATTTCCTGGTCAAGTAGAATCAATGGAATATTACTTTTCTGAATCATTTCAATTTGTTTACCATCGGAGGCGTACGGAATCAGAACGATTCCATCAACCATACGATCAATTAGATACTGGGTTTTTCGCAATTCCATTTCTGCATTGTTGTGGCATTCGCACACAATAACACTATATCCTAAAGGTAATAATGTTGATTCGATTGATGAAATCATAGAAGTACAAAATGTAGAATCTAACATTGGCAACAAAATAGCAACAGAGAAAGATTTTGCATTGCGTAGTCCTTTTGCGATATTGTTTGGATGAAAATCAAGTTCTTTGATTGCTTCTTCTATAGCTAAACGAGTATTTTCTTTTACAGTTTTGCCATTAATGTATTTAGAAACTGTACCGACAGAAAGTCCGGCACGAGCGGCAACATCTCGAATTGTTGAAGCCAATATAATGCCTCCCTTCATAAATATGATAATTATATAAAAATTTTAGCATAATTAATAAAAGAAATCAAATGTTATAAAAAATGCTTTCTGAATTTTAAACCTATCGAATTCGATAGGTTTAAAGTATAATTAATGATATAAGCAAAGGTAAATGTCCCAATAATCAGTAGATCAATGAATGATTTGCTGATGTTTCTTTTATATGAATGAGTTAATCTATGAGTCGTAGTTTAATGGTATCGATTCCGTCATGTTTTGAGGCACTTACGAAAGGATTTGTGATGAAGAAGGAAATCAAAGGTATTCAAGAACACTGATTTATCAATGGTTAGACTGGGTAAGGGAGAATGGAATACAGCAGAGCTTTTTGAAATGGCAAAAGTAGTAAATCCGAAGATCGTTAGGAAAGAAATTAGATGAGCCTAATGCTGCATTGGATCGATCAGCAGCATCAGAGAAATAACACGTATTATTTTGTGGTTTAGAGATTGAAGCACAAAAGCATACATGATATAATTTACAAAAGATATTTTTTCAGGTGGGGTACAATTTGTACCCCACCTGAAATGAAATAGATATTTGAGCAGGAGGACAAAAGAATGAGTGAAAAAAATAATTCAATCCAAATGTTTGAAGATAGACAAATCCGAACCGCATGGAACGCCGAGCAAGAGGAGTGGTATTTCTCTGTTACGGATGTTATCGCTGTTTTGACCGATAGTGCAGACCCAAAGCAATATATCAAAAAAATGCGCTCTCGTGACCCTGAGCTTGATGCAAGGTGGGGTACAATTTGTACCCTAACTTCAATGGTAGCAAGTGACGGAAAGAAATATCGGACAAATGCTGCAACAATGGAAGGAATTTTTCGTATTATCCAATCTGTCACATCTCCTAAGGTTGAGCCGCTGAAAGCATGGCTTGCGAAAGTCGGCAGCGAGCGTATCGAGGAAACCATTGACCCGGAGAAAGCCATTGACCGCGCTTTTGCTACATATCTGAAAAAGGGATATGATGAAGACTGGATAAATCAAAGACTCCTGACTATCCGCGTCCGCAAAGAGCTTACAGACGAATGGCAGAAGCGTGGCGTACAGAAGGGAAAAGAGTTTGCTATCCTGACGGATGAGATCACCAAAGCCTGGGCCGGTATGTCTACCCGTCAATATAAATCCCTGAAAGGTTTGAAAAAAGAAAATCTCCGTGACAACATGAGTACCACAGAGCTTGTCTTAAATATGCTTGCGGAAACTTCCACGAAAGATATTTCTGCCGCTGTTCATCCTGCGGGGTTTGAAGAAAGCCGTAGGGTTGCTCGCAGAGGCGGCGAAGTAGCAGGGATTGCAAGAAAGGCTCTAGAAGAAGAGACAGGTGTCCCGGTTGTTACCAGCCTGAAAGCCTCTGATTTTCATAACCTTCTTACTTCTATCATAGAAGCTGTTCCTGCGTTGATAGAGGAAGAAGATGGTGAGGACACCGATAATAACGAATAATTTTGCACCGTGGAAATGTGCATAACAGACCTCTCTTCAGCAGAACATCTTCTTGTTCTGCTTGATTACTTTATGCAACAGGCTGGAAGAAAAAAATTTTGTTATTTAATTTGTCTACTTGACGGATAGCACACCAAAATCAAGGGTTTGAGAGGGAACCAAGAATGGAACAAGTGAAAAAATCAATATAGTTATTTTATTTGTTTAATTTCAAATGTTGGATAAATGGTTCAGAAAGTGAACCCAATAGTAAACATAAATATGTTATAATGTAGAAGCAGCATTTTAGTAGATGAGAGGTTGGATATGGAAAATCAAAATAATATGAAGACAGAACTTGAATTGTCAGGGCTTGATCCGGAAGAACTTGAATTTATGGATATCGAGGAACGTAAGAAAGTATTGAGAGCTGCCGGACTTGATCCTAAAAGCTATGATTTCTAATAAAAGGTTAAAATGGATATTTTTGAAAAACTAAGATTAATTAGATTGACGAAGGAAAATTGTCAAAAACTATTAGAATTAAACGAAGGGTTTGTTGCAAATACAAATTATAATTCTAAGAAGGGGGCTTGTAAAAGAGAATACAGCATTTCGAAAGGAAAATTATATATTCATGAGACAATAAATAAGTCAGCAAATAATTATGAACTATCATGGATTGCAACAGATGAGGAAGTCTACAGGTTTTTACTGAAATATTTGGGGAAACTTTCTAACGATGATGTGATTTTGTGAAAGTGTACTACGATCGATTAGTGAGTTTTTTTAAATATAAGATGATGTGAAGTCTTTATATAACTGACCCTCTCGATATTTTTTCGAGATTAGGTCAGTTTTTTGTATGAAAAAAATCTGAGTAGAGAATATTTTTCTGTAAATATTGTATAGAATTTGTTGAGAATTTCTGGCGATGTTTCTTCTAAAACATATCCTTCTAACTTCTCGGTAGCAATATTGTTCTTTTCGTAAATGTTGTAGATTGAAGTATTAAAAATATATGCTAAAAGTATAATTTCAAGAAAAATAAAAATCTTCAAAAAATTTTTCAAAATATACACCATTCCTTTGAAAAAATTTACAAAATGAGACGGGGCAACCAGCCTCGCCCTAGGTGTTTACAGTGGCTCAGTATGGATAATACTCATAATGAGATGTTTCGTTTGCCCACCGAACTCTCTTGTCAACTACATATTAAAATATTTTTGTACAATGGTATTTGGTGGAATTTTCTTACACCAATATAGTAATCTAAAATTTATTTGTTGAAAAATTTTGCAAATAAATGCTAATTAAATGATGTATCATTATTTATCTTTTAGAATGCTATAAGCTTCTAAAATGCCTTTTTTCACGCCGGTTTTGATAACAAAAATTAATATTGGAATTATTATAAAAATAAACAATAAAATAATAAGTAATATCATTTGTATATCCATAAGATACCTCCAGTAATATATAATAATCTCTCGAAATCTCTAAGCCAGCAAATAAAAGGCTTTCAGGTTTCTTTTTTATTAAAATTCCCCATTTTTTTGCTAAAAGCACTTGACAACTTCATCGAAAAATGTGGCGCCTATTGATCAATAAGAACCGTCGCTTACGGCGGCAGATATTTTTCGATTGGAGGTAATTTTGTATATTACCTGTTAACTGTGGCAGCCATGCTGACTATCAACATTTTGTTGTTACTAATCTTCGTAAATATCATCCTGATCCTGATGCTTTTGCCCGCTCTATATGGGATATTATCGAGCGTTTCTAGAATTTCGAGTTATCTTTTACCGATACTTTTATGGCTAATAAATATTCTAAATTCGGACTAGCACCAAGAACGCCTTCCTGTATGCAATGTTCTTTCCTGCTTTCCGTTGACTTTAAAGTTACCTCGATAACAGAATAGGCTGCATAACTTAAAACCAAGGTTAAAATGCCTAAAACAAAAGGCACAAAAGCTGATTCTGTGAATCAACCCTGAAAAAATGATTTTGAATATAGCATAATCCTGTAGATTATTATATCTCATTTTTTGAAACATAGCGACAGTTATGTTTATTTCTTGCGTTCATTTTTTCGTTCAAGAATAATATTTACTTGTCAAAGTTCAATGCCAGAGTTTTGCTGGCATGATCACTCAAGATTCCGAGAGATAATTATACTGTATTGAATGTTTACAAGTTTGTTTTCATTGTAACATATTATTTATAAATGTAAAGTAAATAGACAAGAAACCTCTGGAATTTGCAAGCTGTGTCTGAGCATACACAGCACAGGCGAAAAATTAGAAAATTCACTGTTTACAGGAAAGTAGTTTGATATTATAACATACTCAGATAGATTGAACGAACATTGCGCTTTTAGAAGCATATTATAAAGAGCAGAATAAATAACTAGGAAATTGATTAACTTCTCTTTAAGGTATTTATATAGAAGAGCATAAAATCATGTAACGATAAAAATCGCCCCATTCTTTTTTGTCAGGGGGGATCAACCACAGGACAGATGAGTACGGTGGAAGTTTTGAAAACCGTATAAGATTCCCATTGGAGTGCATTCGTAAGATCAGAGAAGAGCATATGTAATAATAGAGGTAAAATGTAACAAGATGCAAAATGATGTTAAAAATACAAATCCCCTTTTTTAAAATCTTTGCTAACATAATGTGTCCCCCTTTCATTATATACTTGATTATTATGGGGCTCTTTGAGCCACCTGTCCGGACTGCCGCACTGTAATATTCAATACTTTTATCTTATTAGAAAATTTGCTTTTTCCCAATCTTTTCGTTTTACAAATATTTGATATTCATAGGCTGCATCCATCTGAATAAAAGCTATTCCGTGATGTCTTCCTGGGTTTGTCAATGTATTTGTAATTACATAAGTTTGGATATTATTTTCAAGTAAAAGTTCTCTAATTTTGTTACATTCATTCAGGTTTCGCGTAACACGTATTTCACGTTTAAAAAAATCAAACATTTTGCTTCACTCCTTTATTTTTTATAATTTCATTGGAAACACCTCTTTTACTAAGTAGATATACAAAATTTATGGGTTCTTCTTATTGATTAAATAGATTATAATATGAAATTTTCTTTTTAAGTAAAACTGACCGTATTTTAAGTATAATATCTTTTTGCGAAATAAATTTGAATATAATATTGAAAAATAATTGGATTACGATTGTAGCAAATGAAGAAATAATGTATAGTGAATTTATGGTGTATATAAGATGGGGAAATCTCACAGAAATGGAGGATGCTGTTAAACAATATAATTAAGGATTACTATCTATTTACAGTGAAGTAGATAAAACAAAACTATTTGCAATAAGAATAGTGCTATAGATAAAGGTCAGTAAATCTAAGTTCGCGCCATTTATAGTAAAAAATGAAAAAAATATGTTATAGTGTGATAAATGGCAGAAAACAAAATTACATCTTTGCTTGCAACTTGAAATATGATGGAGGAATTTAATGATACGGATTGCTACATTAGATGATGAAACGCAGTGGCTTACGACAGAAAGAATAATTACTGAGCAATGTTTTGAATCTGGAGATTATAGTTTTTCTGCTTATAATGATGTCGATAAATTTTTATTAGAATTGAAATATAAAGAAAATGATCTCTATTTATTAGACATGGAATTTCCATTAGAAAATGGAATTTCAGGGCTTTCCATAGGAAGAGAGATTAAAGATTTATATCCATCTGCTGTAATTATTTATGTGACATGCCATGTAGAGTATGCAATAGAGGCATTTGAAGTAAATGCATTTCGGTATATTCCAAAAATATTATTGGAAAAGAAACTTCCAGAAGCTTACAAAGTATTAGAATCTGAGATTGGGCATCGAAAAGAGGAGTACTTTGAAGTAGTGACGGAAAAACGTATGGAACGAATTGCAAAAAGTCAAATTTATTATATGTATAAGGAAAAAAAGTATGTTGTTCTTATACATTCAAAGGGGGAGTGCAAAATCAGGACTAGTCTTGGAGAAATACAGGAACGCTTAAATCAGGACTGCTTTCTCAGGATTGATAAAGGATGCGTAGTAAATATAAAACATATTATGTCCGTAGAACCCTATCAGGTTAAAATGCGAACCGGAGTTTGTCTTACAGTTAGCCATCCGCAGTTTAAAAATGTAAAGGATAAAATTGCGGAATATTGGAGGGAACGAAATTGATTAACATTTGTTATGGAATTACAAGTTATATTATTATTGTAATAGGCCTTCTGAGTGTGTTATCGGTATATCCCCAGCGAAGATGGAAGTCACGTGTTGTTTATATTATCTTTTACATTTTAATAGCAGGTGAAATCGCATGGGAAGTTCAAGATTCAACCAGAGGGTTTGTAACAGATCTTCAGATGATATTTAACCCTATTATAAGCCTTTTATTATTAAAAATATTTTATAAGATATGCTACCGATCTTCTTTACTTTGCTTATGGTTATATAATATGATTACAGATTTACTTCGTATTCCCTTACTCACTATGCGGGGAGTTTATGAAAAAACTGACGTAATGCATACAAATGTATTAGGTGGAAGAAACTATTGGGAATGCATCTGGAATCTATTGATTATTTTTATTTTCATTTTCGTATATAGAAAATGGAAAACACAAATTCAAATCTTTGTAAAAAAAATTGAAAATAGTTGGAAAATGGCATTATTTATTTTGTGTATCGACATAAGCGTATTATTTCTTGTGATGTGGATGGCAGGATTTTTTGATGGAGGATATTATAGTGATTTTAATTTGATAACCAATGTATTGCTTATACTTATTTTGCTTTTGTTATTTATTATTTATGTGTTTCGAAGTATGTACAGATATAATAAACTGGAGAAGACTTCTTTGGTAGAACAAAAGGAAATATTAACCAAGGAATATCAATTTATTCGTACTTATTGTGAACAGGAAGCAAAAAGACTTCATGAGGTAAAGCATACTTATCTCTATCTTCTCAATTGTATCGAGGAAGAAACGTTAGAATCGGCAAAAGAATGTTTGAATACACATTTAGAAAATACGAAGAACAGAGAATGGAAGATATGGACAGGGTTTATAGATCTTGACTGTATTCTTAATTATGAATATAAAAGAATGCAGAAACAAAAGATTAAATTTACACAAAAAATTGAACTTTATAAGCTCCCGGTAAAAGGGGAAGATATGATGATTATTATGGGAAATCTTCTGGAGAATGCAATAGAAGCATCCATGAAATGTCAAATTGAGGAACGTAGAATTGAACTGACAATCCAACAAATTAATGAAATTGTTTTCTTGGATGTGAAAAATTCAATTTCAGATACAGTTAATTTAAATGGATTTCAATCTCAAAAAGCGGACAAAATTATGCATGGATGGGGGATAAAAAATATTAAACAGATTGTAGATGAAAATCATGGAGAAATGCAGTGCGCTGGTAAAGATGGAATGTTTGATGTAAACATAATTTTTATGGAGGATAAGGAATATGAATGAAGAACTGAAATACGAAGAAATCTTATTAGAACTAAAAGAAGCAGAAAAATTGGATATAGATGAAATGGAAGATGCACCTGCAATAAGTTATGGTGGTGGATTGAGGACTCTTATTTGTTGTTAAAAATTAGTAAAAGTTTAGCACAGTTAAAAAGCTGTGCTATTTTTATATTGTGTACGATATAAAATCTGAAAAGAGGAAACATAAATGTGGACAGAAATTCTTGGAGAAGATATTTACAGGATGATTGACAAGGAATATTGCCGGTTACTTGTGGAAAAAGAAGAAAAATTATTAAGGCAGGGGATACAAGGTGAATTACTTCAGTTATTTCGATCCAATCAATTATATTACAGGGAGCCAATATCAAAAGTTAATTTCGAATCATTTTTTCGCTTTTTTATACAGATAGGTATTGATTACATAGAAAGAAATAATAAGAACAGAAAAATCCTTTACACGAATAGAACAGAAAATTTAGCTATTAATATAGTAAAAGCAATTGTAAAAATACCAATGCGTTGCTTGATTTATGAAATACATGAGCATAAAAAATTTGGAAAACTCAAGGGGACAACAGCTCAACAGGAATACATATATTATGAAACAGCTTATCTACAGAATCCCGAATATATTCGAAATTTATGTAGAAAATATCCTGAGATGCTTCGTTTGATTTTGCTAAGGATAGGTCAGGTAATAGAAGAAACTAATGAAATTTCAAAATACCTGGAAGAAGATCAATCTTTTATAGAAGAAAAAATCTTAGGTAATAAATTTTGCAAGATTAGCAAAATTTCATTGGGAAAATCTGATACACATCATGGAGGACATACTGTCGCAGAGATAGAAGTAGAGAATGGACAAAAAATCATATATCGCCCTAATGATATAGAAAAAAATAAAATATATTTTCAGATGTATGATTGGTTAATGGTAGGCAGTGGTTTAGATGCAAGTTACAGAAAACTCTTAAGTTACCAGACACATAGTTGGGAGGAATATGTAAAATGCAGATCTTGTCAGAATGATCGAGAAGTAAAGAATTATTTTTTTAGATCAGGAATACTTCTCTTTGAGAGAGTATAAAAATAATTCTATTGTGAAAAGAGATATTGAAAGAGGATTACAATGTCTTAGTAAATGGAAAGGTGAAGAACGGTTATGTATTTGTCATGGATTGAGTGGGGTTTATTTGATTTTCAAAGCTTGTGCTAAGTCATTAAACAACCCGAAGTATTTGGCGGAAGCAGAAGAGGTTCGAGAAAAAATTTTAATAAGGGATAAAATGGCAATTAAAGAATTTGGAGATTTGTCCTTTATGTCTGGAATTGGTGGGATAATATGCGTGTTGTATGATGATTTGAGTGAAATTATATGGTAATTACACGAAAAAAAACTTGTTAAAAGAAAATAAGGTCATTTAATTTGAAATAACGGTCAATTCGACAAAATTAGAAAAAAATGTGTTACACTCTATTCATCAATAAATGGCGCCAATAGAAAAAAGAGTATGAGAAATAGTCGAGGATGAGCTGAAGTTCACGAATGGAAGTTTTGAATACCGTCCTGGACGGAGCCCAAAAGACGCAGTTCAGAAGATAAAAGAATACGCAGAACAGGAATATACAAATACAAAAACGGAAGAAGAGCAGAATAAAGAAAAAAGAGAGGAGGTTATGGTGTTTTGTTTCCATAAACATCATATAAGGAAATGGAAAAAGTTATAATAAAGTGTTTTAAAACACCTGTGGCAAAATATTTTTATGATAGGCATTTGGATACAGTTGTAGCTGTGAATGATGAGGAATATGAAACACTCAAAGAGATTGAAAAGACGGGAAAGGTTTTAGAAAATAACGGCTTGAATCGTTTTGTTAAAAATGGATTACTGAGTCCAACCATTATTAAGGAGATTGAACATCCGGATACGGCAATCTTACAATTATTATCAGAAGATTATATATGGAATTTAATTTTACAGGTAACGCAGCAGTGTAATTTGAGATGCAAATATTGTGCCTATTCAGGCAACTATTTTAATCGAGAGCATTCGGTAAAACGTATGAGTTTTGATATTGCAAAAAGAGCAATTGACTTCTATTTAGAAAGAAGTAAAAAGGCGAATGAATTATGCTTATCATTTTATGGAGGAGAGCCTTTATTAGAGTTTGAGCTTATAAAAAAATGTGTTAGATATATTATGGATAAGAGAGGAGAGAAAGTAGTCAGATTTCCAATAACTACAAATGGAACGCTTTTAACTGATGAAGTGATTCGATTTCTTGTTCAGTATGACGTCGATTTAATGATAAGTCTTGATGGAGATAAAGAAAGTCATGATGCTAATAGATTATTTAAAACTGGAAAGGGATCTTTTGATGTTATTCTTTCTAATTTAAGAAAATTAAAAGAATATAATCCAATATATTATGCGGAAAAGGTTTCGTTTAATTGTGTTATAAGTTCGACATCTAATATGGAAAATATTTATAAATTTTATAGTGAGCATGACTTATTTGATCCGAGGAGAGTATCTTTTAATTATGTAAACACTACCAATATAAAAGATGAGTCTATTTCGCATATTACAGATAAAAATTTTAAAATAAATACATTAGAGCATCTTAAGATGACTTTGTCTTTACTTGGAAAACGTAAATGGGACGATTTAGGACGTTCATTAAGGGCAAATATTGCTGACGTGGAACTTTTATATGAACAACTTCATAGACACACTTCTGAAACAGAAAAGCTTCATCATGGAGGTCCTTGCATTCCTGGGGTAAGACGTTTATTTGTTGAAACAGATGGAACATTTTTCCCTTGTGAACGGGTATCAGAAGAAGATAAGGAAATGAGTATTGGATCTTTAGATACAGGATTTGATTATAGTAAAATGGATTTCTTTTTGAATCATGGAAAAATGTTAAAGAAAGAGTGTCTGTCGTGCTGGAATTTGAGAATATGTTCATATTGTTTAAGTAATATTAGGGAATTTAATAATATCTAAGGAAGGAGGGAGAAGTATGAAGAAATTACAGAAAAATTTTAAAAGTAGCTATAACACAGTAGAAGTATTCGCTTGTGATTGCAATTGTGGACGTCAGTGTAACTGTTCATATTGTGCTCAAACGTGGATCTCTCAGAAAAACGCAGATCTTGCAAGAATGGCTGTCAAGGTAACTGTAGGACCAGAAATTACATCGTAACATCATTTATAAACAAGTATCCAGAAATTATACAGTTATCTGAATTTGATCTCAGTCAAACCAACATTTTTCTTAGTCGCAACGCGTTTGAGATGACTGATATGTTTGCAATAGTTGGTATGATCAGCTTGGTAATGATGAAATTCCTAATTCTGGACCTTACCAATCAGGATGCATACAAAATTTTCTTATCCAGATAGATTTTATGAATGTTAGATCTATGCGAGAGTCGTATGGGAAATTCGCTACTAAATGGGTAAACTTGCAAGTAACAAAAAAATTAAGCGTGGTACTCCTGTTCCAGATTTCCGTCATTTGTTCTTCTGGGACAGGGGTGTCTCTTGCTAATGTAATATACAACTTGTAGATATTTTCAGATAGCGATGTGTCGTTTAGCAGAGAACTCTGATAGTCGATGGTAGAACCTTTGATAACGTCCATGATAAGCCAGATATAAGTTATGAGGAGAATAAGATAGTTCATCATTTAAAATTTATGATATTTTGGAATTTTGACCGAGAATATTATATCAAAAATGCAGTAAATCAGCGAGTATGATAGAAAAAACAGTGAAAATGCATAAAAAATAAGGAAATATACTGTAAAAAATATTGAAAATATAAAAAAATATTGACGCAGAAAGTTTTATTTGTTATATTTGAAATAAATGAACCGGTTCACTTTTATAGAACAGCTATTAATAGAGGCGATATAGGGATGATTCATTGTGGAATTAGTTTATCAGACGGAAGAAATGGGCATACGATGGTAGTTGAGGGATATGCCCAAATTATTGTAAATAATACAACATTTAATACAGCAATGGTTTCGGATGGTTGGGATAATGGAGTGTATTATCTTAATTTAGATACATCACAATATTCAGATCTTAAAGGAACAGTTTTTAAGCTGTAGAGAAAATGAAAGTCTTGAAGAAAATTTGTTGATCTATGGTTTATATTTTAGGTTCGTGACTATAGAAAATAGTTTGTTATGTATCAGGATGTGGAAGAGAAAGTATTTTCTCTTCCATTTTAAAAATAAATGTGTGGTGAAACTTAATGAAGAAAAAAATAATATATGTCTTATGCATTTTAGGGATGCTTTTGGCATTATTAGGACTAAAAAAAAGAAATGACACAATGTATTCTTCGGGGGTATACCATCTTAACAGAAGCG
>OLPO01001425.1_pt1 | contig 16363 bp, 7 predicted proteins | sample 1672831 | NCBI WGS metagenome assembly OLPO01 (sample SAMEA3136728, study PRJEB25190) | human gut metagenome
AGATATCCCGGAGCTGCTTCTATTTCATGAACGATATATTTTGTGCCATCTTCAAGATAGTCATTGATCTTGTACCACCCATTGGCATCTGTTGTCACTGGAGCAACAAGATTTCCGTTCTTGCCATACAAGCCTTTATCTGTAACAAGCTTCAATACAAGATTTGAATCACTCACACTGTTTTTATACACACCAACAGTAAAACCGTACTTTTTACCATTCAAAATAACATGTTTCAAAGGTTGCAAAGTAGTAGCATCAATCTTTCTAAGATACGTTCCAGTGTCATTGCCATTGTCATCCTGCACAAATGCCTGCAGAGTGTCAGCATAGTTGTAGCTGTTCTTCTGCCATCTTGCGTAGATAGTTACATCGCCATCAGTTCTGAAAGTGTCTCCACCATTGCCTCGTGTCTGGTATTCAGCCTTCATTTCTTCTCCGTTTGCATCAAGCGGATACTTTGAATTTCCAGCACCTCTACCGTCAACCTTGTCTGTGCATGTAGCGTCATAGTACCATCCAAGGAATGTGTATCCTTCTCTTGTAGGAGTTGGAAGAGTGACTGTCTGCATGTAGTAGTTGGCACTTACTGTGTCGTCTGTGTCCTGAACGATATAGTACGTCTGTTTGCCGTTGTCGTGGCTGCCGTCATTTGCTCTTGAAGAGTTGTTGTAGAGAATACCATGAGCACCAGTGTTCTGAGTCCACTTGCTGAACTTCCAGTGAACAGTTTCGGAAGTCTTGTCGATATTGACAGCTTCATCAGTATTCACATCGTAAGTAACAGTAGCGTCCTTGTTTTCTGGTATTGCTTCACCGAGGATAACCTTGTCACCCCACTTTGTATTTCCAGTACCATCCCTGTTTACACTGTCCTCAGCCTTTTTAACGGAAGAAGAACCACCCTGATTTGGATCGCCTGCAGCATTCCATTTACCGCTGCCCTTTACAGGATCAACAGTAACCTTCTTTGCATCAGCTCTCCAGATAGCGTAGAGTGTCACATTATCTTTGTCAGTGCTTGAAAGACCACCCGTAGTATTGAAGTTGTAGGAAGCCGTATTACCGTCTTTCCAAGTAGCAACAGTAGCGTTCTTGTCAGTAGACCAGCCGAGGAAAGTATGACCTTCCCACTTGAAGCCATTTGCAGTAAGAGCAGCAGCCTTGTCGAAAGTCTGTGACTGAGAAGCAGTAGAACCACTTACAATCTGAGTTGTTTCAGAAGACTTTGTAAGACTGTAGTCTCTGCCGTCTTTGTTATTCTTACGAACATGAGTCTCTTTATTGGAATCGAAAGTGATGTTGTAGGAAATTGGTTCCCACTGAGCGTAGAGGGTTACAGTTTTTGCTTCACTTGTAATTTTTCCTTTACTGTCTTTTGTTACAGAAAGACAAGTAAGTTTTTCACCTGGAAGATAATTTCCCTTTTGACCATTATCGCATCGTGTGCCACTTCCATCTGGTTTTGTATTCCATCCAGTGAAAACATAACCTTCTTTTGTGTATCCTTCAGGAATTGTTACTGTTGTATGATCATACAAAGCATCTGTAACATTTGCAACAGTACCTGTTGCAGTAGTAGAAGTTTGTCTTTGACCATTGTCATTTTTATTGAATACAACATTATATGTATTTTCATTCCAAATTCCATAGAGGGTTACAGTTTGACCGTTTAGATTTCCAACAACCTTGTCCCATGTCATTGCCATATAGGTATTTGTATGACCGATTCTGTAAGGAACATCTACATTGCTTTTTAATTTGTCATTTTGTTTGCCATTTGTAGTCCAATGATCAAAAGTATATCCCCACTTGACAGGAACGCTTGAAGATAAATTTGTTGCCACACCATATGTAATTGTCTGTGGAGTTGGAACACCAGACAATGCTCCAGCGGCATAGTATTCAACTTTCAGTTTGTATGGTTCCCACTTTGCATATGCGATTTTATCGCCAGAACTGAACCATGGAGATATAGTGTCTTTTGTACCATAATCTGTTCTGCTATCGTTCTTAGATGATCCCCATCCAAGAAATTTGTAATATGTTCTGCTCGCACCAGCAAGACCTGCAACTTTTCCATTGCTTCCATAGATTTGCCATGATCCACCCGGAATCAGGTAGTTACTCTGATCGTATTCTTTGTCACGAGTTCCCCCATTTCCATCATAGTAAAGTCTGTATCGTGTCATTGGTGCAAATGACACAGTGAAGTTGGCGTTGTCGAGACCGTTAGCGGTGTTCCATTCCCAAACCCATGTGCCTTCTTGAGCACCTACCTGCTCATTGTAATAATTTGCATCTGACGATGCCCAGAAACGTACTGGCCAAGGGTTGTTTGTTTCGTTATATGCTTTGTTGATGTACCCTTTCCAGTTTCCACGTCTCCATACATTAGCACCATCCATGTCATTTCCATCTCCATCGCCAACTTTCCACGAACCGTGACCTGTCCAACAGTAAATCTGAATCTGACGTGTTGTATATTGAATGGTGAAAGGTTTGTCTTTTTCCTTTGAAATTGAGTAATACTGTTGTGTATCACTATCGTCAGTGTATCTTGTCCAGTCCTTGAAAAGTTCCTTTGGTGAAGAATAAGTGTAGTAGTACTGTTTTGATTTTTCATCAAAGAATGAATCAAGCGCATGACTTGTTGCATGTTCTTTTGTATCTACAACAAATTCTGTTGCATCAGAAGCATAAATTTTATCAAGAGTGTTTTTGGTATTTACGGTTTCTGAATTGTATTTGATATCAGAATCTTTCTTTTCATCTGAAAGATCATTTCCAGATGCAATTTTACCAGCAATCTTTGCGGCTGCAATAGAAGAAGAGTCTGCTTCTTCATAGTATGTCGCATTAAAGTTTGAAGTTTTGATTTTGTTTCCGGCTGCATCAACAGCACCAACGCTGATTACACCGTCAATGTTTGCTGGAATGTAGTATGAACTGGAAGTATTGTAGTTACCAGCAGCAGCTACAATCTGAATGCCTTCTGAAATTGCAGAAGTGATTTGCGATTTGAAAACAGAGTTTCCTGTTGTATCTTCAGCAGAAATAGACATGTTGATAATATCTACATGCTGTTCACGGGCATACTGTACTGCTTCCATTACATCACTCATGTATCCAGTACCATCAGCTCCCAAAGCTTTGAGAGACATGATGATTGCCTTGCCGTCAGCGTTTTCAATAATTGTCTGAGCAACCATTGTGCCGTGACCGTTTTCGTCTTCATCTGCTTCATCAGTGAAGTTCATATTGACTGCAGAATAGTCTTCACTGACACCTGTATCAATAACAGCTACAAGTTTCTTCCCGACAGAATCTGCGTATTCATGCCATGTCATTCCTTCCGTAAGAACATCTGTAGCTTTCTGGACGTTTATATTCTTTTTGAAATTGCCATTTCCGGCAGCTTCGAAAATTGTATCGTAGTTCGTTGTTACATTTTCACTGTTTGCATATGTTTCATTTACAGCCTGATTTGCTGAATCAGAATTATCATAATTGACAACGTAAATATCACTTCCGATTTTTGTGTAACTTACGCCATCATCAGAGGACAATGATTCTTCAAAATCTTCATCTTCAGTCTGGATGATAGCTTTGGTAGAAACAGGTCTGTTTTGAATAGCACCTGTTGCTTTCTGATTCACAGCTGTTGATGAAGCTGTAAGAAAGTAAACAATTGCCATGAAAATAACGATTACCGGAATGATAAGTCGTCTCAGCTTCGTCTTTTTGAAGAATTGTTTTATTGCCATATTCTTTTCCTTTCTTTGTTTATGAAAAATAAAGAGTCTCACAATTATTTGCAAGACTCTTTATTTGATTTGAATCAGTCGAACTGAATTACAACGTTCTGAACGTGTCCTTCAGATTCAACATAGTATCCAGGAGTTGTGACAAATGCATCTTTTTCTGAGCATTTATATCCTTGAGGAGCTTGATTTTCATGAATCCGGTATGTTGTGCCTTCCTGAAGATACTGCCCGATTTCAATATACCCAGCTTCATTATGTGGATCATTCAATGTATCAATTGTGCCTACAACTTCATCAGTGTTTGTGTCAATGATCTGGAAAATGAATCCCTGACCGTCCACGCCATAAATTACATCTCCAACTTTATTTTCTTTACGGAACTGGACATGCATCTGTGGATCAATCATTGAAATCATTCCAATTTTTTTCTTTTCACCATTCACATCAACTTCCTTGTACTCAAGACTGTCAACTGTAAATGTGAAGTCTTTTGCTTTGTAGAAGCCTCTTGGCTGTGCTGTTTCCTTTACAACGTATGTCTTTGAAGCAGACAGATATTCACTGACATCAACGAATCCATTCTGCTGATATTCCTCACTGGATGTATTGACTGTTGCTATAACGTCACCAGTTTCTTCATCATAGATTGTAAGTTCAAATCCAACTTTCTTTCCACCGAGAAGCGTGTATGTAGAAAGCAGATTATTTTTATCATCAACTTTTTGAATACCAACTTGAATTCTTTCATCTTCAACTACAGAAACCAATGTTTCTGTTTCACCAGTCGTGCTGATCTGAACAATCTGATCAGGAGCAAGCCTGTATCCATTTCCAGCACTTGTCTCGTGAATTCTGTAATGATGTCCTCCACGTACAAGTCCCTTCTTGATATATTCTTCCATATCAAAGTATTCGTTTGCTGCGTATGTTGCATCATTCGTTAGCAGCGTTGCAATTGGAGAACCGTCATCGGAAGCATCGTCTACAGTTTCCTGAGTATCATATACTTCAAGTGTGAAGAATGTTCCATCTTTACTTGTTGTGAGAAGATTTCTCTCAGTATCGACTTTCTTGATGTGCCATTTGATTGGTGTATTTTCGAAAGTAACTGTCAACGGCTTTCCGGTATTATAGTTGGAAGGTATTTCAATTGGAACTGCAGATTCATTCAGGAAGTATCCATCCACATCGCCTTCTTCACGAATGTAGTATGTATGGCCTGATTTTAATAAAACATCATCTGAGACTTTGTATGGTTCTTCTGCGGAAGAAGTCCATCTTGCTACAGGATCAATATTATTGTCTACATCGTCCAAATTTTCGTACAGTGCAAGATGTGCTCCACCAACATATGCACCTGTTTCCTTGTCAACTTTTGCAATATTAAGTTCAATCTTTGGATCTTCAACTGTAATTGTAAATTCCGTTTTATCAATCCGTTTTGCTTCTTCAAGAGTTGCAGGAACTGTAAAGTGTTTATCTTCTGCGGCATAGTAGTAACCGTCAACAGCTTCCTTTTCATGAACTGTGTAGGATTTGCCTGCTTTCAGCCATGTATTCGGAATAGCTACTGCACCATCGCTCTTTGAAACAATATCTTCTCCAACCTGATTACCTGTTTCATCATCAATGATCTGAAGTTTTGCACCCGCAAGAAGTGTTTTCTTTTTCTGGTCAACCTTCTGAACATAGTATTCAATTGGTATGTTTTCAAACGTAACATATGAAGGAGTGCTTTGATCTGTTACATTTGTTGCCTTGACTGTAAATTTCATTGGAGTAGCTGTTCTGTAGTAACCGGCTGGAGCTTCAATTTCTTCAGCTGTATATTCTGCACCATTCACAAGTCCTTCCAGTGAATGTGGTGCAAGTTCAGATGTGAATCTGTCAACTTCTGTTCCTGTTGAATCCTTGATGGAAAGAGTAGCACCAGCTACAGGAGCACCGCTTTCACCAACTTTCAAGATGCTGCTCTTGATTGGATAGTCTTCAATTCTTGCAGTGTATGTCCCCTTGAATTCAGGATCAACTGTGAATGTCACATCAGAAGGAATTGCATAGTATCCTTTTGGAGGTTCAACTTCATGAATTACATATGTTTTTCCTGCAGCAAGATTATCTTTTGGAATTGTATGTATCGTTCCGTCTGTTGTCCAGGAATCAATCAGATTCTTGTTTGTGTCACGGACTTCCATTTTTGCTCCACTGATCATTTTTCCGGTTTCTGCATCAACCTTTGTAACACGGTAGTCAATTTCTTCATCTTCAATCTTGTAGATTTTGTAGTCTTCTACAAGTTCGCTGTCTGCCGGTTTATATTCAGGAACCTGAATTGTTACACGGTCTTCGAGAAGAAAGTATCCAGTAGATACAGCATCTTCATAAATGAAATATTTACTGTCTGCATCAAGTAAAGATGAATCAACAATATAATCTGTTCCGTCAGTAACCCAAGTTGCAAGATCCTTTCCAGTTATCTGATCAACGAGTCTCAAGTGTGCTCCTTTGACCGTATCACCTGTATTTGCACCGACCTTCGCAATCTTCAGTTTGAGAGGTTCATCAACCATTTCAAAGGATTGTGTTTCATAAGGTTTCTTTTCAACAGTGAATGTCACTGGCTTTGATTTGTAGTATCCCTTTGGAGGAGTATTTTCAATCATTTCATATTTGCCAGGAACAAGATCAAAATGTTTTGAAGAAGTCGTTGTTGTATATGTTTCAACAAGACTTCTACTGTTGTCGGAGTTTACCTTGTAAAGTGACATCACTGCATTTGCAAGTGCCTGTCCAGCTTCATTTTTCTTTGTGAATTCAACTGGAACACCAAAACCCTTGAGAGTAACTGAATTGTACATACCTGCTCCACTCAGGTTTCCAACAACAAACTGGCTCTGATATGAAGAAGAATAGATGATACATGATTCGCCTCTGTCAATATCTGCTCTAACTGATTTTTTGAATCCGATTGTTCTGTTTACAAGATAATCACTTTCATCCATTGTGACAGTGATTTTATTTCCTTTTACAGAAGCTCTGTTTCCAAAATCATTTCCAGAAAGCGTAAACTTATTCAAAATACCTTTTGTTTCAGTGATTGTATATGTTGCACCAACAACGGCCTTGTCAAAATTGACTGAGCTGCCTTCGCTGAGAACATTTCCAAATTTATCAGTCAGTCTGAAATTTGGGAGCTCACTTGTGTAATTCATATAGTTATTTACATCAGCCATGATTGCTGCCTTTGCAGCATTTACGCCAGCTTCATGATCATACCATGATGATGCACTTCCGAGTCTTTCCCAGATAAGAGACTGTGCAGCAAAATAGTAATCATAACTGTCTCTTCCAGTGTAACCATATCCATAATAGGAAATGGCATTGATTGCTTTTTTGTCTGCTGAGGACATTCCACTGTAGGCATCAATTGATGTCTTCGAGAAAACATCACCAGTTGTCACAGAGCCACCTGTACCGCTGCCCATTGGGCCGGGCATATGCTGTGCCACCTGAATACAGTACGTTGGTTTCCCATTCCAGAAAAACATTGGTTCTTCAAATTTTCCTGAAATTCCACTATCTGGCACATTTGCATAATAGTAGACGTATTTTTTTGTAATCTGTTCTGCAAATACAGATTGCGTTGTAGGTATCAGAGTAGCGGCAATTGCCATTGCAACTACCCCAATTCTTGCAACCCACTTTTTCCATGGAGACATCTTTCTCTCATCTTGTGAGGAAGGCTCTTTCCTTTTGAAAAATTTCATAAATTTTTTCCCTTTCTTTTTCTATTTGAGAAGGCGAGTTCATTAGCTCGCCTTTGCAGATTTCTTTGATTTTTTCTTTTTCTTCGACTTCTTGTCGTGTTTCTGAACATAGACTGCGTATCCTACTGCAACGATTCCCGGAAAACAGATGATCAGTCCGAGTTCTGAAGCATATTTCAGTGTTGTAAGTAGTCCCTTCCATCTGAGATCATCTTCGTCAAGTTCAACTTCCTTCTGACCTGTCAGTTCTCCTCTTACAAGAAGTCTGTGTGTATTTACGCCGTATGGAGTACATGTATACAGAGTGACGTAATTCTTTCCTTCTTCAATCTGTTCGTACTGATAGTCATCTTCGGGAAGTACGACTTTTATCTGATCGACCGTATATTCGTATTCAGTATTGAGAACAGTTACATAGAACTTTTCACCTTTTTTGACTTTTGTAAGATCAGTAAAAAGTGATGCAGTTGAAAGTGCTGAGTGAGCAGCAATTACTGCATGAACGTTTTCTCCGTCAATTGGAAGAGAAGTACCATACAGATGTCCTGCTTCAGACTGAAGCGTTGCTTCTCCTGTACCATGACAGAAACTTACATTGACATTGATGCTTGGTATTCGAACACTTCCGATTTCATCACTTGCCGTAGGAAGCGATGAATATGTCTCATCTGTTGCTACAGGCCCACGGTAATGAAAAGCCTTGGTCTGCTGTTCCTGATATATGGAATTGTTGTACTCAACCATATTCTGCTTTATTGAAGCAAGATCATCATTGGAATATGAAACCATCGTGTTATTGTATGCGTTGATCATGTTCTGATTGTATATCTTGTTTAGAAGATCAGCACCTGTTCCAAAAGTAAGTGCATAGTATGCAACAAGAGCACAGATGATCATGAATATCAGTACGACATCAACACTCGATTTCTTTTTTGTTTTGCCTTTGACTTTTGCCATGCTTTTCCCCTTTCAAAAAATAAATATTGCTATGCATGGATGCTGGAGTTGCACCAGCTATACTCTTTCCATGTTGAAAAAGGAGAGTTTTCACTCTCCTTTGAATTGCTTATTCAGCTTTGTCTTCAGTATCTTCAGAAGCTGTTTCTTCGGAATCATCATCAGAATCTTCGTCTTCTGGTTCATCCTTCTTTTTCTTCTTGAGATATAGACCACCGCAGATAACGCCTACAATAGCAATGCCGCCTACAACGTAAAGAACGATACGTCCAGCACCACCAGTCTTGAGGATCTTGATGACTTCGTTGTTCTGAACAGTGAAAGGTACACGACCTTCATTCATTCTGTCGAGGTTTACAGTAACCTTTGCCAAGTCAATAGAATCAGCATTTCTTGTTTCGCCTGTGTATACGTATGCGTGTTCAATCTTACCATTTTCAAGAGTTTTTCCATTTACTACCGGTGCAATGAGTTCAGTATAGAACTTCTCGGACATGAGGTTTCTACCCTTTGCTGTTGCAACTTCTGTAAATTCATACTGTCTTGCATCAAGACCGATAATTGAAAGAAGACCTGTCTTGCTGTTTGGTGTGAGATACTTTGTGATTGTCTTTTCACCACTTGGCTGTTCAAGAGTATCAGCAGCTAAGTAGTCATCATATCTCTTCTGATCAGAGTATTCGTCAAGTACTCTGTAGTAGCCATCGTCAAGCTTGATGAAGTGTAATTCTTCCCACTTTTCGTTATGGTTTGCTACATAGTCTTCAGAACCTTCCTGAGTGCTTCCACGTACTGTGAATTTTACTGCAGAATAGTCAAAAGAAGCAGAGTTCTTTGTTGCGTTTGTATCATTCTTTGATACGTGACCTGCTGTACCGTCTGTGAAAAGTTTTGTAAGATCAAGTTCATATGTGTAGACACGAGTTGTGTTGGAATAATAGTCATGTTCCATTGTTCTGTCTGTAGCATATGTCAACTTGGCTGTGTTCTGGTTTCCAGCTTCTGGATGACTTACGTTGTTTTCATTCATGTATGTTGTATCAGTCTTTGCCTGATTTACAACTAGCTGGTCAGCCAATTCGCCACCGGAAACATTTTCTTCTGTAGAAGGAGCAGCCTTTGTAACGATTCTCTGATTTCCGTATGTATCAGTACCGATTAATGCATCCTTTGTGAGTTCTACATCGTATTTTACATATAAATAAGATGCTGCCTTGATGTCATCCATCTTTGCAAGACCCTGTGGAAGAATTGTCAGTACGTAGCTCATCTTGTCTGCTGCAATGTCGAGCTTGTAATCATCGCCTTCAACAAATGTCAAAGTATTTGCTGCTGTGTAGTCATTCCATGCACCAGTTGTAAGAGTTACCTTGAAAGACTGATTGTCGATCAGGTTCAAGCCCTTTGTCATTCTGTCGGATACGATGAATGTCTTGTTGTGCTTGCGAGTAGCAGTTGCAGAGTTTGCCTGATCACCTGGCTGTTCGTTATCAAGATCGTCTGTGAGTCTTGGAACGTCAACAGAAACAAGCTGAGTAATTACATCACCGATGTTTGCGTCAATCTGATGAACAAGTCCTGACTTCTGGGAACCGTCAATCTTGTCTTCAGTGCCATCTGTTGGAAGGTAGTTTGTCTGAACCATGTTACATGTTGTCTTGTCAGCTGCAACGTCATTTCCGTCTACGCCCTTTAAGCCGTCATTTACTGTTCCACCAATTGTTGTTCCAGAAAAGTCGTTTGTAACGATGTCTTTGTGAATGTTGATTGTAGAATTCTTTGGATAAGCTGTGATGTCATACTGCCATGCTGTACCGGCAATGTGAGTAACACCGTCATCACCTTCGATATCTGCCAAGTTTGTCATAGGAACAGATAGCAGGAATGGAGATGATGGAGAAGCAATATCAGCGTATTGAGAACCGCCTGCATTATTTCCACCAGCCTGTAAGCCAGAGTTTTCTGTGCCTGCATCTTCTGTGTCGCCACGGTCGCCTGTTAATGCATCGTCTTTTCCGTCAGCTACATATTCCCAGTATGTATCGTGCTTGGAAAGAGCCATATGTTCATAGTCTGTTTCACAGATGAGGTATAAACCAAGGTCGAGGTTTTCAATCTTTGTATATCCGTTTTCATCTGTTGTATCAAAGCTGATTGTTGAGTTGTTTGAACGCAGGTATCTGTTCAATGCAACTTCACCAGTAACTGAAGTGGAGCCGTCTGCCAATGCACCCTTTCTGTTGACAGTCTGCATCTTTTCGTTAAGCTCATCTGTTTCGTAGTGATCATCAACATTGGATGTATCATCACCAGCTCTCTTGTCAGTTACACGAGTGGATTCGGAAGCAACAAGTTTGTCGTCTCCAAGATACTGATTCATGATTTTGAAGAATTCAGAATCAATGTTTGTGTAGTAAGTACCAGTAACACTGATTCCATTTGCAGTAGTTTCTGTTACCTGATCAATATCGGCAACTTTCAATGCTCTGAACTTTACTCCCTTTTCAGCGAATACGTCATTGTCACCGAGCTGCTGTCTTACTGCTGCAAGCATGTCTGTAGCAGAGCCGACATAGTTGATACCTTCAGCATCAACTGTAGTACCGTTGTTGTCAACGTACTTGTAAAGAGTAATAGAACCCTTCTTTGTTTTGTCGATTGTGGCTTGAGTTGTACCATAAGTAGGATTGTTTCCTGCAGCGGATACACTTGTTGGAGAAGCCATCATCAACGCCAGTGCCGTCATAAAGGCGGACTTTACTGATTTCATTTTCTTCATAGAAAATTTCTCCTTTATGCAACAGTCTTTCCTGTTGCTTTTTCCTTTCCTTGCGACTTGGTGATCGCAACAATAAAATATATTTCACATCGTTTTTTTTCAGGACGATGCCATCCTCAGATTACTGTTTTCTGCTCTTTTTCTTTGCGAGTAGAATAATAAGTACACATAGACATCCGACACCGGCCATTGCATAGATAACAGGAAATGTGTATGTTCCCATGTCAGCTTCAGTGGAATCGTTGTTTACGACTGCCTTCTGTTCTTCTTTTGCAATAATCTGGCCTTTTGTGTTTGTGTATGTCGTAACAAAGCCTACATTTGCGTCTTTCTCAACAACGTCATAATCAGAGCCGGCTGGAAGATCGTAGATAAAGGTGGTCTGGTTCTTTTTGAGCTTGATGACTTGATTGTTTTCAACTGTCCCTTCTGTTCCGTCTCCAAATTTTGCTCTGTATGTTCCTTCTGGAAGCGTGAGAGTAAATTCATATGTTTTGTCTTTGTTTGAAATCTTTCCCTTCACTGTCTTTGTGACTGAAAGATCTCCTGCAAGGATCTGCTTTGGATTGCATGTAACATCAAAATTCCATCCGTTGCTTTCTTCATTCATTTCAGGAGCACTTGCAACGAATGATTTCGGACGGATGTGATAACGCATCGTCTTTGTTTCTGTAACCAGATATGCACCTGATGGGATATTCTTGAATGTTGTCTTTCCGTCTTTTCCAATGGTCTGAGTTCCCTTGTATCCAACATTCGGATTCTTTTTGTAGAGATCAATGACTGACTGTTCATACGCTGAAACATCAATATCAGCTGTTTCGTTATTGATGAAGCTCACTGTTTCGTCCAGAGGAAGGTATTTCCCGTTGTTTTCAAAATCATGGCCGAATTCAGCAATCTGATAGATTGTAAATTCAGCTCCTGCAACAGGAATTTTTTCTTCTTCATCATCAAAGTACTTGACCGTAAGATTTGCAGTTCTGTCTTCAACGGTGAAAGATTCATTGCCTTCTGCAGAAACAGGAAGAAAAGCACCGACTGCGGTAAATGCTGCAAGTGCTGCCAATAGTAATTTCTTTCTAAGCATTGATTTGTCCTTTCTATACAAGAAGAAAAGGTGCCTCAGTCAGACACCCTTTTCTTTTTCAGAGCAAGGCAGACACCGAATGCAGCAATTGCTGTAATTCCGACTGCTGTTGCAATAATATTTCCATTTCCACCTGTACGAAGCATTGAGAATGATTCGTTTGTAATGAGGAATGGAGCACGTCCAGTCTTGAGCTGAACAGATGCTGTATTTGCAATATCGTAGTTTGTAAGCTTCAGTGGTTCTTCACCTGACCATGCATACGCATGATCGAGAACACCGTTTTCAAAGTAGCGGCTGTACCCATCAACCTGCTTGTGGCCTTCAAGGCTTACAGTAAGAGGCTCGGCAAGAAGCTGTTTTCCTTTCACTGTACTTACTTCAGTAATCACATAGTCACGGGCATCGACACCCTTGATTGCAAGCTTTCCGTCAGCACTGCAGTAGACTGTAGTTTCCGGAGTTGTTCCAGCTTCTGTGTAGTGGTCATAGATGTGATACTGTCCTTCACCATCTTTGATGAACTGAAGGTTTTCTGTTCCACCATCAGCAGTTGAACCAGTCATTGTAAATCCGACACTTGTATAGTCCATGCCATTTGGCATATTTGGAATCATTTTTGTAAGATCAAGTTCATATGTATACACACGGCATGTATTGCTGTAATAGTCGTGTTCAGCAGTTCTGTCAGTTCTGTATGTTAGCATCGCCGTATTCTGGTTTGTTGCATCGACTGTGTTTCCATCTGCTGTTGTGTACTTGTACGTATCAGTACCGACCATTGCATCCTTATTTAATACGGAATCAAATTCCACGTAGAAATAGGCAGCTGATCCGATACCGTCAAGATATGCAAGGCCCTGGTCAGTAAGATCGACCGTGAATGACTTCTTGTCTCCTGCTACTGTAAGTGTGTAGTCAGTACCTTCCGTAAGAACATGATTGTTTCTGTCATTCCAGAGACCTGTACCGACACTTACCTTGTCAATCTGAGTAAATGTAAGTCCCTGTGTCATTCTGTCTGTGACCGCATACTTCTTGTTGAACTTTTCTCCGATAAGAGCAGGAACATCTGAAGAAATGACCTGTCGTACCGTATCTCCAAAGCTTACATCAATCTGATGAGTGAGAAATGGTGTCTTGTTACCGTCAATTTGAGTATCATCATCAAATCCCTGATCGTATTCACCGTATTGATTGCTGTTTGCATAGTTGATCTGAGCAAAGTCACAGAGTGTTTCTGTCTTGTATGTATCAAGTCCGTCATTGTCCTTTCCGTCTCCCGGTTGATTTACAATAATATCCTTGTGAACTGTAAGAGTTCCGTTCTTTGGATATGCTGTTACATCGTAGATCCATCCGTCTCCGTTTGAAGCCATGATTGGGAGCTGAACAAGGAATGGAGAAGATGGAGAAACAATATCAGCATAGCTGCTTCCATCTCCAGCATCTTCTGTTCCATCAAGTCTTGCCCAGTATGTATCATGCTTTGCAATACTCTGATGTTCCCAGTCAATTTCTGAAACAAGGTAAAGTCCTACAGGAAGACCGTCAACCTTTGTTTTTCCATAGTTGTTTGTCTTGTCCGTAAACACAGTACCACTGTTCTTTGTATATTCACGCAGTGCTGTTTCACCAGTCTCTGCTGTACCCGGTGCCTTTTCAAGTGCTGACAGTGACTGCATCATCTTTGTACTGTCATAGTTTCCATTTGAATCAGCTGTAACGGCTACGCCATACTGGTTGAAAAGATCAAGGAATCCCTGATCAACATTTGTGATATACCATTTGGCTTTGCTGTCTAAATTAATCTGCCTGTAGTCGGCAACTTTCTTGTAGGCAAATGAAACACCTTTTTCTGGAAGCATTTTGTAGCTTCCGGTTGCGTTTTGAATTGCTTCAAGCTGTTCGCCACTGTTTGCACCAAGAGACTGTCCTGTGCTTTCAATGGACTTTCCATCATTGCTTACGTATTTGTACAGCGTAAGGCTCCCTGTTCTGTTTTCATCATAGTCACGATATACCGTTTCGTTTGGTCTTTGTGTGGCTGCCAGAACTGATGTCGGGGAAACCAGTGAAGAGCTTGCAACAAACAGTGCAAACACTCCTCTGAATAGGTTTTTCAGTTTCATATACTCGGCTATCCTTTCAAATTTCATCAAAAAAGAGAGCCTTTTTCAAAGCTCTCTCTGTTTTTCAACTTTCTACACAATAGATAATAACTCATTTCTCTTGAAAAAACGGGTATATTTGTGCAGTGTTTAGTTGTTTTTCGGCACAATATGTATGGAAACGTTTGGATTTCTCATACCTTTTGCCATAAGAAACAGTCCAATCGCCCTCTCTGTACGGCTTTTGCTTTCAAGAACAGACTCATTTTCAAGTGTTTCACAGAGTTCATCATCGTAGATTGAAATTGTGACCATGTTTCCATCTACAGAAACTTCATTTGATTCTCCAAAAATTTCTGTGATTCTGTCAGACACAGCACTTCTATAGCTTTCATCTGAATTTTCTTCCATATTATATACAAGCTTTGGCTTTGAATATTTCACCATTTTGTATTTGTTTTCTGCACTGATACCGCTGGAAGGAAGTACAAGACCAGTGGTAAGCAATAATTTTGCGAGTTTCATATTGTTTTTCCTTTCCTCCTTCTGCAAACGCCAAACGAAAAAAACCCGTCTTTCGAACGAGTTCTTTTCTGCGTTTGTTGTTTGTTGGCCAAAAGCCTGTAAGGAGATTGCAAAGCTACTGCCGTTCACCTTGCAATTACATAATACAATATTTTTTCTGAAAAAAAGTGTTGATTTGTGCAGTGTTTTTTTGGACTATTGATATGTCAGAACATACTTTGAAGATGCAGGATCCCATGTACATGTATGATTCTTTGTACCGCCTGACGCCATGCATGACCCCTGATCCTCAAATGTGCTTCCTTCAGGTGAACCAGCTGTACCAGCCTTTGTTCCTTCATCATCAACTTCGTAGTTCGGTGCTGCAGGAGCTGCAGGCTGTGCCGGAGCAGCAGGAGCAGCTGGGGCAGGATTTGAAGGTTGTGAAGGTGTTACTGTCTGATTGCTTGGACGTGACTGAGTAGAAGGTCTGTTTGAACTGGAACTTGAAGAACTGCTTTGTGTATTGTTCTGTTCAGGTTCTGGAGTTGGTTCCTCAGCAGGCTCTGGTGTAGGTGTTGGCTTCGGAGTTACTGTGACTTTTACTTTCGTCATTGTAATATTTCCTCTTTCGTCTGTAAGAGTAAGTGCTACTGTGCTTGAACCTGCCTTCTTTGTATCAACCTTTTCAGGAGTGACTGAAAATTTTTTACCTGTACTGATCTTACAGTATTTTTCATATGCTGTGCTTGAGCCTTCCTGAATGCTGATTTCAGACTGACATGTGAACTTGCCGACTGTAACTTCAGTTGCTGGAGTCGCAGTCTGCTCAGGTTCATCTGAGCTTTTACTCGCTGATGAACATCCACCGAGCATAACTGATACAGTAAATATGGAAATCATGAATTTACGAATTTGCATAATTGATCTGTTTCTTTCTCGAAATTGAATGATATGCCGTTCTTCAGAAATGTTCTTTCTGAAACAGCATCATCAATCTTTCGCATCTTTTCTTTGACTTCAACATCGCATACACTTCTGAGAATACGCATTGCATCAAGTTCTGCTTCTACTCTCTTCTTTGCAAGCTTGTTTGTCTCTACAAGCTTTTTAGCATAATTTCCCTGCTGTTTCAAATCATTGATGTTTGAAGGACTGAAATTTTCAAAAAATGAGAATGAGATTTCATCAATCAGTTTTTTTGAGAGCTGCTGGATTGCATAGTATTTGAGAATACCTGAATTTCTGATGAAGTCTGATTCACGCTTTTTGAATTCAGCAACTGCAGCAATTATTTTTTCAGTTTCCTTTTTGTTTTTTTCCTTCTGAGAGATTTCTTCAATTTCTTCAGTTTCTTCTGCGTCATCAGTTGCTGAGACAGGTTCTGT
>OLPO01001426.1_pt1 | contig 16361 bp, 9 predicted proteins | sample 1672831 | NCBI WGS metagenome assembly OLPO01 (sample SAMEA3136728, study PRJEB25190) | human gut metagenome
TAAAACCATCAAAGATACGAGGAGGAAAAGTATGAACCAGCCAAAGATCCTGGTCGTTGACGACGACAAAGAGATCGTAGGAGCGATCAAGAAACGTCTGGAAATGGAAGACTATGAAATCATAACGGCATATGATGGTCTGGAAGCCATGGATATCCTGATGGAACAAGAAGTCCAACTTCTGATCATAGACGTTATGATGCCGAAGATGGACGGACTATCCGCAACGATGAAGATCAGGGAAAGCAAGAACATCCCGATCATCATTCTTTCAGCCAAGACAGAAGAAAGCGATAAGATCCTGGGACTATCTATGGGAGCCGACGACTATATCAGCAAACCATTCCGCCCAGATGAACTAGTAGCGAGAGTGAAATCCCAGCTGCGAAGATACATGCAGTTTGGAGGAATGAACGCCGCAGAAAGCAATAAGGAACAGATCATCAATGGCGGACTGATCCTTGACATGAAAGGAAAAAGGATGATGGTAGACGGAGAGCCAGTGAAACTGACTGCAACCGAATACAAGATCGTAAGCCTTCTGATGAACAACCTGGGCAGAGTATTTTCAGCAGATGAGATCTACGAACGCGTATGGAACGAAGAAGCCTATGCAACAGAGAATACCGTTATGGTTCACATCCGTCGTATCCGCGAGAAAATAGAAATAGATGCAAAAAATCCAAGATATTTAAAGGTGGTGTGGGGAATTGGATACAAGATCGAGAAAATGGACTAACAAGATATTGATCACACTTGTGATGATCGCTATGATCCTGTCAGGGATATATGGACTCAATACGATCCATAACATGGCATTGACAGGGGATAACAGCTTCAGTCTGGATGAACAGGATCAATCAGACTATATCAAAAACACACAGATGTCACTGTTTGATAAATGGGCGGATCAAGAAGGTGATAAAGTCTATTATACACAGGCAAATCATGTATCAGAAAGTTTACTGAATAAGATAAAAAAAGAATCATTTGTGAAAGTAACGATGAAGGTCAAACCATATGATAAAAAGATGGTAACGACAACATCAACATATGGAACAGAAAATGCGAACTATACTGGGGGCAGGATTGAACATTTTCATATAGAAAGAGACAAGACAGAGAAATTAAACAAAGACGGAAGTTTCAAAGGATGGGATCCGTATGATGATTACGATGAGTACAGTGAGTACATTGTGCCTCAGACAGAATACTATGAATTCTCAGGAGATAATTATACACTGCGGGATATATTCCCAGAACAGCTTCTGATCAATGATGAGAAGAATCAGCGTCTGGAAAATGCAGACATTGAGATTTCTTTGACAAAAAAAGCACTAACAGAGATTGAAAATTTCCGAAAAGGATCAACAAAACAGATCACGATGGGAATCAAAACGATCATCATTGTTTCGATCATCGAAGTGATCGGAACGATCCTGCTGTGCATCTTATTTGCACTTCAGGAAAAGCGAACCAGATTTTTTAGAGGGCTTGACAGGCTCTGGTGGGAGATCATACTAGTGACAGCAATTACGCTGCTTGGACTGGCAATCGCATTATGCTTTGCGATCTGGGAATATACGATAGAATATACACAGGGCGTGATCACAGGTTCAACGATCGAGATGATCATGATGCTGAGTTATATCTCAGTCCCATTTTTTATCATGGCATTTGCCGTATGTATTCAGACTACGGTATGGAGGATTCGCCAGAAGAATCTTCTGGATTCAACATTTTGTCTGGGATATATTCGAAAATGGAGTCGTCACGCAAAGACAAGAAGAAAGCTGGAAGATGAAGCGATGTCATTTGCAGAAAAACATGCAAGAGACAGGATCAGACAGTACAGGGTCTTACGATATATTTTAACTGTCGGTACACTTGCTTGTATCATCATGGGAATGAGTGGAATGAATATTCCATCCCCACTCTTGTTTATAGCAGCAGTCATCTTTGTTTTCCTTATCAGATATTTTTCAAGATATTCAGACCAATATGCAAAAGAACAGAGAGATTTAAGCATGCTTGTCGATCAGATCGAACGTATTTCCAATGGAGAACTGACGGCAACGACCGATATTTCAAAAGAATCTGCGTATTATGAATACAGTCAGAAACTGACCAATATCGGGCAGGGAATGGAAAAAGCATTAGAAACACAGATGAAGGGCGAGAGAATGAAGATCGATCTGATCACAAATGTATCACATGATCTGAAGACACCGCTGACTTCTATCATCGGATACGTCGATCTCTTAAGCAGAGATCAGACATTATCTGCAGAATCAAGAGATTATGTAACCATCCTGATCAACAAGACCGAACGCTTAAAATCTATCATTTCTGACCTGTTTGAACTTGCGAAAGCAACAAGTGGAGATGCGAAAGTAGATCTGGAAGAAATGGATATGAAACGTCTGGTAGAACAGACACTGGGGGATATGGCAGATCAGATAGAAGAATCTGGATTTGCGATCAGATATCAATGCGAAGCTACACACACAAGATTTATCGGAGACAGTAGCCGCATGTACCGAGTGGTACAAAATGTCATAGAGAATGCCTTAAAATACTCCCTGAAAGGAACCAGGATCTTCTTAAGGATCACCGAAGCAGATCAAAATATAAAACTAGAAGTTATAAACACAGCATCCTATGAGATGAATTTTACAGAAGAAGAGATCATGGAACGGTTTGCCAGAGCGGAAAAATCACGTACCAGTGAAGGAAACGGATTAGGACTTTCCATCGCAGACAGTTTTACAAAGAATTGTGGAGGAGAGTTTTCGATAAGAATAGACGGAGATCAATTCCTGGTTACTATACAATTTAAACAACATTTAGATGTAAACAAATAGATTTCATATATTTTTTGACAAAATTGTAAAAATTGAAAAAAACTATGTTGAAAGGGTAGAAAACATAAATATAAAAGTATATACTAGTGGTGTCGACAATATGCAAATAGACCATTTGAGAGAGTGGTTTTTAAATCCTTTTTTTCATGAAGTTTTGATACATGGTGACTTATGGAACGGTTGCGTATTTGGAGACATCTGCTTTTAAAGTCTCTTCAGACATTAAGATCTGAAGGGGCTTTTTTTCTATAGAAATAGGACGTAACAGCATTTGATACAAACAAATGCTTCTGGTATAATAAAAAGAAAAGAGCATGCACGGAAAGGACACGAAAGAATGAAGAGACGTTTAATCAGCCTTGTCCTTGTATTGATGCTTGTCATGACAGCAGGATGCGGGAAGAAGAGTACAACAAAGAAGCTTAAGACAGAAGATCTGGATGAGACAACCCTGCAGGGAATGGCAAAAGATATCACGAAGGAGATGTCCTTAAAGAATAAGATCGGACAACTATTTATGGTATCTGTTTATCAATTAGATGAGGCAGAAAGCAAGAATCAGACAAGTGTGACGAGTCAGATGAAGAAGACATTGAAGAAGTATCCAGCAGGTGGAGTGATCATGTTTGCGAAGAATATCAACACACCTGATCAGACAAAGAAGATGACGGATGAGCTTCAAGATGCCTCCTATATTCCACTATTTATGGCAGTGGATGAGGAAGGTGGACAGGTTTCAAGAGTCGCATCAAATCCCAAGATGAAGATGACAGTATATCCATCTGCACAGGAAGTTGGAAGAACTTACAATAACAAGAAGATCGCGCAGATGGGAAAGACACAGGGAAAGGAATTAAAAGAGCTTGGATTTAACATGAATCTGGCACCAGTCGCAGACGTTTTAACGAATAAGAATAACACAGAGATCGGAGACCGAAGCTTTGGGACAGACTCAAAGAAAGTTGCTGATATTATTACAACACTGGTAAAGAACATGCAGAAACAACAGATCTCAGCGACATTAAAGCATTTTCCAGGAAGTGGACAGACTGGAGGAGACACACACCGCGGAAGCACAGAGACCGATCAGACGATCAATACATTAAGAGATACAGATTTTAAACCATTTAAAGCAGGGATCAAGGCAAAAGCTGATGCAGTGATGGTGTCACATCTGATGCTGTCTAATGTGACAGATGAGAAGGAGCCTTCAAGCCTAAGCAGCAGAGTTGTATCAGATATTCTAAGAGATGAACTTGAATATAAGGGCGTTATCATGACCGATGCGATGAACATGAAAGCGATCACAGATAACTATAGTTCCGGAGAAGCAGCAGTGAAAGCAATTCAGGCAGGAGTTGACCTGATCGTGATGCCGGATAACTATAAAGAAGCATACAAGGCAATTAAGAAGGCACTAAAAAGTGGCAAGATCAAAGAATCAAGAATCGATAAATCTGTAAGAAGGATCATATATACAAAGCTTAAGCGAGGAGAGATCCCTCCAGATACTACATTATTAAAAGAGAATCAATAACAGGGATGCTTGCAGATTTAAAATGAATATGTTACTATCAAAAATGTGTATTTTACAAAGGAAACTAAAGATTGTATAACAGAAAGGTCAAAAGATCACGATGAGCAGAGAGAACTTTGATAAGTTGGGAGAAGAATGTGGAGTTTTCGGTATCTACGATTTCGATGGCAATGATGTAGCGTCAACGATTTATTATGGATTGTTTGCACTTCAGCATCGAGGTCAGGAAAGCTGCGGAATTGCAGTTTCTGATACGAATGGTCCAAAACGTAATGTCACATCTCGAAAAGGTATGGGATTATGTAATGAAGTGTTTACACCAGATTCCCTTCAGGCATTAAAGGGAGATATCGGTGTGGGGCATGTAAGGTATTCAACAGCAGGAGAGAGTGTTCCTGAGAATGCCCAGCCACTGGTTTTAAATTATGTAAAAGGTACTTTAGGACTTGCACATAATGGTAATCTGATCAATGCAATAGAACTTCGCGAAGAATTAGAAAAGACAGGAGCTATTTTCCAGACAACGATCGATTCCGAAGTTATCGCATATCATATCGCAAGAGAACGCGTGAATACATCGTCAATTGAGAAGGCAGTAGCCAGAGCAATGCAGAAGATCAAAGGTGCGTATTCCCTGATCGTTATGTCACCAAGGAAACTGATCGGGGCAAGAGATCCATATGGATTTAAGCCATTATGTATCGGTAAGAGAGATAACGCTTATGTATTAGCATCTGAAAGCTGTGCATTAGATACGATCGGAGCAGAATTTATCCGTGACGTGAATCCAGGAGAGATCGTAACGATCACAAAGGATGGAATTCAGTCAGACTGTGATTTATGTCTTCCAAAGGAGAAAACAGCAAGATGTATCTTTGAATACATTTATTTTGCAAGACCAGACAGTGAGATTGACGGAGTTGGGGTATACCACTCAAGAATTCAGGCAGGAAGATACCTCGCACAGGATTCACCGGTAGAAGCAGACTTGGTTGTCGGAGTACCAGAATCAGGAAATGCAGCAGCTCTTGGATATTCCTTAGAGTCAGGAATCCCATATGGAACCGCGTTTGTCAAGAACGGTTATGTTGGAAGAACTTTCATCAAACCAGGACAGAGCAGCCGTGAATCAAGCGTGCAGATCAAGTTAAATGTTTTAAAAGAAGCAGTCAAAGGAAAGAGAGTCATCATGATCGATGATTCCATCGTACGAGGAACAACAAGTGACCGCATTGTGAAGATGTTACGCGATGCAGGAGCGACAGAAGTTCACGTAAGGATCAGTTCCCCACCATTCCTGTGGCCATGCTACTTTGGAACTGATATTCCAGAGAGAGAACAGCTGATCGCATATAACAGATCGATCAACGAGATCTGTGAAGTGATCGGAGCAGATAGTTTAGGATACTTAGGAGAAGAGAGACTTTCACAGATGGTACAGGGATTACCAATCTGTAAAGGATGTTTCACAGGTGAGTATCCAATGAAACCGCCAACAAGAGATATTCGTGGAAATTTTGAAAGATAAGGATAAGGAGATTTTTATGAACGACCGTTACCAGAGCCCATTATCAGAACGTTATGCAAGCAAAGAGATGCAGTACATCTTTTCTCCAGACAAGAAGTTTAAGACATGGAGAAAGTTATGGATCGCACTTGCTGAGACAGAGAAAGAATTAGGACTTGATATCACACAGGAACAGATCGACGAATTAAAAGCACATGCAGAAGACATCAACTACGATGTAGCAAAAGAACGTGAAAAATTAGTCCGTCATGATGTTATGTCTCACGTATATGCATACGGAGTACAATGTCCAAAGGCAAAAGGAATCATCCATTTAGGAGCAACATCCTGCTATGTTGGTGATAACACAGACATCATCATCATGACAGAAGCATTAAAGCTTGTCAGAGTAAAATTATTAAATGTGATCAACGAATTATCCAAATTCGCAATGAAATACAAAGATCTTCCAACACTTGGATTTACACATTTTCAGCCTGCACAGCCTACAACAGTAGGTAAGAGAGCAAGCCTTTGGCTGATGGATCTCGTATATGATCTAGAAGATCTTGATCACGTGATCGCTAACATGAGATTATTAGGATCAAAAGGAACAACAGGAACACAGGCAAGTTTCTTAGAGTTATTCGAAGGAAACCACGAAACGATCAAGAAGATCGATGGAATGATCGCCAAGAAGATGGGATTTGACAAATGCCAGCCAGTATCTGGACAGACATACTCTAGAAAAGTTGATTCCCGCGTGATCAACGTATTAAGCCAGATCGCACAGTCTGCTCATAAGTTCTCAAACGACATCAGACTTCTTCAGCACTTAAAAGAAGTAGAAGAACCATTTGAGAAGAACCAGATCGGATCATCTGCAATGGCATATAAGAGAAACCCAATGAGAAGTGAAAGAATCGCTTCCTTAGCAAACTACGTAATGTCAGATGCCATGAACCCAGCATTAGTAGCATCTACACAGTGGTTTGAAAGAACATTAGATGACTCAGCCAACAAACGTTTATCTGTACCAGAAGGATTCTTAGCGATCGATGGTATCTTAGACCTTTACTTAAACGTTGTAGACGGATTAGTTGTATACCCTAAGGTTATCGAAAGCCGTTTAAGAAGCGAACTTCCATTCATGGCAACAGAGAATATCATGATGGATGCAGTAAAAGCTGGTGGAGACAGACAGGAACTTCATGAGAAGATCCGTGTACATTCTATGGCAGCAGGAAAAGTTGTCAAAGAAGAAGGAAAAGCAAACGATCTGTTAGAGAGAATCGCAGCAGACCCAGCATTTGGTATGAACATGGAGCAGTTACAGGCAATCATGAAACCAGAGAACTTCGTAGGACGTGCACCACAGCAGACAGAAGAATTTGTGAATGAAGTGATCAATCCAATTCTGGAAGAGAATAAAGAAGTACTCGGATTAACAGCTGAGATCAACGTATAAAAAGATAGAATCTTGATGAAAAGATAAAATTTTAATATAAAAAGAGATGGAAAGATCAAAACAATATAGATTTTTCCATCTCTTTTTGCTGTATTTTAAGAAAAAATTACCAAAAAGCAGGAAATGGGCAGGAGTAGATATAGGAAATTAAGAAAAGGAATGGTATAATAGGTTTAAAACAAATATGTGAGAGCATATGTAAGGGGAAAGTATATGAAGAAATTAAAAACAATCGCTCAAAGAAAAAAATGGAATATGATACTTGGGATTTCAGATATCATAATGATGATCATAGCATCATATCTTGCATTATTAACGCGATTTGAATTCTATCCATCACAGATCGCACCGATTTTTTTGAAAAATGCTGCAAAATACATGCCGTTGAATCTCTTTTGCAGTATTGTGATCTTTATGGCATATCGATTGTATTCAACGCAATGGAAGTATGCAGGAATCTCCGATTTTATTAATGTCGTTAAAGCAGTTGTGATCGCAGCAGCTTTCCAGCTGATCGGAATTTATATGTTACAATGGGAGATACCAAGAAGTTACTATTTCTTGTATTTGGTATATCTGCTGTTGGGAATGTTTTTTATCCGATTACTTGTCCGATTGATTCAGGGAAGTGAACCACTCAAAGTGAATGACATTGGCAAGAAGAAAGTTCCGGTAATGTTGATCGGAGCAGGAGAAGCAGGAAGCATCATTTTAAATGAGATCAAAAAGAGTACATATGTGACTAAAACGATCCGTTGCATCATAGATGATGATCCAGCGAAGAAAGGAACATATTTATCTGGGATACCAGTGGTTGGCAATCGTAATACGATCCTGCGCAATGCAGTTAAATTTGATGTTGAAGAGATTATTCTGGCAATTCCGACAATAGAACCCAAGGATCGCAAGGACATCCTTGAGATCTGCAAGCAGACAGGATGCCGTCTGAGTATTCTTCCGGGCTTATATCAGCTGATCAACAGTGAAGTTACAGTATCTGCTCTAAGAGAAGTAGAGATTGAAGATCTGCTTGGAAGAGAGCCAGTGAAAGCCAATCTTCCATCAATCATGAGCTATGTCAAAGACAGAGTCGTATTTGTCACAGGGGGAGGCGGATCGATCGGAAGTGAGATCTGCAGACAGATCGCAAGATATCAGCCGAAGAAGTTAGTGATCATTGATAATTATGAGAACAACGCCTACGAGATCCAGATGGAATTAAAGAGAACACATCCAGAACTAGATCTGAAAGTATTGATCGTATCTGTCCAGAATCATCTGCGAATACACAATATTTTCGAAGATTATAAGCCTGATATCGTATTTCATGCAGCAGCACATAAGCATGTGCCATTGATGGAAGACAGCCCGCATGATGCGATCAAGAACAATGTATTTGGTACATTTAACATAGCCAAAGAAGCAGGAATGAGCGGCGTAAAGAGAATGGTACTGATCTCCACGGATAAGGCAGTAAGACCGACAAATATCATGGGCGCTTCCAAGCGGATCTGTGAGATGGTCATTCAATACATGAACAGCTTATACGATACAGAATACGTTGCTGTAAGATTTGGAAATGTTCTTGGAAGTAACGGAAGTGTCGTTCCGTTGTTCAAGAAGCAGATTGCCAATGGTGGTCCGGTAACAGTTACACATCCAGAGATCATCCGATACTTTATGACGATCCCAGAAGCCGTCAGTCTGGTGTTAGAAGCAGGAGCTTACGCAGAAGGCGGGGAAATATTTATCCTTGATATGGGAGAACCAGTCAAGATCTTAGATCTTGCGAAGAATATGATCCGTTTATCAGGACTTACACCAGGAGAAGATATAGAAATCCAGTTTACTGGCTTAAGACCAGGGGAGAAGCTGTATGAAGAACTTCTGATCGATGAGGAGAATAAAAAAGAGACAAAGAACAAACGAATTTTCATTGGAAGTCCAAGGATGATGGAGACAGAACAATTTAGTGAACTGATCGCTGAATTAGATCATGCGGCATTTTCTGAAGATCCGAATATTCGTGAAGTTGTAAAAAGATTAGTTCCAGAGTATACATATAAACAGACAAATCAACAGACAAAATGACAGGGGGATGAGACAGCATGAAAGAACGTATATATATGGCATCACCAACGATGCATGGGGAAGAACAGAAGTTTGTGCAGGAAGCATTTGACACCAACTGGATCGCACCACTTGGGCCAAATGTCAATGGCTTTGAACGTGAGATGGAAGCGTATACAGGAATCGCACACTGCAGTGCACTAAGCGCAGGAACCGCAGCACTGCATCTGGCGGTGAAATTATTAGAAGTCGGGGAAGGAGATACCGTGATATGTCCTTCGCTGACTTTTGCTGCAACAGCGAATCCAGTCGCCTACGAAAAAGGCAAGATTGTATTCGTGGATTCTGAACCAGAGACATGGAATATGTCACCACAGGCATTGAAAAGAGCATTGGAAGAACATAAAGAAGCAAAAGCAGTGATCGTTGCACACCTTTATGGAACACCAGCCAAGGTAGACGAAATCAAAGCAATCTGTGAAGAATATAAAGTTCCACTGATCGAAGATGCTGCAGAAAGTCTGGGAGCAACATATAAAGGAGTCCAGACAGGAAGATTCGGAGTCATGGCAGGATTTTCATTTAATGGAAATAAGATCATCACGACATCAGGCGGTGGAATGATCGCATCAGAGAATGAAGAATACATCAAGCATGCAACATTCCTGGCAACACAGGCAAAAGAACCGGTCCGACATTATGAACACAAGGAGATCGGATATAACTACCGAATGTCTAATATCACAGCGGGAGTTGGAAGAGGCCAGCTTCTGCATCTGGATGAACACATTGCGAAGAAAAAAGCAATCTATGAGACATACAAAGATGCTTTCAAGGATTATAAACAAGTGCATATGAATCCATATGAAACATGCAGTGAACCAAACTTCTGGTTATCATGTATGACGATCGATGAAGACAGTAAGACAAAACCATTAGATATCATAGAAGCTTTGGAAAGAGAGAATATCGAAAGCCGTCCGATCTGGAAACCATTACATCAACAACCAGTATTTAAAGGGTGTGAATTCTATTCTCATTACGAAGATGATAAGAAACCAGTATCAGAAGATATCTTTGACTGCGGATTATGTCTTCCAAGTGATATTAAGAATACAAAAGAAGATATGGATCGGATCATAGGAATCATAAGATCCGTACTGGACCGATAAGAACAAAATGTAAACGGAGTATATATAAAGATGTATCACAAATATATCAAACGATTTTTTGACATCATATTGTCACTGTGCTGTATCATTGTATCAAGCCCGATCCTGCTTGTCACAGCACTGTTAGTAAGGAGCAAATTAGGGAACCCCGTGATCTTCAAACAAGAAAGACCGGGATATCATAACGAAATATTTACACTCTACAAGTTCAGAAGTATGACAGACGCCGTCGATGAGAATGGTGATCTGCTGCCAGACAAAGAACGTCTTCCAAGATTTGGACAGATGTTAAGATCCACAAGCCTTGATGAATTACCTGAATTCTTCAACATCTTATTTGGACATATGAGTTTTGTCGGGCCAAGACCATTATTGAAACAATACATAGATTTCTACAGTGCAAGACAGAAACGACGTGCAGATGTAAGACCAGGACTGACTGGACTTGCACAGGTGAATGGTAGAAATGCCATCAGCTGGGAAGAAAAGTTTGAATTCGACCTTGAATATGTGGATAACATTTCATTTCTTACCGATATCAAGATCATACTAAAGACCGTGACAAAAGTCTTAAAAAGAGCAGGAATCAGTGCACAGGAATCTGTGACAATGTATGCCTTTCAGGGAACAAAGAAAGACCAGTTTTCCAAATACAAGAAAGCAGGACACTTAAAGATCTTATTTTCAAGCGTGGCAGATCAGGTCGAATTTATCGATACCTTCCGCTATGCTGCCGGCAGATTAGGGGTGAAAGTAACATTTGTCGGCTGTGATCATTCACTGGAAGCACCAGCATTATATCGCTGCCATAAGCACTATCAGGTTCCACAGCCAGGGGAAGAAGGTTATGTCACAGAACTCTTACATATCTGTAAACAGGAGAAGATCGCTCTGCTCATTCCAAGAACAGAAGAAGACGTCTTTATCCTGTCACAAAGAGCCAGCGAATTTGAAGCTGTTGGAACAGAAGTTCTCATTGCAAATGAAGAATTAGCTCTGCTGTGCAGCAACAAACGCTGGACAGCTCGTTTCTTTGAAGAATGTGGTCTTAACGCACCACAGGTCGTAAGCAGTGCCAATGACTATACACAAGGATTCCCAGCAATGTTTGCAGTATTGGATGAGATGGATAATCTGGAGAAAAGCATCATGATCCATGATGAACAAGAATTAAGTTTTCATGCATCAAAATACGCGAATTACACGATACGTCCATTTTTAAATGGGAAGATGTATGAGATCGACGTATTCTGCAATCTAGACGGAAGCCCGGTTTACATCACACCAAGGGCAAAGGAAGAAGTCGAGGGAAAAGAAAGTGCAAGATACAGAGTTGTAAGAGATCACAAGATCGTAGAAGAAGCAAAGAAAGTGATAAAGAAATTAAGGCCATCCGGATGGATGACGATCTTTATGCTTCGTGAAGAACATACAGACAAAGATTATTTTATCCGAATGGAACCATGGTATCATCAGGCAAGCACCGTATCGATCAAGGCAGGAGCCGATGCACCATATGCAGCACTCTCCATGATGTTAGGTGAACCAATGGAATACAAAGAGGATGCAGCCGATGACAATGTTATTTTCACAAGATTTGAAAAAAGTGTATGTTTAAATACAAGAGAAGAACCGATTGTAGAGATTCATGATTTTAAAGATCTGTATCATTTAGACGAGGAAATTGGTTCAGTGATCTTTGATCTGGATGACACATTATACTCAGAGAAAGATTATGTACGAAGCAGTTTCCGAGTGGTAGAACGAATGCTTCCAGAAGTGAACAATATCTTTAATAAGTTATGCGCAGCACTGGAAAAAGGGCAGCCACCACTGGAAACGGTATTAAAAGATGCAGGAATGTATTCGGATGAATTATTATTAAAATGCAGAGAAGCCATCAGGGACCATAAACCAGAGATTTCACTGTATGAAGGAGTCAAAGAATTATTCTTTGAACTACACACGCAAAAGCGAAGTATTGGGATCTTGATCGATGGAACACCAAAAGTACAGCGAGCCAAGATAGAAGCCCTGGGGTTAGATAAAATGGCAGACGAGATACTGATCACAGACGAACTTGCAGGACATGGAAATGTCATGGAATTCAGGAAACCAAATGATCTTCCATTTCTGATCATGAGAAAACGATTAGAAATACCATGCAGGAACATGGCATTTGTCGGAGATGATATCGAGAAAGATTTTATTGCACCGAAAGCATTAGGAATGGAATGCTATTGGAAGAAGAATGAGGATGGGTTATATGAGTAAAGAACCAAAGATAAAACCGATCGTGATCGTTGGAGCCGGTGGTATGGGAAGAGATACTCAGTGGCTGATCGAACGGATCAATGAAGAAGAACCAACATATGAGATTCTTGGATACATAGACGATGGAATTCAGCAAGGCAGCATCATAGATGGCTATCCGATTCTTGGAGGAATGAAATACCTCGAAGAATACGACAAAGAACAAAAACTTGCCGTCGCCTTCGCTATAGGCAATGCAAAAGTCCGTGAAAAACTCGTTTTAAAATGTCTGCCAAATCCAAACTTATGGTATCCTAATCTGATCGATCCATCCGTGATCACATCACAAAGAGTGCATCTAGGACAAGGAAATATCATTTGTACATCCGTTATTATGACAACGAATATAGAGATCGGTAATTTTAACTTGATCTGCAACCGAAGTATTGTCGGACATGATGATGAGATCGGAGATTATAATACCCTGTATCCGGGAGTTTTACTGTCAGGAGATGTCCATTTAAAGACTGAGACAGAGATTGGCACAGGAAGCCAGATCATACAAGGACTGCATATCACAGACGAAGTGATCATGGGAGCAGGAAGTACAGTGATCGAAGATATCAACGAAGCAGGAACTTATGTTGGAGTACCAGTGAGAAGAGTAAACAATGAAGAATAAGAAGATATTAATTTTAGCAAACCTAGACGTAGGATTATACAAATTCAGAAAAGCACTGATCAAAGAACTCATAGATCAAGGAAATGAAGTCTATATATCCCTGCCAAAAGGAATGTTAGTACAGAATTTAAAAGAAATGGGATGTCATTTTATCGAAACACCGGTAGATCGAAGAGGGATCAATCCAGCAACAGATTTTAAACTGATGATGAGATACTTTAACATCTTAGGCAAGATAAAGCCAGACCTTGTGATCACCTACACGATCAAACCAAACATCTACGGAGGGATCGCAGCAAGATTCAAAAGAATTCCATATGCAGTCAATATCACAGGATTAGGAACTGCATTTCAGAATGAAAATATGATCAAGAAACTCGTCGTATTTTTATATAAACTATCCTGCAAAAAGGCAAAAACAATCTTCTTTGAAAATGAAGGAAATAAGCAGGTGTTTATAGAAAATAATATTATCAAAGAATCCAGATCATGCACCCTCCCAGGAGCAGGGATCGACCTTGATGAATACAAGATGACACCATACCCAGAAGAATCAAGAAACATCCGGTTCTTGTTTATCGGACGTGTGATGAAAGAAAAAGGAGTCGAAGAACTGTTCAAAGCAGCAAAGAACATTAAGAAGATCTACCCAGAAGTATCGTTTGATATCGTAGGACCAATGGAAGATGATTACAAGGAACGAATTCAGTCATTGGTCAGAAATGGGATCATTTATTATTATGGCTATCAGGAAGATGTCAAACCATTCATTAAGAAATGCGATTGCTTTGTATTACCATCGTATCATGAAGGCATGGCAAATACACTGCTAGAATGTGGAGCCATGGGAAGACCATTGATCACCAGCAGGATTCATGGGTGTATGGAAGCTGTAAGAGATGGCGAGAATGGGTATCTGGTGGATGCGAAGGATGTTAAGGGATTGGAAGAGAAGATGATGGAATTTATTGAACTATCGTATGTTCAGAAGAAACAGATGGGAGAGATGTCACGGGAAGTGATGGAGAAGAGGTTTGATAAGGAGAAGGTTGTTGAGATGACTTTGGAAGGATTATTTAGATAGTAACTAATAAGTTATAAAAATAGTTAGGGAGTTGAATTAATAAAATGGGAGAACCAATCAGAGTATTACAAGTTGTCACTCACATGAACCGTGGTGGACTTGAAACAATGCTTATGAATTATTATCGAAATATAGATAGGAATAAAGTTCAGTTTGATTTTCTGACACACAGACCAGAAAATGAAAAGAAAGATTATGACGATGAAATCAGAGGTTTAGGCGGTAAAATCTACCATATGCCAGTATTGAATCCTTTTAGTCCAAGTTATATGAAAAGTCTGGACCGATTCTTTAAGGAACATAAAGAATATAAGATTGTACATTCTCATTTAGATTGTCTGAGTGCATATCCATTAAAAGCAGCGAAGAAAAATGGGGTGCCAGTAAGAATTGCACATGCACATACGACACTAGTTGATACAAATTTAAAAAAATACATAAAATTGTTTTCTAAAAAAAAGATTTCGAAATATGCAACAAATTTATTTGCATGTGGACAACGAGCAGGGAAATGGATGTTTGAAGGACAACCATTTCAAATTATGAATAATGCAATAGATACCAAAAAATATTTATTCTGTTTAGAAACTAGAGAAAAAATCAGAAAAGAATTTCATATTTCAGAAGATGAATACGTAATAGGACATGTTGGAAATTTTACATTACCTAAAAATCACACATTTATAATTAATTTATTTTATGAGATTTGTAAAAAGAATAAAAAAGTAAAGTTGATTTTAGTTGGAGGAGGAAATGACGGCAGTCAGTATAAAGAAAAAGCAGAAAAACTAAAAATAGCTGATAAAATTATATTTACAGGGGTAAGAAATGATGTGCCTGATTTAATGCAAGCATTTGATGTGTTTTTATTTCCATCAATTTATGAGGGACTTCCAGTAACTTTGGTGGAAGCACAGGCAGCAGGATTACATTGTATTGTATCAGATCAAGTAACAAGAGAAGTAGCAATTACAAAATTGATAGAATTTATATCTTTAGATGAAAATATAAATACATGGATTGATTGTATTTTAAAATACAAAAATAGTACTCGTGAGAATATGTTACAGAAAATTCAAAGAGGAAAATATGATATTGTAGAGAATGCAAGATGGTTAGAGGAGTTTTACACGAATGGAAAATGAGATCATATTAACAGTATTTACCCCTGCATACAACAGAGCACATACTTTACATAGATGTTATGAAAGTCTATGCAGACAAAAATGTAAGCAGTTTAAATGGCTGATCATAGATGATGGATCAAGTGATAATACAAAAGAATTGGTTGAAAGCTGGATAAAGGAAGACAGTGGTTTTGAGATTATCTATCATTACAAAGAAAATGGCGGAATGCATACGGCACATAATGCTGCATATCAATTGATTGATACAGAATTAATTCCGATGATTATCTTGCTGATGATGCAGCAGAGAAGATTATTACATTCTGGAAAAAATATGGAAGTAACAAATACGCAGGAATCATAGGATTAGATGCAGATTTCAATGGGAAGATTATTGGAAAAAGATTTCCCAAAGATTTAAAAAGTACAACATTATCTGGTTATTATCGAGCAGGTGGGTCTGGAGATAAAAAATTAGTATATCGAACGAATGTCATTACAAAATATCCAGAATATCCAGTGTTTGAAGGAGAGAAATATGTAGGACTCAATTACAAATATCTTCTTTGCGATCAGGAATATGAACTGCTTGTTATG
>OLPO01001427.1_pt1 | contig 16361 bp, 12 predicted proteins | sample 1672831 | NCBI WGS metagenome assembly OLPO01 (sample SAMEA3136728, study PRJEB25190) | human gut metagenome
TCCATCAGCTTGACAAAAAGAAGGAAAAGAAAAATCCGCCGCTTCTGTACAACCTTGCCGAGCTGCAGAACGACTGCTCGCGCATGTTCAAGATCAGCCCGGATGAGACCTTGCGCATCGTTCAGGAGCTCTACGAGAAAAAGCTCGTCACCTATCCGCGTACCGATGCCCGTGTGCTCTCGAGCGCAGTGGCAAAGGAGATCGGGCGCAATATTTCCGGACTGCAAAATTTCGGTCCGGCAAAGGGATTTGCACAGGAGGTGCTCGCTGCAGGCAGCTATAAGACGATCGCAAAGACCCGTTACGTCAACGACAAGCAAATCACAGACCACTATGCGATCATCCCGACCGGGCAGGGCTTTGGTGCGCTTGCATCATTAAGTAAGACGGCCTACGGCGTGTATGCGACGGTCGTGCGGCGGTTTCTGTCGATTTTTTACCCACCGGCAGAGTTTTCAAAGGTCACGATGGTGACGGGGATGGGATCAGAGCGTTTCTTCTATTCCTTCCGCGTGCTGCTCAAGGAGGGCTACTTCAAGGTGGCAGGCAATCCATACGAGAAAAAGAAAAAGCCGGATGCTTCGGAAGAGAATACCGGGGAAAATGCCGGCAATCCGGCGGAGAGCAGCTTCGGCCTGGAGTTCCTTGACGTGCTGAACCGGCTGAAAAAGGGCATGGAGCTGCCGGTGCAGGGACTGGCGATCCGGGAGGGAGAGACGTCCCCGCCGAAGCGCTACAATTCCGGTTCCATGATTCTGGCGATGGAAAATGCCGGACAGCTGATCGAGGACGAAGAGCTGCGGGCACAGATCAAGAGCTGCGGCATCGGCACAAGTGCGACGCGCGCCGAGATATTAAAGAAGCTCGTCGCCAACAAATACATCGCATTAAATAAAAAGACCCAGATCCTGACGCCGACCCTGCAAGGAGAGATGATCTATGACATCGTCTTTTACTCGATCCGTTCACTGCTCAATCCGGAGCTGACCGCGAGCTGGGAAAAGGGACTGAACTACGTAGCGGAGGGATCCGTCACCGAAGAAGAATATATGCAGAAGCTGGAGCATTTCGTGCGGTCGCGTACCGACGGTGTGCTCGGGCTGAACAATCAGTATGCACTGCGTCCGTTTTTCGACGAGGCTGCGAAGTATTACAAAGCGCCGAAGGCAGCCGGGACGCAGGCGAATCGAACCGCAAGGCGCGAAGCACAGAGTGTATCATAGAATCAGGAGGGATCAGCCATGGAAGCATGTAAAATCAGCAATCTCTACAATTTAGACGAAACCATCGCAAAGGATTTATTTGAGGGAGCCACCTACCCGTGGGAGGTACTGCCGAAGATCAGCGCATTCATTTTACAGCTGGGCAGCACACTTTCCGAAGAGGAATATGAGAAAATCGGAGAGGATGTCTGGATCGCCAGATCCGCGACCGTCGCACCGACCGCCTACATTCATGGACCGGCGATCATCGGAAAAAATGCGGAGGTGCGCCACTGCGCGTTTATCCGCGGCAATGCGATCGTCGGGGAAGGCGCAGTCGTCGGCAATTCCACTGAGCTGAAGAACGTCGTGCTCTTTAATAAAGTACAGGTACCGCATTACAACTACGTCGGTGATTCCATTTTAGGCTACAAGGCACATATGGGCGCAGGCTCCATCACCTCCAATGTAAAGTCCGATAAGAAGCTCGTCGTCGTCAAGGACGGCAGGGAACGCATCGAGACCGGCCTGAAAAAGTTCGGCGCGATGCTCGGTGATGAGGTCGAGGTCGGCTGCGGCTCCGTACTGAATCCGGGGACTGTCGTAGGGCGGCATTCGAGCATTTACCCGCTTTCATCCGTGCGCGAGGTCGTACCGGCGGATTCCATTTATAAAAAGCGCGGCGAAGTAGCTGCCCGGGTATGACAGATACCGCTTGCGTAACAGAAAAGGCGAACCGTGACGGTTTGCCGGACAGAAGAAAGACAGGAAGGAAAGGAACATGGCAAAAAGCAACACATATGACGCCAGCTCGATATCGGTGCTGGAGGGACTCGAGGCTGTCCGGAAGCGTCCGGGCATGTACATCGGAAGCGTTTCGCGAAAGGGACTGAACCACCTTATTTACGAGATCGTGGACAATGCAGTGGATGAGCATCTGGCCGGTTACTGTACAGAGATCGAGGTCACACTCGAAAAGGACGGAAGTGCGACGGTACAGGATAACGGGCGTGGTATCCCGGTCGGCATGCACGCAAAAGGGATGTCGGCCGAGCGCCTCGTCTTTACGACACTGCATGCGGGCGGCAAATTTGACGACAGCGCGTATAAGACGAGCGGCGGACTGCATGGCGTCGGTTCGTCTGTCGTAAATGCGCTCTCCACCTGGCTGGATGTGCAGGTCATGCGCGAAGGAAAAATTCACCACGACCGGTATATGCGCGGAACGCCGACCATCGAGCTGGAAAACGGCCTTCTGCCAGTCATCGGCAGGACACGGGCGACCGGCACGCGGATCCAGTTCCTGCCGGATCCGGAGATATTCGAGAAGACCCGGTTCTCAGCGACCGAGCTGAAGTCCCGGCTGCATGAGACGGCCTACCTGAATCCGCTTCTGACGATTCACTTTACCGATCTGCGCGGCGAGACGCCGGAGAAGATCACCTTTCACGAGCCGGACGGCATCACCGGCTTTGTCCGTGAGCTGAATCAGGATGAGGAGCCGGTCAGTGATCCGGTCTGCTTCAAGGGAGAGGCGGACGGCATTCAGGTCGAGGTGGCATTCCAGTATGTGAACGAATTCCATGAGAACGTCCTTGGCTTTTGCAACAACATCTACAACGCGGAGGGCGGTACCCATCTGACCGGCTTCAAGACGACCTTTACGACAGTCATGAACATGTATGCCCGCCAGATCGGCGTGCTGAAGGAAAAGGATCCGAATTTTACCGGCGCTGACATCCGCAACGGCATGACCGCCGTCGTCTCGATCAAGCATCCGGACCCGCGGTTCGAGGGACAGACGAAGACGAAGCTCGACAACCAGGATGCGGCCCGTGCGGTCGGAAAGGTGACCGGAGATGAGATCGTCCGCTACTTTGACCGCAACCTCGAGTCCTTAAAGGCGATCCTCGCCTGCGCGGAAAAGTCTGCAAAGATCCGGAAGTCCGAGGAGCGTGCCAAAACAAACCTGCTCACGAAGCAGAAATACTCCTTCGACAGCAATGGCAAGCTCGCAAACTGCGAGAGCCGCGACCCGTCGATCTGCGAGATCTTTATCGTAGAGGGAGATTCCGCAGGCGGCTCGGCGAAGACTGCGCGTGACCGAAACTATCAGGCGATCCTTCCGATCCGCGGCAAGATCCTGAACGTCGAGAAGGCCAGCATCGACAAGGTGCTCGCAAATGCCGAGATCAAGACGATGATCAACGCGTTTGGCTGCGGCTTCTCAGAGGGCTACGGCAATGATTTCGACATTACCAAGCTGCGCTACGACAAGATCATCATCATGGCCGATGCCGACGTCGACGGCGCGCACATCAGCACACTGCTGCTGACGCTGTTCTACCGCTTTATGCCGGAGCTGATCTACGAGGGACATGTCTACATCGCGATGCCGCCGCTCTACAAGGTCATCCCGTCCCGCGGACAGGAGCAGTACCTCTACGACGACAAAGCGCTGGAGCGCTATCGCAGGACCCACAAGGCACCGTTTACCCTGCAGCGCTACAAAGGACTCGGAGAGATGGACGCCGAGCAGCTCTGGGAGACGACCCTGGATCCCGAGCGAAGGATGCTGCAGCGCGTCGAGATCGAAGACGCCCGTCTGGCTGCGAGCATTACAAGTATGCTCATGGGCACCGAAGTACCGCCGCGGAAGGCATTTATATATGAACACGCGCAGGATGCGTTACTTGACGTATAACAGTTCAGAACAGCAGCAAAACGTAAAGACAGGCATGGGCAAATGCATTTGCTCATGACTGTATTTGCGTTTTGGGATGGGCAGGACGCCCATCAGCCTCAGACAGGAGCTGCGAAGCAGCGGATAGTTTGCAAAGCAAACGGGTCTGTGGCCTGCGCTCGGAACGTTCGCATTATGAACAGCATTATGAATAAGAAGGAGCACTCCCAATGGATAATGAGAAACAGATCATCAGAGCCGAATACTCGGACATCATGCAGAAGTCGTACATCGATTACGCGATGAGCGTTATCATCTCCCGTGCGCTGCCGGATGTGCGGGACGGCCTGAAGCCGGTACAGCGGCGCACACTGTACGATATGTATGAGCTCGGCATCCGTTACGACCGGCCATACCGGAAATGTGCGCGAATCGTCGGCGATACGATGGGTAAATACCATCCGCACGGCGATTCTTCCATCTACGAGGCACTTGTTGTGATGGCACAGGAATTCAAAAAGGGTATGGCACTCGTGGACGGACACGGCAACTTCGGCTCCATTGAGGGAGACGGGGCGGCGGCAATGCGATATACCGAGGCCAGGCTGCAGAAGGTGACACAGGAGGCATTTCTTGCGGACCTCGACAAGGATGTCGTCGATTTCGGGCCGAACTTCGACGAGACCGAGAAAGAGCCGGCCGTGCTCCCGGTGCGCATCCCGAACCTGCTCGTGAATGGCTCCGACGGTATCGCGGTCGGTATGGTGACGAGCATCCCGCCGCACAATCTCGCCGAAGTCATCGACGCGACAAAGGCGATGATCAAGAACAATCAGCTGTCGACACACGAGCTGATGAAATACATCAAGGGTCCGGACTTTCCGACCGGCGGCATCGTCGTCAATCAGGACGACCTCGAGAAAATCTACGAGACCGGACAGGGAAAGCTGCGCATGCGCGGCAAGGTCGAGATCGAGCAGGTCAAAGGCGGAAAGGAGCGCCTCGTCATCACCGAGATCCCATATACGATGATGGGGGCGAACATCGGCAAATTCCTGAATGACATCGCCTCCCTGGTCGAGACGAAAAAGACGACGGATATCGTCGACATCTCGAACCAGTCGTCCAAGGCAGGCATCCGGATCGTGCTGGAGCTGAAAAAGGGCGCCGATGTGGAGCGCCTCAAAAACTTACTCTATAAAAAGACCAGACTCGAGGACACCTTCGGCGTGAACATGCTCGCCGTCGCAGACGGCCGGCCGGAGACCTTAAGCCTTCAGAAGATCCTGGAGTACCACATCGACTTCCAGTTCGAGGTGACGACGCGCAAATACAAAAATATGCTCGACAAGGAGCAGAAAAAGTGCGAGGTTCAGGAGGGACTGATCCGCGCCTGTGATGTGATCGATCTGATCATCGAGGTACTGCGCGGGAGCAGAAGCAGGGAGCAGGTAAAGGACTGCCTCGTAAAGGGTGTGACCGAGGGCATCCGATTTAAGACCGAGAAGTCCAAAAAAGCGGCTGCGAAGCTTCGATTCACCGAGATGCAGGCAAATGCGATCCTCGATATGCGGCTGTACAAGCTGATCGGGCTGGAGATTGATGTGCTGATGAAGGAGCATGAGGAGACCCTGAAAAACATCGCCCGCTACACAGATATCCTGAACAACTACGGCTCGATGGCAGAGGTCATCATCAAAGAACTCGACCAGTTCAAAAAGGAATTCGGCCGTCCGCGTCGCACGATGCTGGAAAATGCCGGGGAAGTTGTGCTCGAGGAGCAGAAGATCGAGGCAATGCCGGTCGTATTTTTGATGGACCGCTTCGGCTACGTGCGCACGATCGACGAGAGCGTCTACGAGCGCAACAAGGAGGCCGCCGATGCGGAGAACCGCTATGTGCTGCACTGCATGAACACGGACCGCGTCATGATATTTACAGACACCGGAAAGGTGCATCTGTTGAAGCTCATCGATGTCCCATACGGGCGCTTCCGTGACAAGGGCACGCCGCTCGACAACCTCTGCAACTACTCGAGCAGCGAAGAGCAGTTCGTGACCGTCATGGCGATGAACGACATCAGGGATACTGTCCTGACCTTCGTCACGAAGCAGGCGATGGTCAAGCGTGTGGAGGGCAAAGAGTTCGATGTCGTCTCCAAGCGCACGATCCAGGCGACCAAGCTGCAGGAGGGTGATACCGTGCTTGCCGTCCACGCCGCTTCCGAGCAAGCCCACATCGTCCTGGCTTCCGAGAACAGCTTCTTCCTGCGCTTCCCGATTTCCGAGATCCCGTTCAAGAAAAAGACCGCGGTCGGTGTGCGCGGCATGAAGCTTGCCGAAGGAGACCTTCTCTCCGATATCTACTGGCTCGAGGGAGACAACAGCACCGAGGTCGAATTCCACGACCGCGTCGTCCATATCAACCGGCTGCGGATCGGTACGCGGGACGGCAAAGGAACCAGGCAGAAATAGGGAAAAACTATCATAGCTCATGTATAAATGTGCTTAGCATATCAAATATGCTGGAGGAAACGAAAACGCCAAGGAATGCAGTCCTTGGCGTTTTCTATGCCTATTTCAGAGGTGGCTTATGCCTCCATCTCATCACCTCCTCTCTGCTGGAGGTGCGACAGCAAATATTTTATATCTTATCCTTATACGCATAGCAATATAAACATTGTGAAAAACAAAAAGAAGTATTTCAAACAAAAGAAAAAGAGAAAAAATGCTTGCCATTTCCAATTTCTATGATATAATAAACAGAGATGCGGATATAGTTCATTGGTAGAACACCAGCTTCCCAAGCTGGATAGGCGGGTTCGATTCCCGTTATCCGCTTTTTTGTTGCTCTTTTTTAACCGAATCAGGCAAGTCCTTCGTTTTTGTTGTGCAGAGCAATTCGCATGGAAAGGTTTTTGCAGGAAGTTCTTTACGAAAGCGTCCTGGGATGTTAAGATGAAATTATTATGAATTACCTGAATGCAAAGCGATATAAAAAGAAAGGGAGGAGTTTCACTATGCACACAAAACGTTACGCCCTCCTGCTTGCCGCGGTACTGGCATTTGGCAGCACTGCTTGCGCGCAGGAATCAACAGACGCTACCACGGAGGCAGCGACCGAAGCAGCTGCGGATGTCGCACAGAACGCGGCAAAGGCGGATGCCATCGCAGACCGGGCAGCTGCTCAGCAGGAGAAGGGAGCTTCGGCACTCTCAGACAAGTGGACGGACTATGAGCTTCAGATCAATGATGATATTCTGAAGTTCCCGATGATGATTCCGGAGTTCGAAGCCCTTGGCTGGGAGGCATCTGATGACCTGACGCAGATGCTGGAGCCGAACAGCTATAGCATGTGCCGCTTCAAAAAGGGCGATAAGACCTGCACCGCCTACATCCTGAATCTTGGCATGAATACGATGCCAGCTACCGACTGCCTGATGGCCGGCCTTTCGATCGACAATTTCGACTGGAAGCTGGACGGCGCCGATACGATCACCCTTCCGGGCGGCCTGATCCGCGGCGAGGCTACCGCAGATGACATCACCGCGGCCTATGGCACGCCGAGTGACACGTACGAAGGAGATCTGTACACGAAGTACACGTACGAGACAGATTACAACAGCAGCATCGAGATGAAGGTATTCAAGGAGAGTGGCAGGCTGGAGGACATTACGATCAGGAACTTCGTCGCTCCGGACGACTTCGAGGCCGGAGCAGTGAATGAAGAAGTCCCGGCAGAGATCACTGCTTATCAGAAGCCGGAGGGATTAAGTGATGACCTCGCTGCCTATGAGATCGAGCTGGACGGTACGGCCTACAGCCTTCCGGTACCGGTGAGCGCTCTCCTGGCAGACGGCTGGGAGATCAATCCTTCTGAGACAGACGAGTACGTTGTGGCGCGTGATTCCGGCTGGGTCGGTCTCATCAAGGGAGGCCAGAGCTTCCATACACTCGCATGGAATAGCGCAGACTATGCGACCATCCCGGAGAACTGCTGGATCGAGAGCCTTGAAGTCGGCGGTTATGATCTGAAGCTCGACGGAGCACTTCCGGGCGGGATCCGCATCGGTATGACGAAGGAGGACTTTCTCGCCACGCTCCAGGCCGGAAATATGACATATGAGGAAGAAGAGAGCGGCGCTTTCCTTTACTACACGTACAATAAGAACACCTACGATCAAAAATGCGGAGTGATCGTATACACAGAAGCCGACGGACAGTTCCCACAAAATACGGTGATTGAGGTATCTTGCAGCAATCGATGTGAGTAAATCAGATATCAAAGGCTGTCCCTGCTATTCACAGAAATAGTATTTCCACGGACGAATAGCTTTCTTCTATTAAAAGAAAGGTAAACTTACGTCCGTGGATTTTAATAATTCTTTTCGGCTTCACTGAAAACTTGTGCTCAATCCATCTCACATTTTAAAATTTCCAGAAAAACGATTGTTTTTCGGGGGGGGGGTATTTTGGTAAAATCCCACAAAACCCTAGCTGATTTTGTGAAAACGCTCGAAAAACGTGGCAAAAACAGTCATAAAAACGTCACAGAAAAGCCGAATCAAAGGTTGACAAAATTCACTGCATGGATTATCTTTTAGAAGAACGCTTTTGCGTAGTAAATAGCGGAGGCGTGCACATATCAAAACATCACATATACCATATGACGTAGCAAGACACGCGACACCAATGGAGACACAGAAGAGAAACGTCATTGTAGACGTTTTTTTGTGTGCAAAAAAGAGGTAGGACATGAATCAGATAACCGATATGCACTGTCACATCCTTCCGGGATTAGATGACGGTTCCAAGAGCATGGAGGAGACGATGGAGGCCCTGCGGGAGGCGAGTCGGCAGGGGATCACATCCGTGATTGCCACACCGCACTACTATCCGGGCCGTTACGAGCCGGATGCCGGTGAGGTGCTGCATGCCTGGCGGCAGGTAAAGCAGCGAATCAGTCTGGAAGGACTTCCGCTCGCACTCTATCCCGGGCAGGAGTGCTTCTATTATTCCGGCCTGCTGGAGCAGCTCGAGGAGGGAGAGGTGCTCACCCTCGCGCGCAGCCTTTACGTGCTGGTGGAATTTGACCCCGAATGTCCGTATCTGCAGCTTTTGCAGGGACTGACGGAGCTGCAGCAGGGAGGTTATTATCCGGTGCTGGCACATTTTGAGCGTTACAAATGCCTGCGTGACATACAGCGGCTGTACGAGCTGAAAAGTCGCGGCATCTGGTTGCAGATGAATTTTGATACGCTGCTTACGCGGGATTTCATTTTTCACCGGAACCCATGGCGGCAGCTGGCAGCTGAGGGTATGGCGGACTTTTTCGGAAGTGACTGTCATGGCATGGACTTCCGCCCGTACCGGGTACAGAAGGCCTGCTGCTGGATGGAGGAGCACCTTTCGCCCGGGATTCTGCAGCGTACCATGCAAAGCAACATACAGAAAATACTGAAGAGTGAACGACAGGAGTAATCATGGAAGAGAACAGAGAAAAACAGATACCGATAGTTCAGAGTCGGCAGGACGATGAGATCGAGATTGATCTCAAAGAAATCTTTTACCTGCTGCTATCCCACTGGAAGAGCATCTTCCTTGCAATGCTGATCGGCGCGGCAATCTTCGGTGCATACCACACCTTTTTGCTGAAGCCGTCCTATCAGGCGGATGCGTCGATCTACATTACGAGCACGGACTCGATGATCAGCTTTTCCGACCTGCAGCTCTCAGCGGCGCTGACCGATGACTATGCGAACATCATCAAGAGCCGCACAGTGCTGAACCGCGTCATTGACGAGCTCGACCTGAATCTCAATTACAAGCAGCTCGGGGCGCTCATCTCCGTAGAGAATCCGGACTCCACACATATCGTGGATATCAAGGTGACCTGCGATGATCCGGAGCTGAGCCGGAATATCACAAATGCGCTGATGAATATCAGTGTCGACCAGATCTATCAGGTCATCGGCAGCGGAGAGCCGACCGTCATCGACTATGCGATGGCAGAGGCAGTACAGGATGTGACCCCGAGCCTGAAGAAATATCTGATGCTTGGCGCACTGCTCGGTGCACTGATCGTCTGCGCGATCGTTGTTTTGCGCATGCTGACAGATACGACGCTCAAGACCGTCGACGATATCGACCGCTACCTCCACCTTCCGGTGCTGGCAGCCGTACCGTACTACAGAGAAATGGACAGAAAGTGAGGAAGTACATAGATGGAACAGCAGCAGACGTGGAGACGTGAGCTCCCGAATTACAAGCAGGTCGCCCCGGAGATCGAGGATCTTCCGTTTCAGGCGAGAGAGGCGATCAACGTCCTGCGCGGAAATATCCAGCTGAGCGGCGCGAACCTGAAGGTGATCGCGATCACGAGTGCGGTCGCAAATGAGGGAAAGTCCTCGATCGCATTCCGGCTGACCAAGAGCCTGGCAGGGCTGAAAAAGCGTACCCTCTATCTGGACTGCGATATCCGCAATTCCGTGACGATGTCCCGGTACGGAATGAGCGGCCAGATGCAGGGACTGACCGAGTACCTCTGCGGCGCGGCAGCGATGAATGATATCGTCTACCGCACACCGGATAAATATATGGATGTCATTCTGACCGGTGCAGTCGCTCCGAATCCGAGTGAGCTCGTGTCAGGCAAATTGTTTACACTGCTATTGGATGAAATGCGGAAACGCTATGACTATATTATTGTAGATACGCCTCCGATCAATCCGGTCATCGACGGTACGATGATCGCGAAACGCTGTGACGGCACCGTGATGGTTATAGAGAGCGGACTGACAGACCGGATGCAGGCGGTGCGCGCAAAGCGCCAGCTGGAATACGCGGGAATCAAGCTTCTCGGTGCAGTCCTGAACAAGGTCGGCGCAGCGAAAAAGGGTTATGGTTACGGATATGGATATGGATATGGCTACGGCTATGGTTATGGCTACGGCTATGGCGAGAAGAACCAGAAGCGGTCCGGCAAAAAAGCAGATAAGAAGGAAGCGAAGGACTGATGGCGGATACTTCACATCAGCATCATCACAGACATCATCATCGGCACAGTGCAGGATACCGCATCCGGCGCTGGCTGAGGAAAAATAAAAAGCTGGCAATCGGCAGCGCCGTGATCTGCATCGCAACGCTGGCGGCCGGCGGTACATTTTTGCATCAGGAGCGGGCGGCACAGAGCGTGATGCATGTCACCGCGGGCAATTCCGTGGACATGAAGAGCGGTTACCGCCGGATCACCTATCAGGGAAAGGAATATCAGTACAATTCCCTGATCACTACGATTCTTTATGCCGGTATCGATTCCGAGGGTGAGATGAAGGCGAGCAATGCCTACAGCAACAAGGCGCGCGCCGACAGCATTTCCCTCGTTATATTAGATAAGAAGCATCAGAGGATGCGCATCCTTGCGCTGAATCGCGACACGATGACCGATATCCGCCGCTATTCCAGAAGCGGCAGCAACATGGGCACCTATGTCAGCCACTTAGGCTACGCCTACAGCTACGGCGACGGAGGAGAGGTCAGCTGTGAGGATCTGCGGGAAGCGGTCTCAAACCTCTTAGGCGGCATTCCGGTCAACGAATACGCCGTGACGAACCGCAGTTCCATGATTTACATCAACGACTTGGTCGGAGGTATCACTCTGACCGTTCCGAATAACGATCTGGCAGATCAGTATCCAGAGCTGAAAGAGGGCAGCACAGTGACACTGGATGATACGACGATCCAGCCGTATCTGCGCTACCGGGATACGACAAAGGACTTCAGCAACGAAGGCCGGATCGAGCGCCAGCAGACCTACGTGACTGCTTACATTGAGAAGCTGAAGGCACAGATTCAGAAGGATCTGAACGGGACCTGGGAGAAGACGCAGGACATGAGTGAATTCCTGCAGACGAGCATCACGCGGAATAAATACATCACGCTGGCGAATTTACTGGAGCAGGTATCCTTTTCGGATGCCGACTACTATCGTCCCAAGGGACAGGATCAGCTCGGTGAGCTCCACGATGAGTTTTACGTCGATGAAGCTGCCCTGCAGCAGCTGATCATTGAGCTCTTCTATGAAGAGATCTGAGGACATCCTATTGTATGTCCCATATCATTTCGGTTTAAGCTTAGCAATAAGTTTAAACATATATTGGCGAGAGCCAAAACTTTCGGGAAAGGAGGAGGAAACATGAAAAAGTTTACTGCAATGATTTGCGCAGTAGCAATGTCTGCGAGCATGGCTATTACCGCAGTAGCGGCACCGAGTATTGGACAGCTCATCCCGGAGGCACCAGTTCTTGTAGCTGGTGAGTTTCCGGAAGGATATGAGCTCGCAGTGCAGAATGCAGATACATCCGCATATGAGGTTAAGGATGTAGCAGATATCGTTGAAAAGTTCAACAAGGACGAAGACGATCCGGACTACGTTCTGGTGACGATTCAGGATGTTATGGATGCACTGACAAAGTATCAGGTAACCGATGAGACTGAAAGCGAAGCACAGACGGAAGCACAGAGTGAAGGCTCTGAGAAGACTGGAATTTTTACCACAAAGGGTAATCCGGTAGATCTGTCTGAATATGAGCCACTGATGCCGTTTGTAGATCTGGTTATCACAAATGGTGTAGATGTGCGGTATGATCTGGAGAATCCAGTGACTGCTAAGATGAAGGTAGAAGTTGCCAAGAAATTTGCGAAGGAAGATCTTCTTCTGATGCAGGTAGACCCGTTCACCGGCAGATATTATTTTATCGAGCTGGATGAGTGTGATGCAGAGACAGGAGAGATCACGGCAGAGTTCCCATGCTTGGGACCGTTCACGGTACTGGCAAAGAGCGAAGCGATCGCGGCTCTTGCTGCAGCAGACACAGAAGCAGTTACCGAAGCTGCGACAGAAGTAGCAGCTGAGTAATACTGCAGGCACGACAGGGCCGTAAGACCCTGCCGGTGCCGATTCTTAACATTTGCAGCATGACAGATAATGTGGGGAGAATTATATGGCAAAAAAGCAAAACTTGAATTATGAAAGAAATCCATGGAAAATGGTTCTATATATAGTCGCAGTCGTGGCGCTGGCAGCCTGCCTCGTATTTCTTGTATATACGAGAAGGGAGCAGAAGAAGGCATACCAGGAAGAACTTTTGCAGCTTCAGTCAAAGGAGACCGAGTACGTTCGCCCAATTCGGGAGACGGAGATGGAATCCGAATCAGAGACCGGGGACGCAAAAGAGACCGAAAAGCCCATGACGGGAAAAAAGACGGCGGAAGCGATCCTCGATACAAAGGAGGAGACGACCACAGAAAAGGCAAAAGAGACAGAAACCGAGTCCGAAACGGAGACCGAGACAGAGAGTGAATCCGAGCTGCTTTCCGCAGCAGAGAAAAATGCACACGTGCTGCTGCTCAATGCCAGCGGAAAGGCAGGCGTCGCAGGCGCATGGAAGCAGGAGCTCACCAAAGACGGCTACGGGCATGTCTCGACAGCCAGCTATACCGGTTCCACAAAAGAGCAGACCCGGATCTACATAAAGAAAAGCCGTCGGAAGTTGGCAGACCATCTGCAGGAGATATTTAAAAACGCAGATGTGCACTATGATACATTCAGCGAAGGCTTCGAGATGTCGGACGGAGACGAGAAGCCGGAGGATGTCGATATTTATGTGCTGATCGGGCGGGAGGATATCCCGGAGGAATAAGAGAAGAGAGAAAATCTGGAGAGGGAGGTAACCGCATATGTACGAAAGATCTGCAGAGGGCTGGGCAAAGCATCTGGACTTTATCCTGCTGGATATGATCTGTCTGGAGATTTCTCTGGCACTGGCTTATATGCTGCGGCATGGGATTTACAATCCGTTCACGGCAGACAGCTATCGCAATCTCAGCATTGTAGTATTATTTCTTGATTTTGCCCTGCTGTTATTTTTAGACACACTGAAAAATGTATTAAAGCGGGGCGATCAGATCGAGGCGGCAAAGACGGTGCGGCATGCTGTGCTTCTGACTCTCGTGCTGATCGCCTATTTGTTTGCAATCCATGATGAACACGGCTACTCCAGGGTGACGATTTTTTCCATGGGACTGATCTACTGCATCCTTACGCTTATCGTGCGCGTGCTCTGGAAAAAGGTGCTCCGGCAGCGTACCGGTGCAAAGAGCGGGAATTCCCTTCTGATTCTGAGCAGCGAGAAACGTGCGCCGGAGATCATGGGGCAGCTGAAAAAATACAATTACAGACATTATGAAAAGGTGGCCTGGGTATTCCATGACGACTATAAGGTCGGAATGACAGTAGAAGGGATCCCGGTCGTGGCGACCTACGATACGGTCGAGGACTACGTCAAGCGCAACTGGGTCGATGAGGTACTGATCGCGGTACCGGCCTACGATCCGTTTCCGCGGGATATCATCGATCAGCTGACGGCAATGGGTATGACCGTCCACGTCAATCTGGACAAATCCGCGGACCTGATCGGCTTAAAGCAGGTAGTGGGAAATGTAGGAGGACTCATGGTCATCACGATGAGTCTGAATACGATGTCCATCAGGGCACAGCTGGAAAAGCGTCTGCTCGATATCTTAGGCGGGATCGTGGGCTGTATCCTGACCGGCATCCTGTATCTACTCCTTGCACCGAGGATCAAGAAGGAATCCCCGGGACCGGTATTCTTCACACAGACCCGGATCGGTAAAAACGGAAAGCCGTTCAAGCTCTACAAGTTCCGGAGCATGTATTTAGATGCGGAGGAACGAAAGAAAGAGCTGATGAGCCAGAACCGCATCGGCAACGGCCTGATGTTCAAGATGGAATTCGATCCGCGTGTCATCGGCAACAAGATCGATGAGAACGGCAACAGGACGACCGGTATCGGAGAGTTTATCCGGAAGTATTCTTTAGATGAGTTTCCGCAGTTCTATAATGTGCTGAAGGGCGATATGAGCCTCGTGGGTACCCGCCCGCCGACACAGGAAGAGGTCCGGCTCTATGAGGCGCGTCACCGCATGAGACTGGCGACCAAGCCAGGCATCACCGGTATGTGGCAGGTAAACGGTCGGAGCAATGTGCTGGACTTCGAGGAAGTCGTGCGGCTGGATGCAAGCTATATCAATGAGTGGAGCATCTGGCTGGATCTGAAGATTTTGCTGAAGACCGTTCTGGTGGTGTTTAAAAAGGAAGGGTCGATGTAGGGGAAATGCGAGTCATAAAAGGCAAGACAGTGGTTGGAGAACGTTATGAAAGATAAGTTTGCGGTGTCCATGTTCGGACAAAAACGTCTTTCCCGTGAGGGTGGGATAGAGATTGTTGTAAAAGAGCTATGCACCAGGATGGCGAAGAATGGATGTCAGGTCACCTGTTACAACAGATCGGGTCATCATGTAAGCGGTGCCAAGTACGACAGGAAAACAGAATATGATGGTATTTGCCAAAAGTTTGTTCCGACCATCGAGAAGAAGGGGCTTGCGGCGGTAAGCTCTTCCTTTTTCGCGGCTCTTTACAGTGCTTTCGGAAAATACGATGTGGTACACATCCATGCTGAGGGGCCGGCGTTTTTCGCGTGGTTGCCTAAAGCGTTTGGCAAACGCGTGGTGGTCACTATTCACGGAATAGACTGGCAGCGTGAAAAATGGAAATCAGGCTTTGGATCAAAGTTTATCCGTCAGGGCGAAAGGAATGCTGTAAAATATGCGGATGAAATCATTGTTCTGAGTAAGGGAGTCCAGAATTATTTCAGGGATACTTACGGCAGAGAAACGCGGTTCATTCCAAACGGTGTGAATAGACCGGAGATTCGAGAAGCGAGTTTGATAACTGAAAAGTATGGATTGACAAAGGATTCCTACATATTGTTCCTTGGCCGACTGGTGCCGGAAAAGGGTATCCGGTATCTGATTGAAGCATTTAGAAATGTCAGGACGGATAAGAAGCTGGTCATTGCCGGTGGCTCCAGTGATACAGATTCTTTTGCAAAAGAGCTGGAGGATCTGGCGAAGGATGATGACAGGATTATCTTTACCGGATTTGTGCAGGGTCGGATGCTGGATGAGCTTTACAGCAATGCGTATATTTACACATTACCTTCTGATTTGGAAGGAATGCCGCTAAGCTTGCTGGAAGCAATGAGCTATGGCAACTATTGTCTGGTCTCAGACATTCCGGAATGTACAGAGGTTGTAGAAGATAAGGCTCTGATCTTCAAAAAGTCGAATGTAAAGGACTTACAGGAAAAGCTGCAAGATGCCTGCGATCATCCTGACAAGGTTATGGAGATGAAGAAACAGGCAGCGGATTTTATCTGTGAGAAATACAACTGGGATGATGTCGTTGAAGAGACAATGAAGTTGTACAGGATTTCATCATAAGGATTTTCAGTATCGCTACCTGCGTGAACAACACATTGGAAGTGCTTCATCTGAACAGAGGTAGTGAAATAGAACATAGAATAAGGAGAAATACAACGTGAGGACGCTGATTTT
>OLPO01001430.1_pt1 | contig 16353 bp, 15 predicted proteins | sample 1672831 | NCBI WGS metagenome assembly OLPO01 (sample SAMEA3136728, study PRJEB25190) | human gut metagenome
AAGGGATTTTTGCGGCCAAAAATAAATTTCATCTTTCATAGAAAAAAGGATCCCTCGCAAGGTAGAAGGCTAACAAGCCTTGTTCCTGCTGGGATCCTTTCAATTACTACTGGGGATGCCGAAATTTGCTATTAACCGACAGCCCCAACCGAATTCGGGTGAAATATACCACAAAGTGGGGCGTGCAGATTGCGGGAATGATTTTTCAAACAGGCTCTAGCATCTTAAGTTCCTTTGGAAAATCAATTTCCTTTTTCAGTATATTATTCTCCCACTTCAAGCCTACAGAAATAGATCCATAAGGAGTCGGAATCTTTCCAGTTGCTTCCTCTAATGATTCTGGGAGACATGGCTTAAAAGAAAAAGTCTTAAAACCAGGTTCCACAGGCTCAACTCCAAGAATTCGTGCCGGCATTTGATAAGTAGGTGTACCTCCCCACGCATGAGAATAGTCACAATCAAAGCCATTCCATACTTCTTTTAATCCAGATGGATTTTCCAACATCAATGTATTCCATCTCTCTAATTGTGTGATTCCATATTTGTTAAATAAATTTGTTTTAGCCAGTGCATTAAAAATAAAATGCATAAAATAAGGCTGTGCCTGTGACAGGCTTTTATCTTCCATTACCTTTTCCATTACAGCCATTTGTTTTTCTTTGGGCGCAATATTAAATAAAACAGCTAATGTATTCATATGCTGACTATAAAATTCCTCATCAACATCATTTGGAAGCCATTTTGTTGCTTTCTTTTCTTTTGCATCGAACAACCCGTCCACATATAACTGCTTTTCATCTTTCCACAACAATTTGTTGATTGCCACCTTTATTTCGTTCTTTTTATTCTGATAATAGCAGTTTTTTTCCTCATATCCGGCAACTAATTCCAAAAGATTTTTACTACATTCAAGTGCTCCCACAAGCAAAACCGACATATATCCCTGTCCCATACATTTGGGCGGATGGTGACGGTTGAATTCTTTCTCCTTAACCCAGTCCATAAACATGTAATTTGGAGCTCGTTCTACCAAACCATTTTCTCCCACATATTCAAGAAACAAATCCAAAATCCCTTCTGTCGTTTCTGCCATAATTTCCCTTAAATTTTTATCACCTGTATATAGAACATACTCCCACATCATTTGAATAAAAAGAAGGCAATAACTCGGATGGAACATTTTATAGTTTCTGTCTTTCAAATACATTGCAATTTTCAGAATATCAAATCTTGTAAGAAAAGGATCAGCAAACGTATAATAATTCATAAGACTTTCAATCATATAATCCCCCATACAACCAAGCGGCTCCTGATGAATAGGTGAATCCATATGATAGGTCTGCCTGCAGATCTGGTTCGTCCTACATCCTAAGAGATATATCTTTTCCAGATTTTTGTTACTGCAATGAAATTCCCCTGGCATTTCCGATGGATAAACGCTAACCAATATTTGCGGCTCTTTCAGTATGATATCTTCTTCAAAATTACTGATCACTATCTGAATATAATGAATGCTATGTCGTCTTAAAGATTCTATTTCATTTTTTCCTTGTCCAAGAATATATGTTTCTGTCGTACCAGTTCTTTCAATTTTTCCTGGAAATTCTTCCATGTGAAGCACAATTTTTGCATCTTCATTTCCCACAATAGTCATTCCGGGAACAGCACAAAAAATTGCTCCAAAGTCTAGCCAGAATGATATAGGTGACCCCTTCTTTATAATAATTTCAGAAAAGTCCTTTTTCCAAATAATTCTTTCTTTTGCAAATGGATTTATTAAATCCAGCGGTTTCTTTTTTACATATCTCAAATTTGGGATTGGAGTTTCATAAAGTTTTGGAAAACAAGCTATATCCTGCACTTTTTCTGCATTATACCACCCATTTTCTATGTAAGAATATTCATCTGTCTCCAGTTGTCTAAGCCCATTCCATATATTACTCTCAATATAACACTCTTCCCTAATACATTTCCATGTATCATCGGTTCCAAAATTCAATACCGTTCCATCTTCTGCTTTTAGAAGTAAATCGCATCTGAGTCCCCCTTTTGTGCAGCAAACTTCTGATAATACAACTGGTCCCAGACACACCCTAACAGAGATAACGTTTTCCCCTTGGATCAAATAATCGGCAATATTATATTTTTCAAAGAACTTATATTTCAGAGATTCACAATTACCATAATCACCGCCTGGCTGTGCGTTTCCAAATCCAATTACTCTGCCATTTATATAGGCTTTATATCCACCTTCACTTGCAATAAATAAACTAGCATTATCTATTTTTTTCTCAATATTCCATTTTTTCTGAAAGATAAAAACACCAAAATTCTTTTTTTCCTTGCAAAAAAGGGTTGGAACACACTCCTGAAATTCCGGATATTTATCCTTTGGAGCCCAAATCCACTCTCCCTTCCACTTTCTTTCTTCATTTCCCGCTGGCAATGAATACTCAACATTATCCCAGAAAAACATTTCATTTTTCTCAATTACCCCTTTTGACTCCATGGTATTGTTACTGATAATTTCCATAAAAGTCCGGTCACCTCCTTATTGCACTGATAGCAGGCAAAGAATGTTCTTTGCCTGCTATATGAAATAATTTACAATTCTTCTTATTCTTCACTATACTCATCCAGAAGAGCCTGACACTCTGTATTCAGTTCGTTCAGTCCTTCTTCCACGCTGTCGTAACGTCCGGTAATTATATCCACCAGATACTGAGACATAGTTGTCTGTATTTCAGTAACACCTCCATAACTTGGTTTTGGCTTCACACCTGTCATTAATGTACCTTCATCATACATTTTCACAAGATCTGGCTGCACAGCCTGTGTTTCTGCCCGAAGCGCATCATCTTCATAAGATGCTTTATCTGCAGGAGTTCTTGCACCTACCTCAGTTACCCATTTATGCCAATAGTCTTCATCAATAAGATACTGAAGAAATTCTCCACATGCATCAATATTCTCAGAAATAGAAGAAACACTGATTTCCTGATTTGAACTGATCATTCTGTAGAACGCCTTATCCTCATCAATAGCAGTCCCCTCATCCGGTCTTGGCATATCAGCCATAATATAATCAAGATCATCACTTACTTCCATATCAGTGATAATTCCATTTATGTAGGTGTAACCGATATTAGTTGCACTGATTCCTCCAAAAAATTCTTCATGACGATCCATATAAGTTTCTGTCTCTGCACCATCTGAAAAAGTACCTGCATCATACATGGACTTCAAAAACTCCACAGTAGCGATTGCATGCTCATCATTCATAGTCATTACAGTAGCATCATCGTTCATAGGTGCACCGCCCAGCTGCCAGTTCCAGTAATTAAATTCATTATTCATGTCTGAATAATTATCCATACTCATTGGAATTGAATAGCCAATATATCCAGCCTCTTTGAACTTAACAGCTGCATCCTTAAACTCACTCCAGGTCTTCGGCACAGTTTCTTCTGTCAATCCGATTGCCTTTAATGCTTCCACGTTATACATCATATATGGAGACAAATCCACCCATGAAGGAATCGTCCATAATTTTCCATCCTTTGACCCCACATCTACTACTTCTGGAATTAAAAGTTCCTTTACCTGATTAGCAATCTCCGGAAGAACATCCTCAACCGGTGAAATAATTCCCATCTTTACGCCATAATCTTCAATACAGGGACCAAATACATACATATCCGGAGCTGTATCCGCACCGCCCTGATGTGCGGTTACAATTTTTTCCTGTCTGCTGCTCCACTCCTGAGCAGTTACAGTTACATGGATCTTATCCTGTGAATTATTAAAATTCTCTGCCATTTCCTGGAATACAACAGGCTCTGCTGACAAGCCTCCAAATACCCACATGTCCAGTTCGATCTTGTCGTTTTCCTGTGCTAAGACTGTTGTCGTACCTACTGTTGACATTACCATTGTTCCCACCAGAACAGCTGCCATTAACTTGTGTTTCATTTTGCTTCCTCCTTTAGAAAATTATTTTTATTTTGATCAGCTTTGAAAAACCCCCACTATGTTTTCAAAGAAAATCATTTTCACCCTTTAACTGCTCCTGCAGTCAGACCCTCTATCAGATTTTTTCCTAGCAGCATAAAAATAAGCAATGTTGGGATTGTTACAATGATAGATGCTGCTCCCATCTGATTCCAGTATGTACCAAACTCAGTTATAAATCTGGAAAGTCCCAGTGAAATTGTATATTTTTCTTCTGTTGTCAACAGAATTAAACTGTAAAGATATTCATTCCAGGCACACATAAATGCATATACTCCAACAGCCGCAATACCTGGTTTTGAAATAGGTAAAATTACATTTATAAATATTTTCAAAGCTCCGCATCCATCAATTCTGGCTGCCTCTTCTAATTCTTTTGGGACTCCTTTAAAATATCCATACATCATCCAAATGGAAAATGCTAGGCTGATGGTGCTGTACAGCAGCATTAATCCCACATGTGTATCATATAAACCGTAAGATTTATAAGTAGAAAAAAGTGGAATAATTACAGATGTACTTGGAAACATCTGTGCCACCAAAACAAACATCAACCAGAATTTTTTCAGTGGAAAACGGAATTTTGCAAATCCATATGCTGCCAGACTGGCAACAATCATTCCAGTTACTGTTGCAACTGCTGAAATTTTCACTGAATTCCAGATATATCTTGGAAATGGCTTTTGAACCCATACTTCATAGTAAGAAGAAAGATCTAACTTTTCCGGAAGAATCGTAACTGGAATCTTTAACAGCTCTGTCATACTTTTTCCAGATGTTATCCCCATCCACACTAACGGAAACAGTGCAACAAACAGAATTGCAACAAGGCACAGGACTTTTAATATACTTAATATATATTTTTTCATTGTCTACGCCTCCTCTTCTTTTGTTGCTTTTGTCATTTTCAGGTAAATCAATGCAAAAACCATAATGATAAAAAACTGAATAACCGAATATCCGGATGCCAGACCAAACCTGAATTTCTGGAACGCAGTCTTATAAATCACCATAGGTAGCGTAGTGCTCGATACTCCCGGACCGCCGGCAGTCAGAATATTGATAATTCCAAAACCATTCATTGTCCATATCATAGCCATTAAAGAACAGATAGATAATACATATTTCAACCCTGGCAATGTTACATACCGAAACTGTTTTATTTTTCCACATCCATCAATAGAAGCAGCTTCATAAAGTCCTCTGTCAATTCCCTGCAGTCCTGCTGAAAGCATAATTGTCACATACGGATAAGTTCTCCATATGTATACCATGCAAACTGAAATAAGGGACAGTGATGAAGAGAAGAACTGGATGTGCTCCGGCAATACATGCCAGTAATCCACCAGCACGGAATTAATCAGTCCTTTTTCCCCATTAAGCAGCCATCTCCATAAGGATCCAACTACTACTTCTGGTAAGACCCAGGGCATAAACACTAACGCCCTCACAATATTTTTGCACCGTTTTACACTGTTCAGTAAAAGTGCGATCAATATTGAAACTATCACGGTAATGACAGTAACTGTCAAAGCAAAGAACACCTCATTTTTCAAGATCACAGGGAAATCCCTATTTTTTAATATTTTCTGAAAATTCTCCAGACTAATAAAATTATAATCCCAGTTTTTCAGAATATTAAAATCTGTCAGGCTATACCCAAATCCCTTCACCATCGGCAAGAATAAAAGTCCAAGTAAAAGGATGAGAGCGGGAGCAATAAAAAGATACCCTCTTAATGCTTCATGAAAAGCTAATTTTGATACTTTTTTTCCTTTTTTCATTCCCGTACCTCCTACATTCCAAATTTTACAAAATGGTATAAATCTGACCAGACATTTCGATCATCTGCCAGAAATACAGTTGGTGTATCTGTGAAACTGGCAGGCCAGACAGCATACAACTCACCGTCAATATGGTGATGCGGACCCAAAAGGTTACGATTTGATGCAAATAATTCCCACATAAATTCGTTTACACCATCTTTTAAATAATCCGTAACATCACATTCAAATGGTGCCCACATAAATTGTTTTACCAATTTTCCATTGATATACAATATAGCAGTCATTGCATTAGGACGATTAAATCTGTATATGTATCTTTTTCCTGCGATTTTTTCTATCTTTACTCCCCTGGAATCATCCCACGGACAAATAAAAATATTCTGTTTTATGCGCAAGCGACCTGCAAAAAAGCAAAAGCCCTGAGAAGTAAAATCATCTCCATACAAGGTATCCGGCAATTGTCGGATCACAAACTGTGAATCACAACTCAAACCTTTTCTCCAAGCGTATGTAAATCCATTTCTGTTATATACCCCAAATTTACCTATAAGGTATACACTTTCAATTTCCGTATTATAGGTAAGCTTATTTATCTCTGTTTCCAACACATTTTCGCCAAACAGAACGTCATAAACCTTTTTAGACTGATAAAAGTCTATATTCAAAATAATTTCATTAGACCCTCTTCTGATATATGGCAATATCCGATATTTCCGAAAGCTCTTATCCTTCCACCATCCGCATTCCTCCAGTTCTAATTTTACTCCATTTATCTCAGCATGAAGTTCTTTACCAGTCTCTGCAGCCAGAAACATCTCTTCTAGCAACTGAGGTTCTGTTTCTACAACAAATTTATATTTCAAAGAAACATTTACAGGCCTTTTCTGTTTTAAAAGTATTTCCATAATCTGTATGGTATTTACTTCATCCTTCCATTCTCCATCGCCAATGCGATAACTGCATCGATCCAGAGTGTAAGAATTCCAGTCTGCCCAATCAAGCTTCCAACTGCCCCCTTGTTCCAGGACAATAGTTTCTTTTTCTCTATATATTTCTTTGTTATCTTCTAAATCTTCATCTTTTTTATTTTCCCGTTCTTTTATAAAAAATACTTTTCCCTCCATTTCATTCATTTTAATCTGCAATTTTGTAACTTTATCTCCATAAATACAGCAACATTTTTGCTTTGCATCCTCTTCCACTTTGTATTCTGTAATTTCTTTTTCACCTGGACATTGAAGTAAAATAGAGTAATTTCCTTTTTTATTCAGATTGACCAGATATAAAATTTTCATTTCTCCACATTTTCTCAACTGATAATGTATATTTACAACTTCACTTCCATTTTCCGTTACTGATATAGGAAACTCGAGAATCTTCCATAACTTTTCTTTCAAACTTACAACATCTATTTTTTCAATCTTCTGATACAGTTCATCCAGCAGACTATTTTTTCCACCTTGTATATACTTTGGGAAACTTCCCACAGAAAAAACATGGCCTCCATTTTCTACAAACTGAAGCAACAGTTTTACGGTACTATCCTCTATACATAGCATATCCGGAAGTATGACAGTTCTATATTCACACTGTCCCACAATAAACTTTCCATTTCCAATTTTTCCATACTTTTTGATTATGTCTTCATCACCATAATGGTGTTCAATATGATAATCTGACAGTGTCTGTGATAAACTTTCAAATTTATTTCCAAATTCAACAACAGGACCTTCCTCTTTGCCATCATACAACATCCAGGCGCTGTGCATCGGATGTAAAAGTAAAACTTCAGCAGCTGATAAACCTTCTGTCAGCAAAACACCCAGCCGTGCTATATAGTCGCAAAATATTTTATATTCCTCCCACCATGACTGCTGGTAAAACAAAGATGGTGGAAAATCACGTTTTCGACAGCCCCGTATACTATAAGACTGCAAATGCTGACACATTCTGTTTACTCCGTTTACGTACTGCCATTGTGTAATCCACTTTAATTCTTCCGGGCTGCAATCCCATCCTGTCATTGCAAAGCTTTCTGTAATTACGTGTTTTTTTCCAAGCTGTGCTGCGACACTTCCTACCTGCTTCGGGGTTAGAGGTGAAGATATCCGTCTTCTTAACCAGTCGATTCCCGGCATATCCATATACTCATATGCAGGCATCACTCCGGCTGTTGCCTGCATCTGAAGCAACAAGGAATCCTCCCTCATGACATGTCCGGTTAATTTGCATCCGTTTTCTTTGCACCACTGCCCTACTGTTTTCATATAACCATTGGTATATAACTCTGAAATGACTTTCCAGAAATTATAACGATGTATTCCCGCATCAGGCGTATCCTCAAATAACGAAAGCAAAGCATCCGTCAATTCATATCCATTAACCTTTTTAAAATATTCCGGTAAAATTAAAGAATATGGTATCTTTAATTTTGCAAACTGAGGTTCATCTGTAAAAAAGCCTGGCATATTTCTTCCAAACTCTTCTCCTAATTCTTTTTTATATACTTCATGGGTAAATTCTAAAAATTTCTTTACTACTTTTGAATTTAAAACATCCACATAATATGGATTCATTTTTTCTTTTATAACATAAACCCAAACATCCTCAGTTTTAATCTTTTCGATCTTGTTTCCAAGAAAGTGAGCGGATTCATCATATATTCCAAGTATCATCTCATCTGGTCTGATTTCATATCCACGAACTTTCTCGCACTCCATCCAGCGCATATAATAATATTCACCAAGTGCCGGAACAGCACCTCCTGCAAAACCACTTGGCCAGCCCTCTTCGTCATATAACCAAGCCTCCATGTCCAATTGTTTTGCCTCTTCTATACATGCTTTTACACATTTCATCCATTTCTCACTCATGTAGGGAGTTTTAAGCCCGCCCCTAGCATGCATGAAAAAACCACCAATTCCTTTTTCTTTCATTTCATGAATCTGCCATTGCAGTTCATTAAGATCCAGTTCATCATTCCAAGACCAAAATGGAACGCTTCTGTATTCACTGGACGGTGCGCTTAATTTTTCCTCGAGTTTTCCCATGACATTTTCCATCCTTTCCTGAAATCACCTATGAATTAGATCCTTTTCTGCGGCTTCAGAAATATTCTGAAGCCGCTTATCTTTCAAAATTACAGCTTACCAATTTCCTTAAGCACCTTAATGGTGACTGCCATTTCTTCATCTGTTGCCGGTGCCAGAGGGCTTCTGGCCGGACCAAGCTTAATGCCTGTTACTAACTCTACAGCAGGACGCATAATAGAGTTTGGAAGAATTCTTCCGTTCTGTCCTGTTGTTTTGCAGAAACGATATAGCGGAATAAATAATTCTTTCGCCTCTTCATTTTTTCCTTCAGCAAAGCATTCAAAAATTTTACGGATCTCATGTCCAAATATATGAGCTCCACCACTTACCAGTCCCATAGCTCCCTGAACAATTGTTGGAAGCAGCATAACATCATCGCCATTATAAATAGCAAATTCAGGATCGATTTTTTCTGTTGCCAAGAAGAAATCAGTTACCTGTGTTGGATTAATTCCAGCTTCATCTTTAATTCCCACAATATTAGGAATTTCAGCCAGTCTGGAAACAGTTTCTGCCTCTATATTCACACCTACAAAAATCGGAATATTGTACAGCAAGATATTACAAGTTGTATTTTCTGCAATAGATTTAAAATGCTGATAAATTCCCTCCTGTGTAGGTTTATTATAAAACGGGCATACAATTAAGCAGGTCTCAATTCCCAGCTTTTCAGCCTCTTTTGTCAGTGCAATGGTCTCTTTAGTAGATGCACAGCCAGTTCCTGCAATAACCGGTTTACGTCCATCAGCTGCTTTTACTGCTGTTTCCATAAGCTTTACTCTCTCATCGAAGGTAAGGAGACTAGCTTCACCGGTAGTTCCTGTTACAATCAGGGAATCGCACAGATCCTTCTCAATCAGATAATGAATCAGCTCTGTGTAGGCTTCATAATTTACTTCTTCACCCTCACCATAAGGTGTAATTAATGGCAAAAGTATCTGTCCATATTTGCTAACGAATTTGTTCATTTTTTTCCTCCATTTTCTCTTAATTTATTATTTATTTATAAAGTCATTCACTGGCTTTATTTTTCCAAGGCTTTCCTTATCATTTCTTTTTCCCATTCAGGCAGATATGTTATAGGGCTTCTGCAATATCCTCCATCTCTTCCCAGTACACTAAGCGCATACTTTAAACGAATGGGGAACTGATTTCCACCCAGACATTTCCATTTTTTATACAGGCAATTCTGAATTGCCAGACCATCTTCATGTTTTCCCTGTTTTGCCAGCCTCCACATATCCGCACATTCTTCTGGAAACAAAGATAAAATAGCACTGATCGCACCTGAAGCTCCAAGCTCAAAACATGAAAAAATCATGTCATCTGTAGCAGCATACACATTTCCTTTTCCACCAACTTCCATAATATCCGCATATAAAGCCTGAATTCCACCAACACTCTGTTTAATTCCCATTACATATTCTGTTTCTTCCAGTAATTTTCCAAAAAGTTCCGGAGAAATTGTATTCTGGGGAATCACATTATAAATAATAATCGGCAGCTTTACCTTTTCAGAAATGGTTTTGTAAAAGTCAAACATGCCTTCTTCATTTGGAACAAGAACATTATATGCAGTGGGAGTAACCATGATCGCGTCTGCACCTGCTTCCTTTGCCTTAATCCCGGCATTAACAGCATCTCTTGTACAGGTGCGCATTATACCGCAAACCAGAGGTTGGGTTTTATCAAGATATTCCTTCGCAATTTTGATCAGTTGAACAAGCTCTGAATCATTTAATGTGGGACCTTCGCCTGTGCTCCCTGCTACACTTAATCCGTTCGCACCAGCTTTCATGCAGATTTCCATCTCTTTGCGTATCTTACGCTCATCAATTTCTCCCTCTTTTGTAAACGGTGTAACAATTGGAGGGATAATACCTTCAAAAGTTTTCATTTTTCCTCCTTTTTGTATGATTGTATGATGTCACATCTTCATACAATAAAACATCATAAAAATCACTGCTATTGACAGTAAAGGAATGGAGGTTAACCAATATGAGTGAATTATCTGCATTAAAAGTAGGTTGTGGTAAGTTCTTTTATGGCAAAAATGTATTATCTCAGCTTCCTGACGAAATTTTACGTCTTGGGGGAAAAGCTTTGATCGTAGGCGGCGAACACGCCCTATCCAGTTTTAACCTTATTGCCGGGAATATGCTTTCTGCTTCTAACTTTGAACTTATCACTCACCACGACCAATGTACCAAGGAAAAGGCAGAATATTATTCAAAAAAAGCATTAAATGAAGGTTTCACTGTTTTAGTTGGTATTGGAGGTGGTAGATGTCTTGATAATGTAAAATGTGCTTCTGTTTTTTCCGGTCTGCCTGTTATTACAGTTCCCACTTCCATTGCAACCTGTGTTGCAACCTCTATGACCTGTATTATGTACAACGATAAAGGTCAACGAGAACCTGCTGTAAATCTAAAAAAAGAAGTAGATGTATGCATCGCCGATATGGACTTGATTGCCACCGCGCCAAGACGTCTGCTTGCATCCGGTATCATGGATTCGCTGGCCAAATACCCAGAAAGTTTCCATCAGTTAAATATATCTTCTTACCGGGATTGCCAGCTCAAAGAATATATTCAAGTAATAAATGCCAAAATCATTTATGATTTTTTACTTGGAGAATATACTGACCTGTATTCTCAGGGAAATCAAGCATTACATTTCAAGGATGTAATCCTTACCAACCTTCTGCATACTTCTATTGTAAGCGGATTTGCAGATGGTTCTGGCCAACTTGCCATAGCACACGCTACCTATGATTTCATGCGAAACTACCATACTGAAGAAGGGCAAAATTTTCTTCATGGAGAAATTGTAGCAGTGGGCTTATTAGTTCAAATGGCCTTCAATCAAATGGAGCAATCTGAAATTGAGCGCGTACGCAATGCCATGAGATATATGAATATGCCTCTCACTTTACAGGATCTTGGGTATCCTACCTCAAAAGAGAATCTGGATTTTTTCCTATCGATAATAGCCAAGAACACTAATATTCATTCTCATGAAGATTTAATGAAATTAAGTAAATCAATGCAACAAATTTTATAAATATAATTGACTAATTTCGGCTGGATTTTCGTTAAAATCAATTGATCTTTTACGCGCTAAATTTATAATAGACTATATAAATAACAAGAGGAGATTCCTATGAAAGCGATACAACGAATGTCCATTACTGATTCAGTAGTTGCAGATATAAAAGAAATGATCATGTCCGGAAAGTATAGAATTGGGGAAAAACTGCCCACTGAGATGAAACTCTGTGACCAAATGGGTGTCAGTCGTACATGCGTTCGTGAGGCAATCCGAGTTCTCCAAGCTGTAGGATATGTGGAAATTCGCCCCGGAAAGGGAGCTTTTGTTGCCGACTATCAAAAAAGTACTGATAATAGTTCCCTATGGTATGACGTTGAAGGTGTAAAATTTTATGATTTTATGGAAGTACGTATGGCTATTGAAACTCTTTCCGTACGTCTGGCAGTTGAACGTGCAACAGACAAACAAATCCGGGAACTCCGTGAAATTCATACCTCCTTTGTAGGAGCTACAGAAAAACGAGATATGCTGAAGATGATCATGTTGGATGAACTTTTTCATACAAAAATAATTACTTTTACCAATAACCAACTACTGATCAATATAAATAAACAATTACTGGAACGTTTTCGAATTTACCGTGGTGACTCTTTTACCAATAAAATGGTCTACAAAAATGCGGTAGAACCTCATGAACGTATTCTCCTGTGCTTCGAAATGCGTAATCCCAGTTCTGCTGTTGAAGAAATGCGTAAGCACCTGAATATTACAACACAAGATATGGAACTTATACATAACAGTTCCAAAACAGTAAAATCTTCCAGCCAGAAGTAACACATAAAGACCAGCAAACCCGTAACCATTTTCCTTACAGAAAATTAAATGCGGATTTGCTGGCCTTTGTGTGTTAAACAGCAGTGTCGTAAGTACATACAAGGAGCTCGCATATGCAGCAGTTTTATCATACAGCTGTGCCATGGATGTCACTCTCTTGGCTTTTCAGAATAATCTTGTCACAATAACTCCTGATCACTCAAAATCTCTGGTAATGTTTGTAAGCCATTTGCCTCGGGAATAGTGAAGCAAAAGCTACACCAATTAACTGAACAGGAAAAACAATACGGTGTTCTGAAGTGGGGCATGACAACTTCTGAAAAGACTTTTATCGGAGAAGGTAAGGTTGGCGATTATACACTTTCACAGGATTTTATTGATGCTATCAGAACGAATTCAACATGGGCGCAGTATGATGAGGATGAATTGAATACTGCCGGTTATGCCCATACGCAGGATTAGGATTTTACGCAGAAGGATTTCATAGAACCATTGTCACAGACACAGCGAACTCATGTCGAAAATGATTTCCATTATTTTTGCAACGCCTCTGATTTCAAAACCAGAGACACTGTAACAGCACTTGGCATACAGGACGGACACTCAGATCGGCACCGGAAATCACAGATAATCTGCTAAAAGATGCAATGGATCGGGAAACAGCCATTAAACAGGGCGGTGCACCGGGTATTGGAGCATCTGTTTTTTCAATCATTTTTTCACTTCTGCTTCTGGCTGGCGGTGCATTCCTGTTTGTAAAAAATAAATAGAATTCAATTGAAATTTTCATTTTTTGAAAGTGACATCCACTCAAAAAGCAATATTGACGCAGCATATGAAAAATCAGACAAGTCAATATGGTGGTTACTTAATATTCGCTGTACTAGTGGCAAAATAATTTTCTTGAGCCTGTTTGAAAAAGGCTTTCTGCAAGATGTGCGTTACAATAAGCTTCAAAAGGACTGGAATACTCCAGCCCCTTTTTCCCAATAATAATATACAATTTTTTCGTTCCTTTACAACTATACAGACATCTTATTACATTTCCCATGATGAAGTAAGAAAATCTATCTGAATTGCCGTATAACTGTTTTGCTTCAATTTCTGATCTTTTGATGGCTCTGTCAAGAGCCTGCTCCATAATTATTCTACCTCGGCCATCTTTCTTCCTTCGGCGGCAGTGGACAATATTCTGTAATCTCCTTGTCTTCCAGATACCAGTAGGCTACACTTGAAACATCGTCTTGACGTTCAAATAACCCATTATGGGACATTCCAATCTGCTGAACCGTCACTTTAATATTCTGCTGGAAATAAATCGGATCCGGAATATGAAATCTATACATTCCACGCATTGGTGGACAATCATCATTATGATACGGATGAACTGTTAAATCATCATGATTAGAATAATAAGGATATCCCAGAAATGGAGTCGAATACGTTTGCTCTGTCATTTTTCCCTGGTTCTCTTTTGCAAAGCTCCAGGATCCTCCTACGTAATCTTCCATTCCAGTTCCACAGATGGTAGGATATTCCTCATCTCCATCCAAATAAAATTTTACTTCTCCTTCTCCCCACCAATATCTTTCCAGTGTCTGTAATGCCAGATAGGTTCCTACATAGATTCCCTTTCCATATACATTATCCAAAATCGTATAATCTTTCTTTTTAACAGTTACGGATTCTCTGTTCCATTTTGCGAAAAAATATAACATGGTATCTGGCAATGTATCATAAAGGCAGTAATCAATCTGATAGAAAAACGCAGGGATTACATTTTTATGTTGGCTAACCAGCTCAATTCTGGCTTTTTTCCTAAATGGCATTGAAAAATAAGAATTTAATCCTCTTGATGGTGCAACTACTATTGGATAGGAATTAATATAACATTCTTTTCCGAATCCACAACAAAAAAAATCACCCAGTGGTACTTCTACTGCCGGACTTTTAGCATCGTCCCAAAACATGCGCAAAATAAGATCCCTCAGTACGAAGCAGTCTCCATCAGTTGTTTTATTATCCACAGTAATCCAAATGTGATTAATTACTCCACATCCTGAAATATCCGCAAGCACAGTAGTACTTCCAGGCTCTATGTTTTTAAGACATGGACTTCCCTTTCTTCCCTTTCCAAGATTACTGGAAGCCATTCCTCCTTTTCCCTTTTCGCCTGTGGGATTTTCTGCATTAATTGCTCTCGATTTTCCAAATACGCCATATGGTAAAATATCTTGAAATATATTCATCATTTGCTCCTGTCTGCAACATTCTCACTCTGCGCTATTTTTTACTATCCTATTTTGTTCTTTTCCCTCAAAGACTTCAAATTCATCAATCTGAACTTCCCCCTCCACAGACCTTTTCGTGCACATATGCACCTCTGAATTTAAAATTTATACTCTTCAATCATACATTCATGTAATTTTGTTTTCTTATTGTAATTCACTCCAACCAGAAGTGCATTTCCAGCATATTCTTCCAGACTTCTGCAATATTCTTTTCTCTTAATCTGGCAGATTACTTCAGCGCAATTGATACCTCGCCCCAGTCCGATGCAGCTACACTGTTAACATACTCATTTCGCACTTCATTATTCGGAATCTTCACTACCTTATTCTCCGAATCATACGCCAGATAACCCAGATGAATCAACAATGTCAATACATCGTCCTCTGTCCGGAAGGTTGTCATATCGTTGGTAAAGCTTCCTGTATTAACCGGAATCCTTTCCCCTGCAATCATGCTCAAAACATCATCCTTCCCTTCCGGTCCGGCATTCCGCTTATTGGAAATAGATCTCTGGAAAAATTGCAAATAATAACAACAAAATTTTTCTCCTTCTTCTCAAAAGAAGCCATAATGCGTCACCTCAATTTTGACCTCTACAGCCGTAACCCTTTAATATCTTTAATCCGTGATAAGATTGTATTGCAGCTACAGCTGATAATGCCGGGCAGTGTATCAATGACGTTGTGCAGGAAGTGCTCCATTTCATCACTTGATGAAGCAACAGCATGTACATGCAATTTGTCTCTTCCTGTGACACGGTAAATCTGTGTGACTGTATCATCTTTGTATAAAATATCCGTCACCTGTGACAAATGATCTGGTTTTATTTCAATTTCAAAATAACAGGATACAGCCCCACTGATTTTTTGCGGATTTATTATTGTTGTATATTCTTCAATTATCCCCTTTTTCTCCATAGCCTGAATCCGGGCTTTTACTGCCACTCTGGAAATGCCGGTTTCTTCACCGATATCTGAGTAGGAGATACGTGCATTTTCTATAAGTAACTGGATAATCTTCTGATCCAGTTCATCTAAATTATCCAGGTACATAAGTGCCCTCCTGCAAAATAATATACGTCAGCTTTATTCGATTTCCCAACCAGCTTTACGGCACAATCTCAAGCCAGTAACCATCTGGATCTACGATGAAATAAATTCCCATTGCTTCATTTTCGAAGCAAATGCACCCCATCTCTTTGTGCTTCTTGTGTGCAGCCTCGTAATCCTCCGCCTGGAATGCCAGGTGGAATTCGCATTCACCCAGATTATATGGCTGTGGATGAT
>OLPO01001431.1_pt1 | contig 16352 bp, 12 predicted proteins | sample 1672831 | NCBI WGS metagenome assembly OLPO01 (sample SAMEA3136728, study PRJEB25190) | human gut metagenome
CACTGGCAAAGGCCGGAATTCCTGTATATCATGCCGGTCTGATCGGAGAGGGCGGGGAACCGCTTCTCGAAGTTTGTAAGGAAAATGGGGTGAATACAGAGTTCATCAGACAGATCCCGGGACCATGCGGACATACAGTTATTCAGGTGGATGAAAATGGACAGAACTGTATCCTTCTTTTTGGAGGCTCCAATAGAAGTATGACAAAGGAGTTTGTTGATACTGTGTTGGATTCTTTTGAAGAGGGAGACATCATTCTTTTGCAGAATGAGATCAATGAACTGGATTATATCATTGACCGTGCATACGAAAAACATATGATGATCATTTTGAATCCTTCTCCTTTTGACAATGCATTGGAAAACTGTGATCTGTCGAAAATCAGTCTCTTCCTGATGAATGAGATTGAAGGTTTTCAGATTACCGGCGAAAAAGAACCAGATAAAATTCTCACAAAAGTGAAAGCACTTTATCCAAAAGCAAAAGTAGTTCTGACACTCGGTGGAGATGGCTCTGTATATCAGGATGAAACGGGGATCTACCGCCAGGGAATCTTTAAAGTAAAGGCTGTTGATACAACCGCCGCAGGTGACACGTTTACAGGATATTTTATTTCTTCTATTATTGATGGGCTGCCTGTACAGGACGGACTGGAGCTTGCAGCAAAAGCATCCGCAATTGCAGTTTCCAGACCTGGCGCAACTGCATCCATTCCTCTTCGCAGCGAAGTAGTAAAAGAAAAAAGTAACGGAAAAATATAGAAATAAAAGTAAAAATGTCGTTGACAAACGGGTACCTCCTATGTATAATTGATAAAGTGTGAATAGGAGAGAACTATGCAGATTCATTTATCAGATATTACAGACAGTGAAGGAAAAATCATACAGTTCAGTTCTGAGGTGGAGTTAGATAAGATTTCATTTCAGATGGGAGAGTTTCCGATATTGGACAGATCTCCGGTAGAACTACGGATTGCAAATACAGGCAATAAAGTTCTTGAACTGACAGGAAAAGGCAGTTTAACTGTCGGCATTCCTTGTGACCGTTGTCTGGAGCAGGTGTCTGTTACTATCCCATACGATATCGATCGTAAGCTGGATATGAAACAGACTGATAAAGAGCGAGTTGAGAATCTGGATGAGAATGACTATCTCACTGGTATGGACCTGGATGTGGACCGGTTGGTCTATCTTGAGGTACTGATGAGTTGGCCTTTGAAAGTTCTTTGTAAAGAAGATTGCAAAGGAATATGCAGCCGGTGTGGGAAGAATCTGAATGAGGGACCCTGTGGATGTGCAGAGGAACCGAAGGATTCCCGTATGGCGGCCATCAGTGATATATTTAGTAAATTTAAGGAGGTGTAACCTATGTCCATATGTCCAAAGAACAAATCATCTAAAGCTAGACGTGATAAAAGACGTGCAAACTGGAAAATGAGTGCTCCGAATCTGGTAAAATGCAGCAAATGCGGCGCCCTGATGATGCCTCACAGAGTTTGTAAAGAATGCGGAAGCTACAATAAGAAAGAAATCGTGAAAGTTGAAGACTAATCACAACGAATGAAACAGAATCCTTTTTCGGGATTCTGTTTTTTTCAATCAAATTCTATGTCTTGGAGGGAAAGATGGAACAGAAGAATCAGATTACGGAAGGGGTAATCTGGAAACAGCTTTTAATATTCTTTTTTCCGATTGTAATAGGCACTTTTTTTCAGCAGGTGTATAATACGGCCGACAGTATTGTTGTCGGTCGTTTTGTAGGTAAAGAAGCTTTGGCTGCGGTAAGTGGATCAGTGAATCAGATTGTTACACTGATCGTGGAAGTTTTTGTCGGACTGACTTCAGGTGCTTCCGTGATCATTGCACAGTTTTATGGGGCAAAAGATCATAAAAATCTAAATAGGACGTTGCATACAGCATATGCCTTTGCAATCGTTACAGGAGCCATAGTGGGACTGATTGGCTTTTGGATCACAGAAAAAGTTCTTATAGCGATGAAGACACCTTCAGAGTTGATGGCTGATTCTGTTATATATCTGCATATCTATTTCTGCGGTATGATCTTTAATATCGTTTATAATATGGGAGCTTCTATTCTTCGCGCAGTTGGGGATTCCAGGAGACCGTTGTATGTGCTGATCATGACCTGTGGCTTGAATATTTTTTTTGATATCATGCTTGTTGTATTCCTTAAAATGGGTGTAATGGGAGTTGCAATTGCGACTGTTTCCTGTCAGGGAATCAGTGCATGCATGGTAACGTGGATTTTAATAAAGGGAAATTCTTTATTCCGGTTAAAGATCAGGGAGATTCGTTTTTATATGGCATCCCTGCAGTCGGTACTTCGCATTGGAATTCCAGCAGCACTGGAAGCAACTATGTATACTATTGCAAATCTGATCATTCAGATATTTGTGAATGGCCTGGGAACAGATACCGTTGCTGCATGGGGAACATTTACGAAAATTGATGCTATTTATTGGATGGTTGTCAATTCGTTTGGTATTGCTATCACAACATTTGTCGGCCAGAATTATGGTGCGGGGAAAATACAGAGAATGCGAAAAAGCGTCAAAGTATGTCTGCTTATGTCTTATGGAGCTGCAATTCTGGTAAGTGCAGCACTGTATGGTTTTGCAGAACCGTTATATAGATTGTTTACAACGGACAGCAATGTTGTCCGCATTGGCGCAGACATGATGCATTTTCTTCTTCCGTCATATTTTATGTATGTAGTGATCGGAATATTGTCCGGAGCGCTGAGAGGCGCGGGAAGAGTATTGGTACCAATGCTGTTGACCTGCGGTGGGGTATGCCTGATCAGAATTGCCTGGATGTTTGGGGTATTTCCTGTTTATTCAGGAATTAAGACGATCATGCTGAGTTACCCGGTATCCTGGGGAATTACAGCAGTTTTATTTATTATATATTACTTCAAAAAATTTCCTAAAACGGAAGAACAGATTTTACAGTAAGGAGCATATAGATGAACGTATTGAATCTGGAACATATCAGTAAAACTTATGGCGAAAAAGTGATTTTTGACGATATCTCCTGTGGCATCCATCAGGGTGACAAAATTGGAATCATCGGTATCAATGGAACAGGAAAGACCACGTTTCTTCGAATACTGGCAGGTTTCGAGGAAACCGATGAAGGACAGGTGGTTATGCAGAATGGCCTTCGTATCACATATCTGCCGCAGCATCCTGAATTTCCAGAGGGCGCAACCATTCTTTCTTACGTGACACAGGGACAGAAAGAACAGAGCTGGAATCCCGAGACAGAGGCTCATATGGTGCTTAATAAACTTGGTATTGAAGACCATGAAGAGGAAATCGCACATCTTTCCGGAGGACAGAAAAAACGCGTGGCACTTGCAGCCGTTCTCGTGAATCCGGCTGATGTTCTGATCCTGGATGAGCCGACCAACCATCTGGACAACGAAATGGCTTCCTGGCTGGAAGATTATCTGAATCGTTTTAAAGGCGTTGTTATTATGGTAACACATGACCGTTATTTCCTTGACCGTGTAACAAATAAGATTCTGGAGATCAGTCATGGTAAGATCTATACTTACGAAGCAAAATATTCTGATTTTCTGGAAATGAAAGCGCAGCGAGAAGAAATGGAAATGGCTTCAGAACGTAAAAAACAGAGTATTCTTCGTATGGAGGTCGAATGGGCAAAAAGAGGATGCCGGGCAAGAAGTACAAAGCAGAGAGCCCGTCTGGACCGTCTGGAGGCCATGAAGAATTCCACAGCGCCTGTGCGGGACAAAAATGTAGAGATTGATTCTGTAGAGACCAGAATGGGCAAAAAGACGATTGAACTGCATCATATTTCCAAACGTTTTGGTGAGCGGGTATGTATTCGTGATTTTGACTATATTGTTCTGAAAAATCAGAGACTAGGAATCATAGGTCCAAATGGCTGCGGCAAATCTACGCTACTTAAGATCATAGCAGGTATCCTTGAACCGGACAGCGGAAGTGTTGAAATTGGGGATACCATTAAGATTGGCTATTTTTCACAGGAAATCGAAGACATGAATTCCAGTCAGAGAGTGATCGACTATATTAAAGCTGTAGCAGAATTTATTCCGACAAAGGACGGACTCATCAGTGCATCCAAACTTCTCGAGCAGTTTTTATTTGATCCGGCCATGCAGTATTCACCAATCGAAAAACTTTCCGGTGGTGAGAAAAAAAGATTATATCTTCTGAAAGTACTTGCTGCAGCACCAAATGTACTTTTGCTGGACGAGATTACGAATGATATTGATATTCCAACACTGACGATCCTGGAAGATTACCTGGATTCTTTTGCCGGAATAGTCATTGCTGTTTCTCACGACAGATATTTCCTGGACAATCTGGCAGACCGTATCTTTGAATTTGACAGAGAGGGAAATCTGACTCAATATGAAGGTGGCTATACTGACTATCTCGAAGCAAAAAAACGTCGGGAAGGTATGAATATTGATGAATCCGTAGAGATAAAAGCTTCTTCTGTCGGAAAGAACATGATAGAAGAACCTCAGGAAGAAAAATCTTCTGTAAAGACATGGAAACAGAATCGTTCTTCAAAACTGAAATTCAGTTATAAAGAACAACGGGAATACGAAACAATTGATGATGATATTGCTGGGTTGGAAGAAAAAATTGAAAAGCTGGATAATGATATCATGGCGAATGCTACAAATTCCGGTAAACTTAACGAACTTACAAAGGAAAAAGAGACTGCAGAAGCACTTCTGGAAGAAAAAATGGATCGCTGGGTTTATCTGAATGACCTGGCAGAACAGATCGAAGCTCAGAATAATAAATAGATGACGTGGGAACACTCTTGATTTTCTGATAATTCTTTAGTATGATAAAGTTTGAAGTTTTTTTGATAACAATATGGATTTAAAATAGATATACAGGAGGATTAATATGGCAGAATTGGTAAAAGTTGTTGTAGATGCCATGGGTGGTGATCTCGCACCGGTGGAACCTGTGAAAGCAGCTGTAGAAGCAGTAAAAGAAAGAAAAGATATCCTGGTCATTCTTACCGGTCAGGAAGAAGTGATTCATTCAGAGCTTAAGAAACATCAGGATTATCCGACAGACAGAATCCAGGTGGTAAATGCAACAGAAGTAATTGAGACTGCAGAACCTCCTGTTTTTGCAATTCGAAAGAAAAAAGATTCTTCAATCGTTGTAGGACTTAAAATGGTAAAAGAACAGAAGGCCGATGCATTTGTTTCTTCCGGAAGCACGGGTGCGGTTCTTGTCGGCGGTCAGGTTCTTGTTGGCAGAAGCAAAGGTGTGGAACGTCCGCCTCTGGCTCCGTTGATTCCCACAGCTAAAGGAGTTTCTCTTCTGATTGACTGTGGTGCAAATGTTGACGCCAGACCATCTCATCTGGTACAGTTTGCAAAAATGGGATCTATTTATATGGAACATGTAGTCGGCATCAAAAATCCGCGTGTTGCGATTGTAAATAACGGTGCAGAGGAAGAAAAGGGAAATGCTCTGGTTAAGGAAACTTTTCCGCTTCTCAAAGAAGCAGAAGGGATCAATTTTATTGGAAGCATTGAGGCACGAGATATTCCGGCAGGTTATGCGGATGTTATCGTATGCGAAGCTTTTGTCGGAAATGTTATTCTCAAACTTTATGAGGGAGTCAGTTCTGAACTGATTCACAAAATCAAAGACGGAATGATGAGTACTTTAAAAAGTAAGATAGGAGCACTTCTTGTCAAACCGGCGCTGAAACAGACACTCAAAAGTTTTGATGCGACAGAATATGGTGGAGCTCCGCTCCTTGGATTAAAAGGCCTTGTTGTCAAAACGCATGGAAGTGCCAAAGCTATCGAAATTAAGCATGCAATTTTCCAGTGCGTACAGTTCAAACAACAGAGGATCAACGAAAAAATTGCGGAAAAAATCCAGCCGGCGCAATTTCCGGCCCCAGATAAGGAATAACAGAAAAGAAGGCAGATAAAATGGAACAATTGGAACAGATCATAGGATATACATTTCAAAATAAAAAACTTCTGAAACAGGCATTGACACACAGTTCATATGCAAATGAAAAAAAGTTGGGAAAACTGGGCTGTAATGAACGTCTGGAGTTCCTTGGCGATGCAGTTCTTGAACTGATCAGCAGTGATTTCCTTTATGCAAAATTCACACAGGTTCCGGAGGGGGAACTGACCAAAAAACGTGCAAGCCTGGTCTGTGAACCTAGCCTTGCGTACTGCGCGCGGCAGTTTGGACTTCCACAGTATCTTCTCCTTGGCAAAGGCGAGAATATGACGGGTGGACGTAATAGGGATTCTATCGTTTCAGATGCAACAGAAGCTCTTCTTGGAGCCATTTATCTGGATGGTGGTTTTGAACCTGCAAAGGATTTTGTCCTGAAATTTATCTTAAACGATATTGAACATAAACAGCTTTTTTATGACAGCAAGACAATTCTGCAGGAAATAGTCCAGGAAAAAGGAATTCAGCCGGTAGAATATATTCTGACCGGAGAGAGCGGACCGGATCATGACAAGCAATTTACGGTAAGTGTTCAGGTGAATGGACAGGTTGTCGGAAATGGAACCGGTCATACAAAGAAAGCTGCCGAACAGGCAGCAGCATATCAGGCAATTCAGGAAAAGAAATTCTGATTTTATGCGTGATACATGAGGAAAAGAAAAACTGGCAGGTGAACTATGTATTTAAAGAATATTGAAGTATATGGCTTCAAATCCTTTGCACAGAAAATCAACTTTGAATTTCATAACGGAATTACCGGTATTGTCGGACCAAATGGAAGTGGAAAAAGTAATGTTGGAGATGCTGTCCGCTGGGTACTTGGTGAACAGAGCGCCAAACAGCTTCGAGGCGGTAACATGCAGGACGTTATTTTTTCAGGAACAGAGAATCGAAAGCCATTAAGTTTTGCTTCTGTATCTATTACGCTGGATAACAGTGATCATAAACTTCCGGTAGATTACAATGAAGTTACTGTAACGAGGCGGCTGTATCGTTCGGGAGAAAGTGAATATCTGATCAATGGCAGTGGATGCCGTCTGAAAGACATTCAGGAAATGTTTTATGATACCGGTATCGGTAAAGAAGGGTATTCCATCATTGGACAGGGGCAGATTGATAAAATCTTAAGTGGTAAACCTGAAGAACGGCGAGAGCTTTTTGATGAGGCGGCAGGAATCGTCAAATTTAAACGAAGAAAAGCTACCACTCTGAAAAAGCTGGATGAAGAGCGGCAGAATCTGGTCCGTGTAACGGATATTTTAAGCGAGCTGACCAAACAGCTTGGACCATTGGAAAAGCAGTCTGAAACAGCGCGTATATATCTGGCCAAAAGAGAGGAATTGAAAGAACTTGATGTGAATCTGTTTCTTCTTGATCATCAGAGAACCGGTGAACTTCTGAAAGAACTGGAAGAAAAACTTGAACAGGCGCAGAGAGAACTAAATGAAGCTCAGGCAGCATATGATCAGACCAAAATAGAGTATGATCGTCTGGAACAGGAACTGGAAGATTTAAATCACAGGCTCGATACGTTGAAAGAAGAGCAGCAGCAGAATGCGCTTCTGAAACAGCAGTATGAAGGCCAGGTGCAGGTTCTTGAAGAACAGATCTCTTCGGGAAAACAGAACAGTGAGCATTATCAGAACCGTCTGACAGCTTTAGGGGAAGATCTGGACCGGAGAACGCAGGAAAAAGAAAAACTGGCAGAAGACAAACTGGAACTGCAGAGCAGACTGAAAGAAATTCGGGCCAGTCTTTCAAAGGAAACAGAGGCTCTGGAAAACATCGTTTCAAACGTAGAAGAATGTACACAGGCTGTAGAAGACGGCAAAAACGAGATCATTGAGATCTTGAACAGCCGTGCAACGACCAAAGGAAAAGTACAACGTTTTGATGCGATGCTGGAGCAGCTGAATATCCGTAAAGCAGAGATCAGTCAGCGAATTCTTCGCCTGAAAAGCGAAGAAGAGGTTCTGGAGAAAGAACGTCTTAATGCACAGAAACAATATGATGCAGTAACGGCTGTGATCCATTCGACAAATGAAGAATGTGTACGTCTGGACGGAGAGGTGCAGAAGTTACAGGATGAATTGAAAAAACAGAATTCTCAGATGGAAATCGGTCAGACAGCATACCATCGTGAGGCTTCCCGCCTGGAATCTCTTAAAAACATTACAGAACGTTATGATGGATATGGAAACAGTATCCGTCGTGTAATGGAACAGAAAAACCGTGAACCCGGTATTAAAGGTGTTGTGGCTGATATCATTCATGTGCAGAAAGACTATGAGGTTGCGATTGAAACTGCACTGGGCGGAAGTATTCAGAATATCGTCACAGATAATGAACAGACAGCTAAACGTATGATTGGTTTTCTGAAGAAAAACCGCTTTGGCCGTGCTACATTTCTTCCTTTGTCTAATATCAGCGGAAGAGGTGGACTGAATCAGAGGGATGTGTTGAGTGAACCGGGAGTTGTGGGTACTGCCAATACTCTTGTAAATGCAGATAAAGAATACAGTGAACTGGTCATGTATCTTCTGGGCCGTGTCCTTGTTGTAGATAATATTGATCATGCAATTGCAATCGGAAAAAAATATCGTCACAGTCTGCGTATGGTTACGATTGAAGGAGAGTCTTTAAGTCCCGGTGGTTCCATGACCGGTGGTGCGTTTAAAAATAACAGCAATCTTCTCGGAAGACGCCGTGAAATTGAAGAACTGGAAAGAAGTGTAGGAATTCTCAGGAAAGAACTGGAAGAAACGCAGAAATCAATAGGTGAAAACCGTAGCAGGCGAAATGTGCTCCGCGATACGATCGCCGATTTTCAGCAGAAACTCCGTCAACAGTATGTTGAACAGAATACTGCAAAGATGAATCTTGAACAGCTCAAAGAAAAAGAAGGCGAAATTCAGAACAGCTATCGGCAGATTGATCGTGAACAGGAAGAACTCCGCCATCAGGCAGGTGAGATCAGACAGGATCATAGCAGCATTGCCAGAGAACTGGAGGATTCGCAGAAGGACGAAAAGGAACTGGAAACCTTTATTGAGACCAAACAGAAAGAACTGGAGGAATGGAAGGCAGAAGAAACAGAGAAGACACATGAACTGGAAAAAATCCGGCTGGAAGAATCTTCTCTTGAACAGCAGAATCAATTCCTGCAGGAAAACCTGAGTCGTCTGAATTCTGAGATTGCTGCATTTCAGAAGGAATCACAGGAAATTACAGAAAATCTTGTACAGAGTCGTGAAGAGATACATAAAAAAGAAGAAGGTATCCAGGAGCTGAAAAATGCGGCACAGGAATGCCTTTTAAAAGAAGAACAGTATGGCAGCCAGAGAGCACAGTGGCAGGAAGAAAAAGAAAAACGAAGTGCCAGCCACAAAACATTTTTTGAAAAAAGAGATCATCTTTCAGAAAAGACTTCTCTTCTGGATAAAGAATGCTTCCGTCTGAGAAGTCAGACAGAAAAAATTGAGGAGCAGAGGGAAGGTCAGATTTCCTATATGTGGGAAGAATATGAGATCACGCCAAACAATGCACTTCAGTATCGAAAAGAAGAACTTACCGACCGACAGGCAATCAAAGCGGATGTTACACGCATAAAGGATGAGATCCGTAAACTTGGTTCTGTTAATGTAAATGCGATTGAAGATTATAAAGAGCTTCTGGAACGTCATACATTCCTGTCCGGTCAATACGATGATATCGTTAAGGCTGAGGAAACGCTGGAAGGAATTATTCTGGAATTGGATGAAGGAATGCGAAAACAGTTTACCGAGAAATTCCGTGATATCCAGAGAGAATTTGATAAGGCATTTAAGGAACTGTTCGGCGGAGGAAAGGGAACTCTTGAACTTGCAGAAGATGAAGATATCCTTGAGGCCGGAATACGAATCATTTCTCAACCGCCTGGCAAAAAACTCCAAAATATGATGCAGCTTTCTGGTGGAGAAAAAGCTTTGACTGCGATCGCTCTTCTTTTTGCAATCCAGAACCTGAAACCATCTCCATTCTGTCTTCTGGATGAGATAGAGGCTGCACTCGATGATTCAAATGTTGGACGTTTTGCATCGTATTTACAGAAGTTGACGAAAAATACACAGTTTATTATAATAACGCATAGACGTGGCACTATGAATGCTGCGGATCGCTTATATGGTATCACCATGCAGGAAAAGGGTGTTTCAACTCTTGTATCTGTTGATCTGGTAGAAAACCAGCTGAGCAAATAAGTTGCTGGTAACAGAGTGAACAGCAATGTAACTATCGAGGAGGACATAGTATGTCAGAAGAAAAAAAAGGCTTTTTTAAACGTCTGGTCAGTGGTTTGACCAAAACACGCGATAATATCGTGGCTGGCTTTGATTCTATTTTCAGTGGCTACTCCAGTATTGATGAAGATTTTTATGAAGAACTGGAAGAAATTCTGATCATGGGTGATATAGGTATTAATGCGACTTCTGCAATCATAGAACATCTGAAAGAACAGGTGGCAGAGAAACATATCAAAAATCCTATGGAATGCAAACAGCTTCTGATCAACAGTATTAAGGAACAGATGCGTGTAGACAGTACAGAATATGAATTTGAGAACCGTAAATCTGTAATTCTTGTAATCGGAGTAAATGGTGTAGGGAAGACGACTTCTGTCGGAAAACTTGCTGGAAAATTAAAGGATCAGGGTAAGAAGGTTATTCTTGCTGCAGCAGATACTTTTCGTGCAGCAGCGGGAGAACAGCTTGCACAGTGGGCAAATCGTGCAGGTGTGGATCTGATCGGTGGTCAGGAAGGCGCTGATCCGGCATCCATCGTATACGATGCAGTTGCAGCGGCCAAGGCAAGAAATGCAGATGTGCTGATCTGTGATACAGCTGGACGATTGCATAACAAAAAAAATCTTATGGAAGAACTTCGTAAGATCTACCGTATCCTGGAAAGAGAATATCCGGAAGCATATCTGGAAACACTGGTCGTTCTGGATGGTACTACAGGACAGAATGCCCTGGCACAGGCCAAACAATTTGCAGAAGTCGCAAATGTAAATGGCATCATTCTTACAAAACTGGATGGAACTGCAAAAGGTGGAATCGCTGTTGCGATTCAGTCGGAACTGGATATTCCGGTAAAATATATCGGTGTTGGTGAAACAATCGACGATCTGCAGAAATTTGATGCCGATGCTTTTGTTAATGCACTGTTTGACATTGACGAAAAAGACTTACACACAGAAGAATAAACAGGAGGATACAGTATGCTTACATTAGAGAGCTTTGAACAGGCAGCAGAAATCGTAAAACAGGTAACTCAGGAGACAAAACTGATCAAAAGTAGTTATTTTTCAGATCTCACGGGAAACAAAGTATATCTGAAGCCAGAAAACATGCAGCGTACAGGGGCCTATAAGGTTCGCGGTGCATACTATAAGATCAGCACGCTTACAGAAGAAGAGCGTGCAAAAGGTCTGATCGCAGCATCTGCTGGAAATCATGCACAGGGTGTTGCTTATGCTGCGCATAAATTTGGTGCAAAAGCAGTGATCGTTATGCCGACAACAACACCTCTGATCAAAGTAGAACGTACCAAGAGTTACGGTGCAGACGTAATTCTGAAAGGAGATGTATATGATGAGGCATGTGCTTATGCACTGGAACTTGCTGAGAAAGAAGGGTATACATTTATCCATCCGTTTGATGATCCGGCAGTAGCAACCGGCCAGGGTACGATTGCTATGGAAATCGTACAGGAGCTTCCTCTTGTAGATTATATTCTTGTTCCAATCGGAGGAGGCGGACTTGCAACAGGTGTATCCACACTTGCAAAACTTCTGAATCCGCATATTAAAGTCATTGGTGTAGAGCCGTCCGGTGCGGCATGTATGAAGGCATCTCTTGAAAAAGGTGAAGTAGTTACTCTGCCACATGTAAATACAATCGCCGACGGTACTGCTGTACAGACTCCTGGTGAACATATCTTTCCATATCTGCAGGAAAACCTGGACGATGTGATTACCATCGACGATGATGAACTGATTGTTGCTTTTCTTGATATGGTAGAAAATCACAAAATGATCGTTGAAAATTCAGGCCTTCTGACAGTAGCAGCACTCCGTCATTTGAATTTCACCGGTAAGAAAGTGGTTTCTATCTTAAGTGGTGGTAATATGGACGTGATCACAATGTCTTCTGTGGTACAGCATGGACTGATTCAGAGAGATCGTATTTTCACGGTATCTGTGCTGATTCCGGACAAACCGGGTGAACTTGTTCGTGTAGCTTCTATCATTGCCGAGAATCAGGGAAATGTTATCAAGCTGGATCATAACCAGTTTATAAGTACCAATCGTTATGCTGCAGTAGAGCTTAAAGTTACACTGGAAGCATATGGTACAGATCATAAAAAGAAAATTGTAAAGGCACTGGAAGAGGCTGGATGTAAACCAAAGATCATTCGTGCGAATCTGTAACTTTTAAACCGTTATTTTCTGCTTCAGACAGAAAGTGAGGAAGAGGACCATGGCACCATATATAATGGAAGAATATATAAAAGCCTGCAAAGCTGGTAAGAGAGATTATCAGGCCAGAATGATGAAAGGGCAACTGCCTACACTTCAGGTTCTGGATGAGATACTGCCCCCAAAGGGGTCCTATTCGGAGGTCCCGCTCGGACTTGTACAGATACCGATCGACCAGATCGTCGGAACCAAAAGCGGTGGAAGAAGCAATGCATTCGCCGGGAACTTTATGCCTATTCTCAGAGAAAACACAGAATTTGCATATAAGTGGGCAACTTTAAGTCAGAGTCATATTAATGAAGGTATCCGCGATCCGATCAAAGCATATGAATATATGAACAAATTCTATGTAGAAGAGGGAAATAAGCGTGTCAGTGTACTGAAGTATTTTGATGCGGTTTCGGTTCCGGGATATGTGACCAGAATTCTGCCACAGCGTACGGAACAGAAAGAAAATAAAATCTATTATGAATATGTGGATTTTTACGCCCTGAGTCAGATCAACTATATCTGGTTTTCACGTCTTGGAAGCTTTGTCAGACTTCAGAAAGCAGTAGGAAAAGGGGCAAAGGATATCTGGTCAGATGATGACAAACTGACTTTCAGTTCTGTTTATTCAAGGTTTGCAGCAGAATATGAATCCTTAGGCGGAAAGAAACTTTCCATAACAACAGGGGATGCATTCCTTGCATTTCTTATGATTTATGATTATAAAGATATCTGCCAGAAAACAGTTAATGAATTAAAGGAACTGGTTGGTAAAAGCTGGGAAGAATTTAAACTTCTGGAACATGATCAGGAAATTGAACTGAAGATGAATCCTACGAGTGAAAAAAAATCTCTCCTGGACCGTCTGCTTCCGGTAAGTACACCAAAACTAAAGATTGCTTTTCTGTACGCAAAGACACCGGCTACTTCTGCCTGGACGTATGCGCATGAGCTTGGTCGTCTTCACCTGGAACAGACGTTCCCTGAAGAAGTTACTACAGAATGCTATGAAAACCTTACGCGAGATCTTGCGGAAAAAGCAATTGCCGATGCGATTCAAAAAGGATGCAATATTATCTTTACAACAACACCGGAATTTGTGCAGGCAAGTGTACAGGCTGCTATTGCACATCCGGAGGTAAAGATTCTTAACTGTTCCTTGAATACATCTCACAGATATATTCGTACTTATTATGCCCGGATGTATGAAGCCAAATTTCTTATGGGGGCCATTGCCGGAGCTATGGCAGAAAACGGTCAGCTTGCATATATTGCTGACTACCCGATTTTTGGAACGATTGCCAATATCAATGCATTTGCTTTAGGTGCCAAAATGGTTAATCCGAGAGCACAGATATATCTGGAATGGTCTACGCTGAAAGATGTCGATCTTGGAATCGCTATGGACAATGTTATCAAAAAAGGTGTTACGGTTGTATCCGGACGGGATATGGTGATTCCGGAAGATGCATCGCGCTATTTTGGACTGTATCACATAGAAAAAGAAGGACCTCGTAATCTTGCTATGCCATTGTGGCACTGGGGAAAATTTTATGAACAGTTGATCAGGACGATCATGGATGGAACATGGAAATATGATGATAACAAAGATGAAACAAAGGCCATCAATTATTGGTGGGGACTGTCAGCGGAAGTGATCGATGTTATCTATTCGCAGAATCTTCCGATTGGCACACAGAAGCTGCTGACAATGCTCAAACGTGCGATTGCAACCGGGGAATATCATCCATTTTCAGGAATCCTTTATTCACAGAATGGAATGATTCAGTCGGATCCGGATAAAATTCTTTCTCCGGAAGAAATTATTACAATGGACTGGCTTGCAGATAATGTGATCGGAACAATTCCGAAATCACGTGAGCTTAAAGAACAGGCAAAACCGGTTACTTTACAGTCCGGTGTGGAAAGTCAGAAGGGATAATACAGTTTTATGAAAATACTTGCCATAGCAGATGTGGAATCAAAATATCTGTGGGATTATTTCGAGAAAAGTAAACTGGAGGGGATCGATCTTATCATATCATGTGGGGATCTTGATCCCCGCTATCTTTCTTTTCTGGCGACATTTACATCAGCGCCTGTTTTATATGTCCATGGAAACCATGACGATAAATATGAAAGGATTCCACCGGAAGGCTGCATCTGCATTGACGATAAAATATATGTGCATGAAGGAGTGCGCATCTTGGGACTTGGTGGTTCCATGCGATATAAACCGGGAGAACATCAATATACAGAGTGGGAAATGAGACGAAGAGTCTTTAAACTTTTTCCAAAACTTGTGTGGAGAAGAGGCTTTGATATACTTGTCACGCATGCCCCGGCATATCAGTTAAATGATGCCCGGGATCTTCCGCACCAGGGATTTAAAATTTTTCTGCAGCTGATTGAGAAATATCATCCTAAATTTTTTCTGCATGGTCATGTTCATATGTCGTATGGAAGACAACACAAACGATACGATAAATATATGGATACATATGTAATCAATGCTTTTGATCGATGTGTCTTTGAATTTGAAACAGAAGATCCGGAAAAAGACGGACAATAAATAAAAATATATCTGTCAAGAAAAAACACTTGACACAATGATATAAATCATGTATGATAGCCAAGGTGGTTACAAATGGAAAAGTTTGTCGAACAGACATTGTTATATGATTTTTATGGGGAACTGCTTACAGAGAGACAGCAGCAGGTTTATGAAAGCGTTGTTCTGGAAGATTATTCCCTGAGTGAGGTAGCAGAAGATCTGGGAATCAGCCGTCAGGGCGTACATGACATGATCAAACGCTGTAATCATACACTGGAAGAATATGAATCCAGACTTCATCTGGTTGAGAAATTTCTCTGTATCCGCAAACAGGTTCAGAAGATCAAGGAACTTGCAGTAGGATATAATGCCGATGAGATTACAGAGATTTCCAATAAGATATTAGAGGAGTTATAACGCATGGCATTTGAAAGCTTGACTGATAAATTACAGAATGTGTTCAAAAAGCTGAGAGGCAAAGGACGCCTGACAGAAGAGGATGTTAAGATTGCTCTGAAAGAGGTCAAGATGGCTCTTCTTGAAGCAGATGTTAACTTCCGGGTTGTTAAACAGTTTACCAAGTCTGTGCAGGAACGTGCAGTAGGACAGGATGTCATGAATGGTCTGAATCCAGGACAGATGGTAATCAAGATCGTAAATGAAGAGCTGGTTAATCTGATGGGAAGTGAAACAACCGATCTTCCTTTGAAACCAGGCAATGATATCACAGTCCTGATGATGGCTGGACTTCAGGGTGCAGGTAAGACGACCACAGTTGCGAAACTTGCAGGTAAGCTGAAATCCAAAGGAAAAAGACCACTTCTCGTTGCCTGTGACGTATATCGTCCGGCTGCGATCACACAGCTGCAGGTAAACGGTGAGAAACAGGGAGTAGAAGTTTTCTCCATGGGAGATAAACAGAATCCTGTAGATATCGCCAAAGCTGCGATCGAACATGCAAAAGCAAACCAACAGAACGTTGTTCTTATTGATACGGCTGGCCGCCTTCATGTGGACGAAGATATGATGCAGGAACTTGCGGATATCAAAGCCAATGTGAATGTTGACTGTACGATTTTGACAGTTGACGCAATGACAGGTCAGGATGCAGTAAATGTTGCAAAGACTTTTGCTGAAAAAGTAGGCATTGATGGTGTCATCCTTACCAAAATGGATGGTGATACCCGAGGTGGTGCTGCACTTTCCATTAAAGCAGTTACCGGGAAACCAATTCTTTTTGTGGGAATGGGTGAGAAACTTTC
>OLPO01001432.1_pt1 | contig 16317 bp, 14 predicted proteins | sample 1672831 | NCBI WGS metagenome assembly OLPO01 (sample SAMEA3136728, study PRJEB25190) | human gut metagenome
CCTAAGTGACAAGTTTTTATTATTTCACTTGTCTACCTAGAAGGGAGCATATCACAAATAGTACAATATTTGATGATGTTTTTCGAACAATGCTGGAGAAAATGCCGCAGTTGATCATTCCTCTGATCAATGAGGTATTTGGAACAGATTATCCAGGTGATATTCCTATTGTGCAGAGAAGAAATGAACATTATACAAGAAAAGGGGCGATTATTACAGATTCCCATTTGTTCATTGCAGATAAGATTTATCACATTGAATGCCAGAGCACCAGTGATTCTACCATGGTTATCCAGATGATAGAGTATGATTTTGCTGCTGCTTTGGAGTTTGCGGAGAAAGAAAATGGAAAGTATCGCATATATTTTCCACAATCCTGCGTATTATATTTACGTGGGAAAAATGGTCCCGATTTTCTCGAAATGGAATTGGTAATGCCAGAAGGACAGAGTATGGATTACAGAGTGCCTGTTGTCAGGGTGGAAAAGTATACAGAAATTTCTCAGATATTTGGAGTTCCAATGGAACAAATTATGAGAATAAAGAAAAAGCAAAATTTATAAAAATCGAGTGAAGAAAGCCCTTTGCCAGAATCAGATATGATTTATGGCAGAGGGCGTTTGGTTAAGAGAAATTGAAAGGTAAAGTTGCATACTTTATTTGTATTCAAAAGTGTATTCAAATGTAACCATTTGTAACTACCAAAAATGTAACAGTTTTTGGAAAAAACGTGAGATTACAATTTATAGTCGAAAGGGTTAAAATTCCCGAAAGCCTTGATTTTTCAAATACGCTCTAGCTTTAAGGGTACAAAAAAACACCGTCCCCGCGGCAATCGCTTTGTCCGCAAAAACAGTGCTTTCAGTGCGCCTTCAGGGGTTCGAACCCTGGACACCCTGATTAAGAGTCAGGTGCTCTACCAACTGAGCTAAAGGCGCATCTCTTATTTCGCTGAGTTGTTATTTCCTCAACGCAAGATGTATTATATATCAGGTGTGTACCAAAAGTCAATAGGAATTTTATAATTTTTTTAAATTTTTTCGAAAACTTTTACGATTGCTATTTAGTGGGGATTATAACTCCACTAAACAGCAATCTCTCTTCATTTCCTACAACAATTCCAGAATATCTTCCTTGCTCATACCACTCAGCTGTCCCATATCGCCGCTGATGATCTGCTCTGCCAGATCCTGCTTTGCTTCCTGGAGCTTCTGGATCTTTTCTTCGATGGTATTGCGGGCGATGAGCTTGTACACAGTGACCTTCTTTGTCTGACCGATACGATGGGCACGGTCAGTAGCCTGGTTCTGGACAGCCTGATTCCACCATGGGTCATAGTGGATAACCACATCTGCACCTGTCAGGTTCAGTCCTACGCCACCTGCTTTCAGGGAAATGAGAAATACAGGAGTGGTATCAGAATTGAACTGTTTCACAAGCTCCTGTCGTTTCTGCTTGGAGGTTTCCCCAGTGATGATGTAATAAGGAATTCCCTCTTTTTCCAGTGCTGCCTGAAGAAGAGCCAGCATGGAAGTAAACTGGGAAAATAAAAGCATACGGTGCCCACCATCAATAGCACTCTGAATCAACTGCATACAGCTTTCAGACTTGGCAGATTCGCCGCGGTAATTTTCAAAGCAAAGAGAAGGAGAGCAGCAGATCTGTCGCAGCTTCGTCAATTCAGCCAGGATCCACAATTTGCTCTTATTAAATTCGCCCTCGTCCTGCTGGGCGATTTTTTCCTTCATATGCACAACCTGGGCATCATACAGCTTCTGCTGTGCATCCTCAAATTTCACGTAACGGACTTCTTCCAGTTTTTCAGGAAGATCCTTCAACACATCCTCTTTCAGACGGCGAAGGATAAATGGGGACACCATTTTCTGCAGACGGGTCATGACAGACTCATCGTCATTCTTTACGATTGGAGTTTCAAATTCCTTTTTAAAGGAGTCGTAACCGTAGAGAAATCCCGGCATTAAATAATCGAAAATGCTCCAAAGCTCACTGAGTCGGTTCTCAATTGGTGTACCTGTAAGTGCATAGCGGGTCTGGCTGTGGATCACTTTTACAGATTTGGCTGCTGCTGTTGTGTGATTCTTGATATACTGTGCCTCATCAATGATCTGGTATAAAAATTCTTTTTCCTCATACTGGTCAATATCTCTTTTTAAAAGGTCGTAAGAAGTGACCAGAACATCGAAATCTGAGTATGTCTGAAGCTTCGCCTGACGCTCGGACTGACTTCCTGCGATTAGGGAAACCTTCAGCTGTGGGGCAAATCGGGCAAGCTCTTCCCCCCAGTTGAAAACAAGGGCTGCAGGAGCCACTACCAGAGATGTGCCAGTTTTGCCTTCAAGCTTTGCTGCGAGAAGAACTGCGATTACCTGTAAGGTTTTTCCAAGTCCCATATCATCGGCGAGAATTCCGCCAAATTTCCATGCTTCCAGGGTGCGCAGCCATTTGTAACCGTTCTTCTGATATTTTCGCATGATCCTGGAAAGGCTTTCCGGCTCTTCAAAATCGGCATCGTTAATGGTTTTGAAGCCTTTTACAATTTCACGGAAATGACGGTCGCGGTTGGCATATATGTTTTCGTTGCTCTCCAGCATCTGATCCAGATATAAGGTGCGGTATGCTGGAATGTGCATCTTTCCTTTGACAAACTCCTTCGGGGTGAGATGAAGGGTTTTCATCAGTTCTGCCAGCATTTCCAGGTTCTGTTCCTGGAGATTGACAAATTCGCCGCTTTTCAGCTTGTAATATTTTTTCTTCAACTGATAGCTTTTCAAGATATCCAGAAGCTCCTGGCTGGAAATATCATCCGTGGAAATATTCAGATCCAGGAGGCCGCCGGAAACGGACACCCCAACGGAAACCTTTACAGTCTTTAAGGTATGTCGGCTGCGGAACCGGTTGGTGCAGCGTACTTCGCCAAGCTCCATGAGGGCGGTAGTTCCGGACTCCATGATCTGATAGCTCAGTTCTTCGTCATGATTGCAGTGAAGTACGTCAAAGTCGGGATCATAGTAAGGTAGCCATTCCATTGTCTGATCCAGCACACTGTTTTCCAGAGGAAAATCACGGAACTGCTGGTCAGGGGAGATGTTCTCATGAAGTAAAAGCTTTCCTACAGAGAATTCTTTTTTTCCATATTTTCGGTTATGTTAATTACCCGTTTGTTTTGGAAAAGCGTCATTCCCTTGTCCAGGGTAGTGGGCCAGAAGAACTTTTTCCATTCTATCATTTTTAATCAGGTACCTCTATGATTTTTCTTTGTCATTTTTGTCCTTGGGAAACATGCTGTCCAGCAGTTTGGACAGTTCGTTGGCATGCTTCTTTATGCCGGAGAAGGGATTGCTTCTGTTTTTATGTTCATAGCCAAATTGAGCAGCAAATTTTTGCAAAGATCTGGTTCGCTTCATATAAAAACTCCTGCCAGATATTTCTTCCTTATAATATGAAAAGAAATACAGCAACGTGAAACATTTAACGACGAATGATCATCTTGCAGATAGGATTTCCTATAGAAGAAAATTTTTCTTCATATTCGGTCATTACATTGCCAACCATCATTTCTTCGTTGTGATGAAGATCAAAGGTATGTGCTTCAAGCTTCCATCCGGCTTCCGGGACTTCTTCTAGGGAAAAGTCGAACAGGCCGCGGTTGTCAGTTTTGAACTCGATGGTTCCGTCTTCTTTCAGAATCTTGTCGTAGCGGGCAAGAAATTCCCGGGAGGTAAGGCGGCGGGAAGCGTGGCGGGCCTTTGGCCAGGGATCGGAAAAATTCAGATAGATTTTTGAAACCTCGCCTTTTTCAAAAGTTTCCGGAAGGAGGCGTGCATCCATACGCATGAATTTCAGATTGGAAAGCGCCTGCCCTTCCTCAGCCAGCGCCTCCTTTTTCTGAATGGCACGAAGAAGTACGCTGTCATACATTTCGATTCCGATATAGTTGATCTCTGGGTGGAGCTTCGCCATATCCATAAGAAAGCGGCCTTTTCCCATGCCAACCTCCAGATGGACAGGCTGATTCTGTGGGAAAACCTTGTTCCAGTTTCCCTTATTCTCCTGGGGATTCTGGATCACGTAAATACTTTCTTCAATTGCGTCTTTGGCGCCTGGTATATTTCTAAGTCGCATGGTTTCCTCCTGTAATTAAATTTATAACCGTCTGAAACTGATTTCGGCTCTTTGCAAAAGTTTACCGGGTGGTAAAAAATGCTTGTCAGAATCAGCTGAAATAGTATTCATTCTTAACAAAACTACTATACATGATTTCCTGCTTTTTCGCAATAATATTGATATCGTGATTCTTCAGACACGCTCTATGTCAGGGGGGAGAACGCAAAGAGCTTTTAATTGAAAAATTGACTAATTTTGACTGAATATGAAACCTATCAGAAAGAAATGCAAATGGAAAAACGATAAAATTCTGTATAAATATGCATTTTCTTCCTATTTATAATTAATACGTGTACCTATTATAAAATTTCGATATGACAGGAATTGATAAGATTGTTAATTTTTAGTCAAATCATCTGGAATTGTATTGAATTTTTGTGAAAATTTTAGGCAAAGTTTGACTGGTATTTTCATCAAAATGGGTGTAAGATACTTAAAACTTGAAAAAGGAGGGGAAAAATGGAACAGATAATCGGTAAGTTATCCGAGATAGAGACAACTGCAGAGACCATTATGAGGGATGCATTGCAGAAGAAGAAAGCTCTTTCAGCTGAGATGGAAAGGCAGTCCAAGGAATTCGACACCCAGCTGGAGAAACAGACAGAAGAGCAGATTAAGGAAATTCGCCGGAATCTTGAGGGTGAGAAGGATAAGCGTCTGTCATCCCTGCGGGAAGACACTCAGGCTGCCTTAAGTCAGCTGGACGCTTACTATGCGAAGAATCACGAACGCCTTTCCAGAGAAATTTTTGAAAAGATCATTCAGGAGGAAGTGATGTAATGGGAAGCGTTCTTTCCTACAGCGGAATTTCCACGAAAATACGCGCTATGAGCAGTCATCTGGTGACAGATGAACAGCTTCAGGAAATCGTCCGCTTTTCGGACGTTCCACAGGTAGCCGCTTATTTGAAGAAAACGCCGGAATATGCGAAACCATGGTCAGACCTTGATGAGAATAATCTTCACCGAGGTGAGATCGAGAAGCTTCTGAAGAAATCTATTTTCGGAAATTTCTCCCGCATTTACAATTTTGCAAACAAGGAGCAGCGCAAGTTCCTGGCACTTTATTCCAAGCGCTACGAAATCCGTGTTCTGAAAGAGATCATGACGAATCTCTTTGATCACAGAAGCACCGATCCTGTGGATATGAGTCCTTACCGCGACTTTTTCCTTCACCATTCCAAGCTGGACATTGACAGAGTGGCAGGTGCCGGAAATATGGATGAGTTCATGACAGCCCTGAAGGGCAATGAATTCTATGCTCCGCTTCAGAGCGTATATGAGAACGGCAATGGACTTTTATTTGACTACGGAATGGCTCTTGATCTTTATTATTTTAATCAGATTTGGAGTGTCCGCAAAAAGTTATTCAAGGGAAACGATCTGGACGAGATCACCAAGGCTTATGGTGAGAAGTTTGATATGCTGAACCTGCAGTTTATCTTGCGGTCCAAGCGTTATTACAAAATGGAGCCGGCAGCCATCTACGCACAGCTGATTCCCGTGAATTATAAACTAAAGAAAGAAGAAATCACAGCTCTGGTGGAAGCTACCAGCAAAGAAGAGGGTGAGCAGATCTTTTCCCGTACCTGGTATGGCAGGAAATATCAGCAGCTGAACCTGATCTCCATGGAGGAGCTTTATAATAGTCTGCTCCGTACCGTGCTTGAGAAAGAGGCTCGCAAGGATCCTTATTCAGTAGCTGTTTTGTATTCTTATCTTTACCACAAAGAGCATGAGGTAAACCGTCTGACCATCGCACTGGAGTGTGTTCGTTACCAGGTTGATCCGGACGAGGCAATGCATTATGTTCACAACAATTAGTAACCCGGAGGTAGCAATGTGATTGAGAAAATGAAATTTGTCAGCATTACCGGGCCAAGAGAGGATATCGACCGAGTTGTAAATAATTACCTCAGCCGGTATGAGATTCATCTGGAGAATGCTCTTACTGAGCTCACAGATGTGAAGAATCTTTCTCCTTATCTTGAAATCAATCCTTATAAAGAAGCTTTAAGCACAGTCGGAAGCTTCTATGAAGAGGTTGAGAACCCGGAGCAGGCTTCTGCGAAGAAGCTGCCAATCGAAAAAGCTCTCTCTTTCGTACAGCAGATCAAAGATGAAGCGGATGTCCTTAACAAGACACGCCAGGAACTGGAAGAGAAACGTGATTCTCTGTCAGAATCACTTCGTATTATCTATCCGTTCCGAAATGTAGACTTTGATGTGCAGTCAATCCTGAAAATGCGTTATATCCATTATCGCTTTGGACGGATCGAGAAAGATTATTTCGATAAATTTAAAACATACATTTATGATAATCTGGATACGATTTTCATTAAATGTGATGAAGATGACCGTTATATCTGGGGAATTTATTTTGTTCCCGTTCATGAAGCGCAGCGGATCCATGCCGTATATTCTGCTATGCACTTTGAAAAAATCTTTGTACCGGATCAGTATGATGGAACTGCCAAAGCTGCATACACAGCACTTGAAGCGCAGTACAAGAAAACAATTGCAGATCTTGATGCGAACAAAGCGGCAAGAAAAGCTTTCTTCAGAAAAAATGCATCCGACATTGTTTCCTGCAAACATACACTTTCCCAGTTTTCAAGGAACTTTGATATCCGTAAACTGGCAGCATGCACACATGGGGACAATAAGGGAGAGGCAGCAGCCGATTATAAGCCGAAGGAACCATTTTATATCCTTTGTGGCTGGATGACAGAGAAGGATGCCAAAGCTTTCCAGAATGATATTTCCGGAGATTCCCGTATTTTCTGTCTGATTGATGAGAATGAGCAGGAGGATGCCCATAAGACACCGCCTACCAAGCTGAAGAACCCCAAGCTTTTCAAGCCATTCGAAATGTACACCAAAATGTATGGCCTTCCGGCTTATGGAGAGATGGATCCAACCTGGTTTATCGCCATTACTTATTCCTTTATTTTCGGCGCAATGTTCGGAGATGCAGGACAGGGTCTGGTTTTATTGATCGGCGGATATCTTCTTTACAGATTCAAGCATATTGATCTTGCCGGAATCATCAGCTGTGCAGGTATCTTTTCCACATTCTTTGGCTTCATGTTCGGCAGCGTTTTCGGATTTGAGGATATTATAGAGCCTGTATGGTTAAGGCCTATGGATGCCATGATGAATGTGCCTTTTATCGGAAAACTGAATACCGTATTTATTATCGCTATTGGCTTTGGTATGGGAATCATTCTTCTGTGTATGATTTTTAATATTATGAATTCCCTGAAAGCAAAGGATACAGAGAAAGTATGGTTTGATACCAACTCTGTTGCAGGCCTTGTATTCTATGGATCCGCAGTGATTGTAATTGCATTGTTCATGACAGGCCATAAGCTTCCTGGCGGTATTGTTCTTTGCATTATGTTTATTCTTCCGCTGCTTGTAATGTTCTTAAAAGAGCCTCTTACAAACCTTGTGGAAAAGAAGCCGGCAGCCTTTGAAGGCGGTGTGGGAATGTTTATTGTTCAGGGATTTTTCGAGATGTTCGAAGTCCTTTTGAGCTATTTCTCCAACACACTTTCTTTCGTGCGTATCGGAGCTTATGCAGTCAGCCATGCAGCTATGATGCAGGTTGTACTGATGCTGGCCGGTGCTGAGAACGGAAGCCCGAACTGGGTAGTGATTGTTCTCGGAAATATTTTCGTATGCGGTCTTGAGGGTCTGATCGTTGGTATCCAGGTACTGAGACTTGAGTATTACGAGATGTTCAGCCGTTTCTACAAAGGAAGCGGAAGAAAATTCGAGCCGTTCCGTTCTGACGCGGAGGCAAAGTAAACTACCGCTGGTAGTGAAATATTTATCAAATGTCTCTGTGAAATGCAGTGACATTACAAATGTTAAAAACACGAGGAGGTCAATTATCATGACAGTTATGACACAGATTATCTTAGCAGTAGCGCTTGTATTAAGCATTATCGTTCCATTTGGTTATTATTTCATCGGCGAGAAGAGCCGTGGACGTTATAAAACAACAATCGCAACAAACGCATTTTTCTTCTTTGGTACCATGTTAGTAGCAGCAATGGTTATGTTTGCAGGAAGCTCTTCTGTACAGGCTGCAACAGGCGCTGATGCAGGTATTGCAACAGGTCTTGGATATATTGCAGCAGCTCTTGTTACAGGTCTTTCCTGTATCGGTGGTGGTATTGCCGTAGCCAGTGCGGCAAGTGCAGCTCTTGGTGCAATCAGCGAGGATCAGAGCATTCTTGGTAAATCTCTTATCTTCGTAGGTCTTGCCGAAGGTGTTGCTCTTTACGGTCTGATCATTTCCTTCATGATCATCGGTAAATTATAATTATGAAAATGTTTTTGATCAGTGACAACATCGATACCTGCACAGGGATGAGACTGGCAGGTGTGGAAGGCGTGGTAGTCCATGAGCGTGACGAACTGAAGGACGCTCTGGAAAAAGCAATCGCCAACAAAGAAATCGGGATCCTTCTCCTGACCGAAAAATTCGGCCGGGAGTTTCCCCAGATCGTGGACGATGTAAAGCTGAACCATAAAACGCCTTTGATCATCGAAATCCCTGACAGGCATGGTACAGGCCGCAAACCTGATTTTATTACCGGATATGTTAACGAAGCCATTGGCTTAAAGTTATAGGCAGGAGAAGACCAAGCATGACAATTGAAGAAAAACTGCAGCATTTCTATGACACTTCCGTTGCGGAAGCCCAGACAGAGGCTGAGAATACACTGGAAGCACATAAGAAGAGTCTGGAAGAAATGTTTGAAAAGCATAAAGAATCAAGAAAAATGGATGCCGAGGCACAGATCAAGGCAGAGACAGAAAATGCTACCCGAGAGGTAAACAAGGCACTTTCTGCTGAGCAGCTGACTTTAAGACGTGACTGGACAGCCAAACAGAATGAGCTTAGAAATGAGCTTTTTGTAGAGGTTAAGAATCATCTGGAGAACTTCATGGAGAGTCCTGCGTATCAGGATTATCTGTGCAGCAGAATCCAGAAGGCAAGAGAATTTGCTGGAAATGATGAGATTTTTATCTATCTTTCCGCTGAAGATACAGCATTACAGCGCTCTATTGTAGCAAAGACCGGATTCACAGTTGAGATTTCCGATGAACCGTTTATGGGTGGTATCAAAGCCACAATCCCGGCTAAAAACATCCTGATCGACAACTCTTTCCTGAGTGCTTATGAGAAGCTGAAAAAAGAATTCAAATTTGACGGAGGGCTGAGCCATGAATAAAACAGGTATTATCTACGGCGTTAACGGTCCTGTTATTTATCTGAAAGGCGATCCGGGATTTAAGATTTCCGAGATGGTTTATGTTGGACCTGAGAAGCTGGTCGGTGAGGTCATTGGTCTGAAAAAGGGCATGACTACCGTACAGGTTTTCGAGGAGACAACAGGACTGAAGCCAGGCGATACAGTAATGGGAACAGGCGATGCTATTTCCGTTCTTTTGGGACCTGGAATCATTCATAACATTTTCGATGGTATCCAGCGTCCTCTGGAGGAGATTGCAAAATCCTCCGGAAAATATATTTCCCGTGGTGTCAGTGTTGATTCCCTTGATACTGCTAAGAAATGGGATGTTCATGTAACTGTTAAAGTTGGAGATATGGTAAGCGCAGGTACTATCATTGCCGAGACTCAGGAAACAGCTTCCATTCTTCATAAATCCATGGTTCCGCCAACAATCGGAGAGGCTGAGGTTATCAAGGCAGTTCCGGACGGAGCATATACTATCCTTGATCCGATTGTAACGGTTCGTCTTTCTGACGGCAGCGAGCGTGACATCGCTCTTGCACAGAAATGGCCCATCCGTGTGCCAAGACCTACCTACAAACGTTTCCCTGCAAGTGTGCCGCTTGTAACCGGACAGCGTATTCTGGATACCCTTTTTCCAATTGCAAAGGGTGGTACAGCAGCGATTCCTGGCGGTTTCGGTACTGGAAAAACCATGACACAGCACCAGATCGCAAAGTGGTCTGACGCAGATATCATTATCTATATTGGATGTGGTGAGCGTGGAAACGAGATGACACAGGTTCTGGAGGATTTCAGTAAACTGATCGACCCGAAATCCGGAAACCTGATGATGGACCGTACCACTCTGATCGCAAATACATCAAACATGCCTGTTGCAGCCCGTGAGGCTTCTATTTATACAGGTGTTACACTGGCTGAGTATTATCGTGACATGGGTTATGACGTTGCCATCATGGCAGACTCCACTTCCCGTTGGGCTGAGGCTCTTCGAGAGTTATCCGGACGTCTGGAGGAAATGCCTGCCGAGGAAGGTTTCCCGGCTTATCTGGCTTCCAAGCTTTCCGCTTTCTATGAGCGAGCTGGTATGATGCAGAACTTAAATGGAACCGAAGGTTCCGTATCTATTATCGGTGCGGTTTCCCCACAGGGTGGTGACTTCTCTGAGCCTGTTACACAGAATACAAAGCGTTTCGTCCGCTGCTTCTGGGGACTGGATAAATCTCTGGCTTATGCCCGTCATTTCCCGGCTATCCACTGGCTCACAAGCTATAGTGAGTACCTGGAGGATTTAAGCCCATGGTACAGAGATAATGTTTCCGCTAAATTTGTAAGCGATCGTAATCAGCTGATGGCGATTCTGAACCAGGAGAGCTCTCTGATGGAAATCGTTAAGCTGATCGGTAGTGATGTTCTTCCGGATGATCAGAAGCTGACTCTGGAGATCGCAAGGGTTATCCGTCTTGGATTCCTTCAGCAGAATGCGTTCCATGCAGAGGATACCTGTGTACCGATGAGCAAGCAGTTCAATATGATGGAGATCATCCTTTATCTGTACGAGAAGTGCCGCTCCCTTGTAAATCAGGGAATGCCGGTTTCCGTACTGAAGGAGGATAATATTTTTGAGCGTGTCATTGCTATCAAATATGATGTTCCGAATAACAAACCTGAGATGTTTGACCAGTATAAGGCTGACATCGACAGATTCTACGATAACGTATTAGAGAGAAACGGCTGATAGGGAGGTAAGTTTTTTATGGCAATCGAATATTTAGGCCTTAGTGAAATAAACGGCCCTCTTGTAGTTCTGGAAGGCGTTAAAAACGCTTCCTATGAGGAAATCGTCTCCTTCCGTATGGATGACGGTACCGAAAAGCTTGGCCGTATCATTGAAATATACGAAGATAAAGCAGTAATTCAGGTTTTCGAGGGTACAGATAATATGTCCCTTGGAAACACTCATACACGTCTTAGTGGTCATCCTATGGAAATCGGGCTTTCCCCGGAAATCCTGGGACGTACCTTTAACGGTATTGGACAGCCTATCGATGGTCTTGGTGAGATCACACCGGAGGTCAGCCTGAACATCAATGGACTGCCACTGAACCCGGTTACCCGTGAGTATCCGCGTAACTACATCAATACCGGTATTTCCGCAATTGATGGTCTGACCACCCTGATCCGTGGACAGAAGCTTCCGATTTTCTCTGGAAACGGTCTTCCTCATGATAAGCTGGCTGCACAGATCGTGCGTCAGGCTTCTCTGGGCGCTGATTCTGATGAGAATTTCGCCATTGTGTTTGCTGCAATGGGTGTTAAGTATGATGTTGCAGAGTTTTTCCGCAGAACCTTTGAGGAGAGCGGTGCTTCCGATCACGTTGTTATGTTCCTGAACCTGGCAAATGACCCTACTGTTGAGCGTCTTCTGACTCCGAAGATCGCCCTGACTGCAGCAGAGTATCTTGCTTTTGAAAAAGGTATGCATATTCTGGTTATTCTTACAGATATCACTTCTTTCTGTGAGGCAATGCGTGAGGTTTCTTCTTCCAAAGGTGAGATTCCTTCCCGTAAAGGTTATCCTGGATATCTTTACAGTGAGCTTGCTACTTTATATGAGCGTGCAGGTATTGTTTCCGGTGGTACAGGTTCTGTTACACAGATCCCGATTCTGACCATGCCTAATGATGATATTACCCATCCGATCCCTGACCTTACCGGTTACATTACTGAGGGTCAGATTGTTCTGGACAGACAGCTTCATGGACAGGGTATTTACCCGCCAATCAATGTTCTGCCGTCTCTTTCCCGTCTGATGAAGGATGGTATTGGTGAGGGCTTCACAAGAGCGGACCATCAGGACGTTGCCAACCAGCTGTTTTCCTGTTATGCAAAGGTTGGAGATGCGAGAGCCCTTGCTTCTGTTATTGGTGAGGATGAGCTTTCTCCTCTGGATAAGAAGTATCTGCAGTTTGGTAAGGCATTTGAGGCTGAGTTTGTCGGTCAGACAGATACAGAGAACAGAAGTATTATTGATACTCTGAATAAGGGCTGGGAGCTTCTTGGTATGCTTCCGAAGGATGAGCTTGACCGTATTGATACCAAGATTCTGGATCAGTATTATCACGAGACTACCAAATAAAGTGTGAGGTGACTTGAATGGATCCGAATACCTTTCCTACCAAGGGTAATTTAATTCTGGCTAAAAATTCACTTGCTCTTTCCCGTCAGGGTTATGAACTGATGGATAAGAAGCGTAATATTCTGATTCGTGAGATGATGAATCTGGTTGATCAGGCGAAGGATATCCAGGGACAGATTGATGAGACGTTCCGAACTGCGTATGAGGCTTTGCAGAAAGCGAATATGGAGATGGGTATCGCGTTTGTGAATCAGATTTCCCATACGGTGCCGGTGGAGAATTCTATTCGTATTAAGACACGTAGTGTTATGGGTACGGAGATTCCGCTGGTGGAGTATGATAAGTCGGGAAATGTGCCGACATATGCTTATTATAGTACGAAGATGTCTCTGGATGAGGCGAAGGCGGCTTTTGAGAGGGTGAAGGAGCTTTCCATTAAGCTGTCTATGATTGAGAATTCAGCGATTCGACTGGCTAGTAATATTAAGAAGACTCAGAAGAGGGCGAATGCGCTGAAGAATATTACGATTCCGAAGTTCGAGGCTCTGACCAAGGATATTTCTAATGCGTTGGAGGAGAAAGAGCGTGAGGAATTTACGCGATTAAAAGTTATTAAGAGGATGAAGCAGGGTGCATGAGGCACCCTGTTTTTTTCTATATGTATGGTCAAGCGGATATTCCAGGTCCGCTTCGCTGCTTGTTCATAACCGAATGCTGCTTCGCAGCTTATGAGACATCAATTCACAGTTTCTTGCGAGATTCCCCATAGAATGAACACATAATGCCCATTTGTTGAACACATTTTGTCTGTATATTATTAGCCATAAGGAACACAGAACAAGGCAAATACAGAAAGGAATTAAATGGGTATGAAACGTAAATATGTGGCAGTTTTAATGGGAATTATGGTAGCAACTACTTCTGTACCGGCGATGGTTTATGCTGAGGACAGTAAGTCCGAGGCGGCTGCAGATGCAGCAGATACAACAGATGAAAGTGTTGAGGCGGATGCTTCGGGTGAGAGTAGTGACGAGAGTCAGGAGAATCAAGAGAGTCAAGAGAATGTGGTACTTGGTGAGGTTAAGTCGGTTTCAGTTTCCGATTCTGAGATTACCATTGCAGTTGGGACTATGAAGGAGATGGGACAGCCTGGTGATGATGGTCAGAACGGCGGAGAACCGAATAGTCAGGGTGGCGAAGCGCCGAGTGACCAGGACGGAGAGGCGCCTGAGAAACCAGAAGGTGACAATCAGGATGGCGAGGCGCCTTCTATGTTGGATCTGACTGGTGAGGAGCAGACGATTACGGTTACTGCAGATACTGTGATCACAAAACAGGCGGGCGGCATGCAGCCTGGCGGAGATGGAAAGAATAGCGATGCACCGGAGAAGCCGGAAGGAGATGACCAGAGCGCAGATTCTTCTGATGGAGAAGCACCGGAGAAACCAGACGGGGATGCTCGGGATGGCGGTGCTCCAGAGGAAAATGGACAGTCTGCAGGGGCTGAGGAAATTTCACTTTCTGATATTCAGGAGGGCGATACCGTTTCTGTCACGTTAGATGAAGATGGAAATGCAGCTTCCATTACAGTAATGTCCATGGAAATGGGTGGCCAGGGAGGTCCTGGTGGTGATGGTCAAGGTGCTCCGGGTCAGGGAGGTCCTGGTGGACAGTCTCAGGGTGTGGACAGCTATACTGCGGTAAATGAGTATATAGAAGATACAACTGTATCAAATGAGACAATTGAGTCAACAGGAACTGACGAGAATGCAGCATTGATTTCTTCCGGAGCAAACGTAACACTTGATAATGATACCATTACAAGAACTTCTGCAGACAGCCAGGGCGGAGACAATTCCAGCTTCTATGGTGTAGGAGCTGCTGTTCTGGCAACAGATGGTACTGCTTATGTGAAAGATGGCAGCGTGACTACAGATGCAGCAGGTGGTGCAGGGCTTTTTGCATATGGTGATGGAACAGTATATGCTTCTGGTACAACTGTGAAAACGACTCAGGATACTTCTGGCGGTGTTCATGTAGCTGGCGGCGGTACTCTTTACGGATGGGATCTGGATGTGGAGACGAACGGTGAGTCTTCCGCAGCAATCCGAAGTGACAGAGGCGGCGGAACAATGGTGATTGATGGCGGAAACTATGTTTCCAATGGCGTTGGTTCCCCGGCTATTTACAGTACAGCTGATATTGCGGTAAGCAATGCAACTCTGACAGCAAATGGTTCAGAGGCTGTTTGTATCGAAGGTCTGAATTCTATTCACCTTTATGATTGTGACTTGACAGGAAATATGAGTGATCTGGATCAGAATGATAATACCTGGACTGTAATCCTTTACCAGAGCATGTCTGGTGATTCTGAGGTCGGAAACAGTACTTTTCAGATGGATGGAGGCAGCCTAACTTCTGAGAACGGCGGTGTATTCTATACAACCAATACAGAGAGTACAATTACTTTAAATAATGTAGATATTAACTATAACGACGAGAATGAGTTTTTCCTGCAGTGTACAGGTAATACCAACCAGAGAGGATGGGGACAGTCTGGAGCAAACGGAGCTGACTGCCACTTTACTGGTATTAGTCAGGATATGCAAGGAAATGTGATCTGGGATTCTATCAGTGATCTGGATTTTTATCTCACAGATGGCAGCAGCCTGACAGGTGCAGTTGTAGATGATGAGAGTTATGCAGGCGAAGGCGGAGAGGGATACTGTAACGTTTATGTAAGCGCAGATTCCACCTGGACTGTAACTGGCGACAGTACTGTCTCATCTCTGGAAAATGAGGGAACAATTGTAGATAGTAATGGAAAAACTGTAACAATTCAGGGTACAGACGGAACTGTGTATGTACAGGGCGACAGCGAGTACACCATTACAACTGGTTCCTACAGCGACACAGCAGATCTGTCCGGAGCAACGGCGATCCAGGATCAGAGTGTTTATACAGTTGAGAAACCGGATCAGCTTTAAAATTGGATAAAGAAACTCTCCAATTTGAAGATTATGGGCTTGATGAGTTATAAGAAAAAACACTGGGCTACACTTTATTGTGGCTCAGTGTTTTTTCGTTAAAAGAAGAGTGAACCTGAATTATAAAAATCCCGGTCAGAAAAGAAATATCAAGACAGTTCTTTTCTGACCGGGATTTTTTATGTTAAATTTATAATCAAATTCGAATTCTCCGACGTAAGCAACTTCCGAAAATTCTCCTAAAAAGAAGGAGGGCCGGACCTTTTGGCCCGGCAAGTATGAAAAAGAAAAAGTATATTTATAATCTATGTAAAAAAGCTTTCGCTTTATTTGTTTATTAATATACGCGGAATTTGTGATGAATCTGTGAGAACAAATTGAAAAATATATGAGGAAAATCTAAAGAACTTATAAACTGGAACGCACCTGAAGTGACCGGCTTAGGAATATACAGTATGAAAAAGCTGTGCATTCAAACCCAACTTCATGGTGATAAAATCTATCTACGATATATTGAAAATTTTATTCAGCTAAGAAAATTAGTCGTTGTAAAAGTTGTAATACTCATTTATAATGGAAAGAAGATTCAAGGTTATTGTTTACCGGAGATTTTCCAGCGTGAACAGTAACGATTCCAATGAGAATTTATAGGGAAAAACAGGAGGAAAACCTTGAAGAAAGAATTAGTTATTGTAATTGATTTTGGTGGTCAGTACAATCAGCTGGTTGCAAGA
>OLPO01001435.1_pt1 | contig 16298 bp, 10 predicted proteins | sample 1672831 | NCBI WGS metagenome assembly OLPO01 (sample SAMEA3136728, study PRJEB25190) | human gut metagenome
CTCTGAGATGTGGCTTCACGAACATCTCAGAGGGAAGGGGCGGAGGGCCCGCTTCCCAAATATCGAAACGATTTGGAGAGATTTTCTACAAATGTACATTTATATACACTTGTAGTATATTTCGTTGCGTTAAAAATAAGGCCTGGACTGCGCAGATGTACAGATGTACGCGTAGAATAGACCTAAATGTAGCTCACTCGAACTCGTGATTGGACGGCTCTGCGTGAAAAAAGCCCTTGCAATCTTCAAGCGCGACATCAAACGACTGCTCTGCAATCCCGTTGCGCTTGTCATTACCATCGGCGTATGCATCATTCCGTCGCTTTATGCGTGGTACAACATCGTTGCCAATTGGGATCCGTATGGAAACACCCAGAACATCAAAATCGCTGTCGCCAATAACGATAAAGGCACTACCAATGATTTGGTGGGCAAGCTTAATGCTGGTGACGAGGTTATCGACAAACTCAAGGACAACGACCAGCTGGGCTGGACCATTGTGGACTCCGAAAAGGAGGCCAAAGAAGGCGTCGAGGCAGGGAAGTACTACGCCGCGCTCGTCATCCCGTCCGACTTTAGCGAGGGCATGCTGAGCATGCTCTCGGGCGACTTCCACCAGCCCAAACTGACCTACTACGTCAACGAGAAGAAGAGCGCCGTTGCCGTCAAGGTGACCGATACGGGTGCTAATACGGTGGAAGAGCAGGTTAACGAGACCTTTGTCTCCACCGTGAGCCAGACGGTGGTGGAGATTGCGCAGAAGGCGGGCGTCGACTTAGAGGCGGGCGCGCAGACCGCCCAGGACAACCTTGTCCTGACCATTCAAAACGCAAGCGGCTCGGTGCAGAAGGTGCGCGATGCGCTCGATGGCATGACCGGCACGATTGATACCACCAAAGATGCCATTGCTTCGGCGGATGCCGCGCTCGGCGGCTTGAGTGGGCAGATGCCTTCTCTCAACGATGCCCTCGACCAGGGAAATCAACTTCTTACGTCGACTCGCACCTCTGCTGCCAAGCTTCACACCTCGCTTTCAAGCGCTCTTGCGCAGGGCGGCACGGGCTTGGCGCAGGCTTCGTCAAAGGCAAATGCCGCCGTGGGCAAGCTCTCCGGTACGGTGATTGCGGCCCAGACCAAGGTCGACCTTGCCCTCTCGGATGTTCAGGGTCTCGTGGATAAGAACAATGCCGCCATCGAGGCACTGCGCAGTACGCTGCCCGACGATGCCGAGTTCAATAGCTCTATCGCGCGGATTATCTCTTCGCTGCAGCAGCAAAACGACAACCTGGCCGGCGTTGTGAGCGGCCTTCAGGCGCAAAGCGACGCCATCAAGACGGATGCTGGCAATCTTGCCAACGCCTCTGATTCCATCAATACGAGTGTGCAAGATGGCGTGACGGCGCTGGGAAAGATGCAAGAAGACCTCAATACCAGCGTGATTCCACAGCTCAATTCGGGCCTCGATTCATTCTCTGATTGCTCGGGAGACCTTAAGGGCGTCCTAGCTTCGCTTGCTCCCACCATTTCTCAGGCGCGCTCGTCGCTCACCCAGCTTTCTTCCCTGCTCGACCAGGCGAAGGCTACGCTCGCCGACACGAGCGATCAGCTGGCGACGATTCAGCAAAAGCTCGATGTGGCTGCAAACGACGTCGCGGCACTTCACAGCTCCGAGGTAGTGGGCCAGCTTGCCGACCTGCTCGACGTCAATGTCGACGACATCGCCGACTTCATGACCTCGCCGGTGAAGATCAAGAGCAAGGTGGTGTACCCCGTGGCGAGCTTTGGCTCGGGCATCGCGCCGTTCTACACCAATCTCGCCCTGTGGGTGGGCGGCTACGTGCTTATCGCCATCTTCAAACTCGAGGTCGACCGCGAGGGCATTGGCGCCTACACGGCAAAAGAGGGCTATTTTGGCCGCTGGCTGCTGATGATGCTCTTGGGAATCATGCAGGCGATTATCGTCTGCGTGGGCGACCTGATCATTGGTGTTCAGTGCCTGCATCCGGTGCTGTTTGTCCTTGCGGGCATGTGCATCTCGTTTGTCTACGTGAATATCATTTACGCGCTGAGCGTGGCCTTCAAGCACATCGGCAAGGCTATCGGCGTCATATTGGTCATCGTGCAGATTCCGGGATCTTCGGGCATGTACCCCATCGAAATGATGCCGCCCTTCTTTAACTGGCTGCACCCGCTGCTGCCTTTCACCTACGGTATTAACGCCATGCGCGAGTGCGTGGGCGGCATGTATGGCATGAACTACATCATCAACCTGGGCGTGTTGCTTATCTATGTTGCTATTGCTCTGGGGATCGGCGTGTGGCTGCGTCCCTTGCTGCTCAACCTCAACCTGCTGTTCGATCGCCAGCTCGCTTCGACCGGCGTGATGATTTGTGAGAAGGACGACCTGCCGCGCCAGCGCTACTCGCTGCGCACGGCCATGCGTGCCATTCTCGATACCGCTGGGTTCCGTCAGGCGCTGATCGAGCGCGCAGCGCGCTTTGCTCGTACGTACGGCAGTCGCGTGAAGGCGGGCTTCTTCGCCATCTTTGGCGTACAGCTCCTGCTCTTTATTCTGACGTCCACGCTCGATTTGGATAACAACGGGCGCATCTGGATGCTCGTGTTGTGGATCGTCAGCGTTATTGTCATCGCCGCCTATCTCATCAATCTCGAGTACGTGCGCGAGAGCCTTAATACGCAGATGCGCGTCTCCGCTCTGTCTGACGAGAGTCTGCGCAACGAGATCCGCGAGCACACCTCGGCCATGCCTGGAGTGGCAAAGATGTTTGGCGTGTCGGTAGCACCGCAGCCCACGGCAAAGTCTGCCAAAAAACCTGCTGGCGTCGTTGACGATGCCGATGAGGACACTGCTGCCAACTCCGCACCTCTCGGCGCTCATGCGGAACCGGGCGCGGTGCAAGATCTGGATGTAACCGCTCCCTTGCTGGGGGCGCACCTCAAGCAAGACGATTCAAACACGAAGGGCGGTGATGCCGAATGAAAAATATCCTGAAGCTTTTCCGTCGTGACTGCGAAAATGTGCTCCATAGCGTTATCGGCATGGTCGTGGTCGTGGGTCTTGTTGTGGTTCCTGCTCTTTACGCTTGGTTCAACATTGCGGGCAGCTGGGATCCGTATGGCAATACCGGCAATCTCAAGGTAGCTGTTGCCAATGCCGACAAGGGCTACAAGAGCGATTTGATCCCCGTTGAGGTGAACATTGGCGACTCGGTGGTCAACTCTCTGCGCGCCAACGATAGCTTTGACTGGACCTTTGTGGATAAGGACGAAGCGGTCGATGGCGTCAAGTCGGGTAAGTACTATGCCGCCGTGGTGATTCCATCCGACTTCAGCGCCAACATGATGACGCTGTTCTCTACCGAGGTGAAGCATTCGGACATTGAGTATTACGAGAACCAAAAGGTCAACGCGATCGCACAGATCGTGACCGAAAAGGGCTCCAGCGCTGTCCAAAGCCAGATCAACAAGACGTTCACCGAAACGGTTGGCAATATCGGTTTGGCAACCGCCTCGAGCCTACTTGAGTTTATGGATAGCGACCAGGTGGCGAACTTCGTGGCGCATCTGTCCTCCTCACTGGGCGATGGGGCCAATGAACTAACGCGTGCTGGCCAGTCGGTATCCTCCCTTTCGGACGTCCTTGCGTCTTCCTCGGGCCTGCTTGCCAATGCCGGCTCTTCGTTATCGCAGAATTCGAGTACGTCTGACGCGGCAAGCCAGCTTCTCACGGATGCTCAAAACGGACTTGACGATATCAAGTCCGCGCTTTCGGGGGCCACATCTTCCATCAATCAGGCGCTGCAGGATAGTGCCGGCAGTTTTGATGCGGTATCGAGCGCGGTAGACCAGGCGTTTACTGACGCAGGTAGCCATGTGGACCTTACCGTGGGCCAGCTTAACGATATCGCCGATAACTTGAGCTCGCATGCCGAGGAGATTCGCGGTATCCAGCAGGAGATCTTGGATCTAAAGACCAAGTTCCCGCAGGTTTCCGCCCAACTTGACCAGGTTGCTGCAAGCGTGGGCAAGCTTGCCGATTCGTACGATACGCTGTCGAGCGGCATTTCGGATGCGGCTTCTAAGCTGTCTTCCGGCGCGGCAGACGTCGCTGCGACCAAAAAAGAGGTCACCGATCTGATCGCGCAGGTCAAGTCGGGCATCGGCGGCGTGAAAGACGACTATGAGGGCAACCTGAAAGATCAGGCTTCTCAGCTCCAGTCCACCATCTCGGGCATTGCCGCCTCAGGCGCTGATATCTCGAAGAATTTGGATGACACGGTGGCGTCGCTTTCTGATGCAGCCGCTTCGCTGAGCGGCAACCTCAACGACCTCAATGGCGTGTTGAGCGACACCTCAACAGCGCTCACCAATGCGGGCAAGGACCTTTCCACCATCAAGGAAAAGCTCGATACCGCGGTTGCCAATAACGACCTTGAGTCCATCCGCTCGATTATCGGCGAAGATCCCGAGGGACTCGCCGATGCCCTCGCGGCGCCGGTGGGAATCGACCGCAAGGCCATCTATCCCATCAAGAACTATGGCAGCTCCATGGCACCGTTCTACACGATTCTCTCTCTGTGGGTGGGAAGCATCGTTCTTGCCGCCATGATGAAGGTCTCGGTGGACGATAAACTGCTCAACGAGCTAAAGCCGTTCCGCCTGCACGAGATTTATCTGGGCCGCTACATGCTTTTTGGCATGCTCGCGCTGTGTCAGGCAACGCTCGTGTGCCTGGGCGACATTTTGTTCTTCCGCATCCAGTGCATCCATCCGTTCCAGTTCATCTTGGCAGCATGGATCGCGAGCTTGGTGTTTTCCAATATCATCTACACCTTTACCGTTTCGTTTGGTGATATCGGCAAAGCGCTTGCGGTGGTATTGCTGGTCATGCAGGTAGGCGGTTCGGGCGGCACGTTCCCCATCGAGATGACGGCGCCGTTCTTCCAGTCGGTCTACCCGTTCTTGCCCTTCACGCATGGTATTGCTGCCATGCACGCGGCCATCGCGGGTTCATATGGGGCTGAAGTTTGGATCGAGATGGGTATCCTCGCCCTGTACCTGCTGCCGGCCTTGGCGCTTGGCCTGCTGTTCCGACGTCCGGTGATCCGTGCGAACAACTGGATTATCGAGAAGCTCGAAGAGACGAAACTAATGTAGCGCTTGCGCTGCATGCGCTTAGGTTCGGCGTTTCTGTAGATGTGCGAGGCAATGCTCATGCGGCGCGGTATACAATAGCGGCAACTCGATGGTGGCTATGCCTTTGGCCCATATAAGATTGGCAGGTGTCATAATGACCGAAGAAGAGCTGAACGTACAGGTACAGGCTGCGCAAGATGAGATTGCGCGTTTGCGCGAAACGTTTGGTCCCGCCTATGCCAAGCTGGGCGAGGCACTGTACCCGGCCGCGCGTGAAACCGAGCTCGCTACCCGTTTTGCCAATGAGTTTGCCGAGGTAGACGCCATTAACGCGGCGATTGATGAACAGAACGCGGCAATTGAGGCCGCCTGCGCTGAGTATGAGACCGAGCAGGCTCGTATTGCCGAGGAAGAGGCTGCCCGAGCCGCCGAAGAGGCCGCGCGCGCCGAGGCCGAAGCCGCTGTTGCTGCGAAAGCCGCTGCTGTGGAAGAGCCGTTGGAGTCTGCCGACGAGCCCGCAGCCGAACCCGAACCCGAGCCCGCTCCCGCAAAGGTTCGCACCTGCCCCAAGTGCGGCACGACTCTTCAGCCCACTGACAAGTTCTGCGCCGGTTGCGGAAGCAAGGTGGCAGATCTCTTTGCCCCCGCAGCCCCACATTGCCCTAACTGCGGCAAGGAAGTCGACGAATCTATGAACTTCTGCATCTACTGCGGAACGCCGCTCAAGTAGTTCCTTGCAGCGGGTTTCCCTGCTGCAAACAAGGTTGGAGACGTTGGTTTTGCGTGCCCGTCATTCCGTTTGGGATGGCGGGCTTTTTTCTTGCGTGGGACTGAGCGGTAAACGCCGCTGGTGGATTGATGGGCCTTATGGAGCTGCTGCACGGCTGATTCCCGTATACTCAAACGTTAAGCAACACATGTATCCAAATGATGCAGGGGAGTTACCATGGCAGCGAAGCAGCAGCGCGTGTTTGCATTCATTAATGCGACGATTCTCGATGGCACGTGCGACATGGAGCCGCAGCGTGGTATGTCCGTGCTTGTCGACGAGGGTCGCATCGTACGCATTGAGCCTGCGGCGACAGCCCAGCTGCCTGCCGAGGCCAAGGTGATCGACTTGCATGATTCTTATCTGTTGCCAGGCCTCATCAATATGCATGTCCATTTTTGCGGTTCGGGAAAGCCTGTGTCGGCGGGAAACGCCGGCGACCTCATGCGCCGCCTGGATAATGCCCCTGGCCGCATGATTGTACGCCATATTCTCAAAGGCTCGGCTCAGCAGCAGCTTGCAAGCGGTGTGACGTGTGTGCGCGGTGCGGGTGACCCTCTGTATGCCGATATCGCTGTGCGTGATGCTATCAACGCCGGACGTTATCTTGGCCCGCGCATCGTGGCACCGGGTACGGGAATCACTGTGCCTAATGGTCATGGTGCAGGCCTTTTTGCCCAGGTGGCCACAACGCCGCAAGAGGCGAGCGACTACGTATGCGATTTGTCCGCGCGCGGTGCCGACACTATCAAGCTCTTCGTGACAGGAGGCGTCTTTGACGCCGAGGTTCCGGGAGAGCCGGGCGTTTTGCGCATGTCGCTCGAGGTGGCGCGAGCTGCGTGCAAAACGGCCCATGACCTTGGGCTCCCCGTTATGGCGCATGTCGAGAGCACTGAGGGCGTAAAGGTTGCCTTGCAAGCGGGTGTGGATACTATCGAGCACGGCGCACCCATGACCGACGAAGTGCGCGATCTATTCCTCGGTGCGGCGGGAACACAGCTCCCCGGGCGTCCCGCGTCGCTCACTTGTACCATCTCTCCGGCCCTGCCGTTTGTGCTGCTCGATCCTGAGAAAACGGCATCGACAGAGGTTCAAAAGCTCAACGGCGATATTGTGTGCGAGGGAATTATCAAATGCGCACGCGAGGCACTTGATGCGGGTATTCCCGTGGGCCTGGGAACCGATTCGAGCTGTCCATATGTCACCCAGTACGACATGTGGCGCGAGGTTGCCTATTTTGCCAAGTACGTGGGAGTATCCACGACGTTTGCCTTGCATACCGCCACGCAGATCAATGCTGAGCTTTTGGGCCTGGGCAAGGAGACGGGAACTATCGAGGTGGGTAAGGCGGCCGATATCATCGTCTGCCGTAACAACCCGCTGGAAGATCTTTCGCGCTTAAGCCACCTTGAACATGTGATGTGCCGTGGCGTGCTGGCAGACGGCCTCAAGGTTAAGCATATGCCCAAACTCGACGAAGATCTGGATTGGATCATGGCCCAGCCGGTCACAGTTCGCTCGTGCGGGAGTTTGCCTTTAGCTACCGTGCCGAGCGAACGGTGTCGATAACGCGTTCCATTGTCTGGTTGATGCGATCGCGCTTGAGTTCGCATTCCCAGATAACGATGCTCGTCCAGCCGGCTTTAGCGAGTTCTGCTTGTGCCTTGGCATCGCGTGCGACGTTGCGTGCGAACTTCGCTTCCCAAAACTCGACGTTTCGCTTAGGTACGCTGGGGCTGCAGTGTGGGCAGCGGTGCCAAAAGCAACCGTTGACAAAGATGGCGACCTTGCGGCCGGGAAAGGCGATGTCCGGCCTGCCGGGGGCTTTTTTCCACTGCAGGCGATAGCCCGTGAGACCCGCTTGGCGCAGACGCTGGCGCACGAGCATCTCAGGTTTGGTATTGGCGCGCTTGTTGCCCTGCATGGACTTTTTGATTGCGGCACGGCGACGCACGAGTTCGGTCTCGCTTGCAGAAAGCCCTTGTGTATCCAAGGTGTCTACCAGGCTTTTCTTCGTGCGCTTTTTGGCGGATGAGTGCCGCTTGGGGGTAGGGGACTCCAGGTCCGCATCGGGGGTTTTGCGGTCGACATCGGTCATCTCCGCGGCGGCGATGAGTGCGCGAACAAGTTCGACATCGGCGGGCATCCATGTGAGGTCTGCGAGCGAGCGCTGCGGCACCCAGCGGATGGCCTTTTGCTGATCGGCGGCAGAAACCTTTCCGCGTGCGATATCGCAAAAGAAGCACTCCATGGATAGGTGAAACGCCTCATAGTCGTATTCAACCGTGTAGAAGGCGCGTAGGTTGTGCACCTCGACGCAGAGCTCTTCTTGTAGCTCGCGGATACAGGCGTCGTAGGCGGTTTCTCCATGCTGCACCTTACCGCCGGGAAACTCCCAAAGCCCTTGCGTGTCTCCGTAACCGCGCTGGACGGCAAGTACCGAGTTGTCCTGGGGATTGCGAATGATGCCGGCGGCTACATGCACGGTTTTCACAGGTGGCGGTCTCCTTTGCGGTATGTTGATCGAGTTTGATGCGGTTATTTTCTACCCGAAGGGGCGCGCATGCAAGCGGGCGCGCCGTGCTGCCTTACAAAAGTGCAAGGGCCCTGTAAGCCAAATCGATGGCGCCCCGCTCCTTAAGAAACGACTATAGATAGCGAGCATATGCCCTGTTTCTTGACGTACGATGAAAGCTGATTCTAAGGAGTGGATACGATGTCCCCAGTGTTTTCGGCACAGGCGAACAGTGTGTGCGTTGGCACACCGCCCGTTTTGGAAGTAAACCATATCGAGAAGGTATACGGTTCTCGTGGCGCTGTGACACAGGCACTCAACGATGTTTCGTTTATCGTGGAAACCGGCGAGTTCGTGGGCATCATGGGTGCCTCGGGATCCGGCAAATCGACACTGCTCAACTGCGTTTCTACCATCGATACCGTGACGAGCGGCGGTATCTTCGTGGACGGCCAAGACGTTACGAAAATTAAGAGCGCAAAACTTGCAAAGTTCCGCCGCGAGCAGCTGGGCTTTATTTTCCAGGATTCAAATCTGCTCGATACCCTTACTGCGCGCGAGAACATTGCGCTGCCGCTAACCATCGGGCGTCTTTCTGCTGACGAGACGCTCATGCGCGTGCAGGAGATGGCTGCACGCCTCAATATCTCCGATGTACTGGATAAATACCCCTTCCAGCTTTCCGGCGGCCAACAGCAGCGTGTGGCTGCTGCGCGCGCTTTGGTGACAAACCCCAAGCTGGTTATGGCCGATGAACCCACGGGCGCCCTCGATTCCAAGAACGCTCGCATGCTGTTGGAGAACTTCGAGAACCTCAATCGTACCTATAATGCAACGGTGCTCATGGTGACGCACGACGGCTATGCAGCGAGCTATACCAATCGCGTGCTGTTCATTCGCGATGGTCGCATCTTTACCGAGTTGCGTCGTGGCGATGATTCGCGTCAGGCGTTTTTCAACCGCATCATGGATGTAGTTGCCATTATGGGCGGCGAGGTGTCCGATGCTTTGTAAACTCGCCTGGGGAAATGTTCGACGCGCCAGTCGCGACTACCTCATTTATCTGCTTACGCTCGCTTTGGGCGTGACGGTCTTCTATGCCTTCAATACGATTTCACTGCAGGTTGATATTGCGGGCATCAAGACTGCCGGCATGCGCGAGATCATGTCCGAGCTGCTCTCCAGGCTCACCATCTTCCTTGCGGCCGTTATGGGCTTTTTGATGGTCTATGCCAATAACTTCATCATGAAGCGCCGTAAGCGCGAGTTTGGTTTGTACCAGGTATTGGGAATGACGCGCGGACAGGTGGCCCGCATAATGGCCTATGAGACGCTTATCGTTTCGGGGGCGGCACTTGTACTTGGCATCATCTGCGGCATCGCCCTTTCGCAGCTCATGGTGTTTTTTACCGCATCGCTCTTTAAAACCCAGATTTCGAATTTCCATTTCTTTATCTCGCCGAGCGCTCTGTTTATAACGATAGGCTGCCTTGTCGCCATCTTTGTGGTGACGCTGCTGTTCAACCTGCGTGTTGTGGTACGCGTCAAGCTTGTGGACCTCATGGGCGCCGAGCGCAGACACGAGAGCATCAAAACCAGAAACCCCCTGTTGTCGGGCATCATTTGCTTGATCGGCCTTGCGCTGATCATTTGGGCATATTGCCGCCTTTTGCACGATGGCCTGCCGCTTACTGCTTCTAATGACCAGCTTGATTTTGCCATGAGGCGTTTTGGAATCACTACGCTCATGGTGACCGTGGGCACGGCTGCCTTTTTCTTTGGACTTTCAGGACTGCTTCTCAAGCTTTTGCAGACCATGCGCAAAGTGTACTGGCGCGGTCTCAATATGTTTACCATGCGTCAGCTGGCAGCAAAGATCAATACCATCTCGATGTCCATGGCAATCATCGCCATGATCCTATTTTTTGCAATTACGTCGGTTACCTGCGGTATGTCTATTGCAAGCGCTATGAACGCGAGCCTTCTTCGCTGCACGCCGGCCGATTTTTCCTGCAACGTCATGTACAACAACTCCGAGTTCGTCGAATCGAGCGAAGATGGCGAGATAACGAAAGGCGTTATGCCGAGTGAGCCCTACGATGTGCAGGCGGCGCTGGAGGAGCGGGGTGTCGATTTCGCAAAGATTGCCAAGGGCGTCCAACAGGTCGATATCTATTCTTCGGTTCCTGCGGGTGAAGAAGACCCTTCGATCATGCTTGACGATTTAATTCGCCGTTCAAAAACAACGTTGCCGGCAGGCATGGACGAAGCCACTGTCATGTATCAGGGTATCCCGGTTGTCAGGTTGAGTGACTACAACAAGTATTTGGCGTTTCGTGGTTTTGACCAACTTCATTTGGCGGACGATCAGTATCTCATCACCTGCGATATGGGCGATACGCTTGATGATATGTTCAATAGCATTCTTTCTGCTGGTACGACGATCACGCTGGGCGGCAAGACGCTTGTCCCGGGGGCGGACAAAGTCGACCCGCACGCGGGGGCTTTTCGCAATTCGGCAATGGGCTTAAATTCCGGCACCGTGGTTTTGCCCGATGCGGTTGTGGATCAGATGGGATTTGCCCTGCAGAACAGCTCGCTGCTGGTCAATTACAAGGATGGGACCGATGCCCAGAAGATCGATGCCGAGTTTGCAGATTTGTCCTCCACGAATGGCATTGGAACGGGTATCGGTGCAAATATTTCCCAGGACGATGGTTCCAATATTGGCTTTTGGGGCGAGTCGATCAATCGCAACGAGATGATCGAGCAAACCGATGGCATGAACGGCATGATTAGCTATCTTTGCATATATATCGGTTTTGTGCTGGTAATTGCTTGTGCGGCTATCATTTCCATCCAGCAGCTCTCAAGCGTGGCCGATTCTTCCAAGAGCGTCCGCGTGCTTTCTGAGGTGGGATGCGATAGGCTGGCTATCGACCATTCGATTCTTTTGCAGCAGGCGGTGCTCTTTTTCTTCCCGCTGGGTGTCGGTCTGGCACATTCGCTGGTCGCGCTGCGGGTGATCATTAGCGTGGTATTGCTTTTTGGCGGGTTTGATATCGGTGGTACCGTGGGTCTTATCTGTACGGTCTTTCTTTTTGCCTATGGTGGCTACTTTGCGCTTACCTATGGCATAAGCAAGTGTATCGTGCGGGGGGCCGTGCGCGTGCGCCACACCGAATAGGGCATTGCCGCTGCCGTTTGGTAGCAAAAACATGCAAGTCGGATAAAGGATGCTCGCTGGTATGTGCCCGGCGAGCATCTTCTCTAATTGTTCCAGAAGGCCTTAGTGAGGCTTGCACGGTCGGCGCAACCGGTTTTGACCATGATGTTGTGCACGTGGGTCTTAACCGTTCCCAGGGCGAGGAAGAGTTCCTCTGCGATTTCCTGGTTGTTCTTGCCCAGTACAACGAGCTTGAGGACTTCCGATTCGCGTTTGGAAAGCTTGTGCTTGGAGGTAAAGAACTCCATCTGCTCATCGACATGGCGCTCGAGGTCGGTCACATCGTTTTTGTCGGGTGCCTCGCGCAGGCGAATTGAGAGCACGCTAAAGGCATAGCGGATGATGAGCACGGCGAGGTAGCAGGCAAGGATGTTCTCGGAGATATTGCGCTCTGAGAGATAGAGCATGATGTCTTGGTAGTTGGTTCCCATGGGTGCCCACAGGATGTTATAGGCGTCTTCCAGAAGTACGCAGACAAGCAAGATGGCAACGATGACAAGATGCTTCTTGTAGCGCCCCAGGCGCATACGCTGGTTCTCATCTTTGGTAGTCGTGTAGTGATACACGATGTAGCCCAGGACGAAGAACAAGAAAACCTGGCGCGTGGTGTAGTACGCAAACTGCATAAAACGCCCTGCCGGCATGAGGGTAAGGATGAGGGTCTCGGCAGCAAGGAAGACGGTCGGAGGGATAACAAGGAGCTTTTGAGAATGCTTGTCGAGGGCGCGCAAAACTGTGGCCCAGATAAACGCTTGGGAGAGTGTGGCGATGAGCGTGCGCAGGATAGGCATGCTCACGCTGTAGTACTCATAGACGGTAAAAGTGAGGTTTTGCGAGATATGCTCGTTGAAGAAGATCTCGATGATTTCCACCGTGTAGCAAATGAAGGCGCCCGAAGCGTAGATAAAGAGCTTGCGTCCAGAAGATGCCCAAGCAGCAATTGACAGGACAGCCGTGACAATAAAAACGATCAGTATACCCAGGGTATAGAAGAAGAAAATCGAGCTTGCCATGAGCGCCCCTTCCTAATCCCTCGGCTCGTGGGGGAGCATCAACAAAAGGCCCCTGCATTATTTGGCGAACGGTGTATCAAAAATATCCTAAACCATGTGCTGGTAATTTAAGCTGCTTATTTAAACCGGTTTATTCAGGTTATAACTTTTTAAACGGACTTTAATCCGGAATAAACTAACGCCTCGCGGCCTTTGGGACGATGATAAAAGAGCGAGGACTCTGCTTGGTCTTGAGCCTCGCGGCCGCTGCCTGCCCGTCGGCAAGCGGTCTCGCTCTCCTCATGAAGGGACCAGGCGTATGCTTGGAAAGAAGTTTTCTCTTATAGACGTGGTGCTGTCCGTTATCTGCGTGGTATTTACCATCGAGGCCGCAGCCCCCGCTTCCGCCATGGGTAACGTTCAGTTCTTCTGGTGGGGGTTTTTGATCATTACGTTCCTGCTGCCTTATGGCTTGGTGGTGGCAGAATTGGGTACCGCGTATGACTCATGCGGCGGCCTGTACGATTGGGTCCGCGAAGGTTTGGGCGACAAATGGGGCGCTCGCTGCTCCTGGTGCTATTGGGTTAATTTCCCCTTGTGGATCGCAAGTCTTGCCTGCATGGCGCCGAGCATCATTCACTCTCTGTGGGGTATCGAGCTGACGCTGGGGGTCAAGATTGCGCTCGAGCTCATCTTTGTTTGGGGCGTAACGCTGCTGGCTTTCTCGCCCGTTTCCGATTCTGAATGGATCATGAACGGCGGGGCAATTATTAAAGTCTTTGTCGTGCTGGTGGTGGGTGCCTGCGGCGTCTGGTTTGCTTGTACGCAGGGCTTTGCCAACGATATGAGCCCCCAGACCTTCATTCCCGATTTTTCGGATACAAAATCGTTGACGTACCTCTCGATCATCCTCTTCAACTTTATGGGATTCGAGGTTGTAGCAACCTTTGCCGGCGCCATGAAGGACCCCTCGCACGACATCCCTCGTGCCATTATCGTGGGCGGTATTGCCATCGCTGCTATTTATATACTGTGCGGCATTGGTATCGGTGCTGCGGTGCCCACCGAGAAGCTCTCGCTTGACTCAGGGATAGTGGATGCTGTTGCGGCTATGCTGGGAACGGCGCATCCTCTAACCACCGCGGTTGGAATTGCCTTTATGGTGACGCTGTTTGCAAATATGACCTGCTGGTCGTTTGGCGTAAACCAGGTGGCATGCTATGCCGCAGGACACGGCAATATGCCTAAGATCTTCTCACTTTGCTCGAAGCGTACGGGTATGCCAAATGGTGCTGCCATCATGAATGGCGTTATCGCGAGTGGCGTATTGCTTCTTCAAGTGTTTTTAGGTGAGGGTTCCGACGTGTTTTGGGTCCTGTTTTCCACTAACGTCGTATTCCTGCTCATGAGCTACATTCCGATGTTTCCGGCTTTCTGGTGCCTGCGCAAGTACGACAGCAAGACTAAGCGGGTTTTCCGTGCTCCTTTTGAGGACAAAGTGCTGTCTGTGGCGCTGATTTTGCCGGTGATTGAGCTCGTGCTTGCTATTGTGGCCACCATCGTGCCTTTGGGCATGGGCGCCGAAGAGCTCGCGAAGCTCCCCATGCTTTTGAGCGTCATCGTTCTCGCAGCGGTGGGGGAGGGCGTCCGTATTTACTCGAAGCGGGGCCGTATGAGCGATTTTCCCGGTGTGGCAAAGCGCTAACGTGTTTGCGGCCTGCGTGCTTGGCCCAACTCTTGCTAAAAACAATGAAATAGAGCGCAAAAAGCGCGGTCCGAAGGCTTTCGGGCCGCGCTTGCGTTTGCCTACAAGGGTGTATCTTGACGTATCAGAAGATAATTACAGTGATGCAGAGGCGATGTGACCAAGGTAGGTACGATCTGCCAGATGCCTGCGAGGAGCCGTGCTATCAAAAGCGCATGCAGAGCAAAGATCCGCAAAATAGGTCTGAATCGCAAGAACAAAGGAACTGATCGCTGCCACTGCCACTCCAAGTCATTCGTCTATAGCCCATGTACCTGGGCATGTTGTCAAATCTACCAAACAGGAGTGTACCGGGGGCGCTTGTTCCCGTTAAAGGAGAGTCGCGATGCGCACAATAAATGCAACTCGAGAACACAAAATATAAACAATTTGAACGGCAGGGATGAGAAAGGTTTAGTCCGGAAGCAGACGGCCTGGAGACAGAAAAAGGGGTTTGAAAAAATGCTTTAACCGGGTAAAGTAAGCGAATTTGAGATAAAACGCCTGCGGACGGTGAACGGTCGTTCAAGATGTAATGAAAAATAGGCATACTGCATCTACCTGCTGGTTTGTGCAGGTTTAGGGAAGGTCTATTTCTTTAGGCGGCCTTTAATCTCGAATAAACTAACGCTTTTCCGCCAATGTGGGAATCATGGAATTAGTGACAAAGCGGATGCGAAATAGATCGTGTCCACAAGGAAAGTCGGTGCTGCCGACGGAAAGGAATCGCAATGGCGCTGCCCAAGGATTTTCTCGACACTAATGACTTCACCAAAGAGCAGATTCTCGCTATCGAGGATCTTGGCCTGGCAATGAAGAAGGCCATCAAGGTTGACGGTTTCTATCCTCACCTGCTCCGTAACAAGAGCCTTGGCATGATCTTCCAGCAGGTGTCCACCCGTACCCGTCTTTCCTTCGAGACCGCCATGTGCGACCTCGGTGGCCACGCTCAGTTCTATGGTCCTGGCACCATCCAGCTCGGTGGCCACGAGTCCCTGGGCGATACTGCTCGCGTCATGGGCGACCTCCTCGACATCATGATGGCTCGCGTTGACCGTCACAAGGACGTCGTCGGCCTCGCCGCTGGCTCCGCTGTGCCCGTCATCAACGGCATGTCTGAGTTCAACCACCCCACTCAGGAGATGGGCGACCTCATGACCATGCTTGAGAACCTCCCCGAGGGCAAGAAGATCGAGGACTGCACCCTCGCCTTCATCGGCGACGCTACCCAGGTTTGCCTCTCCCTCATGTTCATCTGCTCCAAGATCGGCATGAACTTCGTGCAGTTTGGCCCCAAGGGTCACCAGATCTGCGACGGCGCCCTGCATGTTGGTACCCCCGAGGAGCGTGCTGAGTTTGGCAAGAAGCTCATGGCTATCGGCGAGGAGAACTGCAAGGTCTCCGGCGGCTCCATCGTCATCTCCGACGAGATCGACTGCATCAAGGGTGCTGACTTCGTCTACACCGACGTGTGGTATGGCCTGTACGACGAGGAGGTCGAGGGCGAGAACTACATGGACGTCTTCTATCCCAAGTATCAGGTCACCATGGACATGATGAACTTCGCCGGCCCGAACTCCAAGTTCATGCACTGCCTGCCCGCTACCCGCAACGAGGAAGTTGTCGACGAGGTCATGGACGATCCCGAGCGCTCCCTGTGCTGGGTCGAGGCCGAGAACCGCAAGCACTCCATCCGCGCCATCCTGGCTGCCCTCGGCAATCGCACCCCGCTCAACGACGAGAACGTCGAGTACTCCGCCAAGGCAGAGCTCCACGCCGCTCTCGACGCTCTCGAGCAGCTCTAAGCTATCGCCTTTCTTCCTGATGGGCGGCAGATGCTCGTCTCTTGCCGCCCATCATCTGCGCCACTGCGCATGAGCACTGGCGCCCTGTCT
>OLPO01001438.1_pt1 | contig 16269 bp, 13 predicted proteins | sample 1672831 | NCBI WGS metagenome assembly OLPO01 (sample SAMEA3136728, study PRJEB25190) | human gut metagenome
TCATAGCATCTCCAATATTTGTTTTTTTATTTTTCACATGGCTGTAAAACATAATATACCATTTTTAAGAATCTGGCAATATTATTTTTTTCCAAAAAAAGCCGGAACCGGTACAGAATTTCTTCCATACCAGCCCCGGTGTACTCCTGGCTCTTTTATATGAAACAATTTTTCAGAAAATCTTTTTATCTTTTAATATTGAAGGCCTGAAATCCTGGATATACCTCTGCCTCTCCAAGTTCTTCTTCAATACGCAGAAGCTGATTGTATTTCGCAACACGCTCACTTCTGGACGGAGCTCCGGTCTTGATCTGGCAGGTATTCAGAGCTACTGCAAGATCCGCGATCGTTGTATCCTCTGTCTCTCCGGAGCGGTGAGAAGAAATTGCTGTATAGCCGGCCTTATGTGCCATCTTGATCGCTTCCAGGGTCTCAGATACAGAACCGATCTGATTCAGCTTGATCAGAATGGAATTTCCGCAGCCAAGGCTGATTCCTTTCTCAAGACGCTCTGTATTGGTAACAAACAGATCATCACCCACAAGCTGTACCTTTCCGCCAAGCTCCTTTGTCATGATCTGCCAGCCTTCCCAGTCTTCCTCATCAAGACCATCCTCGATAGAGTAGATCGGATATTTCTCGATCAGGTTTTTCCAGTGCTCAACAAGCTCGGCAGATGTAAATTTCTTTCCGCATTTCGGAAGAATATACTCACCCTTCTGGCTTCCCTTCCACTCGCTGGATGCGGCATCCATGGCAAGCACGAAGTCTTTTCCAGGCTCGTAGCCTGCTTTTTTTACAGCCTCAATGATATATTCGATGGCTTCCTCGTCACTTCCAAGGTCCGGAGCAAAACCGCCCTCGTCACCAACGCTTGTCGCAAGACCTTTCTCCTTCAGAAGTGCTGCAAGTGCATGGAACACCTCTGTGCACCAGCGAAGCCCCTCTTTAAAGCTCGGTGCACCGGCTGGCATGATCATAAATTCCTGCACATCTACTGTATTTGCAGCATGCACACCACCGTTTAAAATATTCATCATCGGAACCGGAAGTCTGTTTCCATTCACACCACCAAGAAATCTGTAAAGCGGAATATCAAGTGAGATCGCAGCTGCACGTGCACACGCAATGGATACTGCAAGGATCGCATTCGCACCAAGTTTTGACTTATCCTTTGTTCCATCTGCCTTGATCATGGCCGCATCCACTGCATAAATATCAGATGCATCCATTCCTGTCAGTGCATCATTGATCACTGTATTGATATTCTCAACTGCCTTGGAAACACCTTTTCCGCCAAAACGGCTCTTATCCTGATCTCTCAGCTCAAGTGCCTCAAATTCTCCTGTAGATGCTCCGCTTGGTGCCGCTCCTCTTCCGATGGTTCCGTCTGCAAGATAAACCTCTGCCTCTACGGTCGGATTTCCTCTTGAATCAATGATCTCCCTTCCAATAACTTTCTCGATCTCTAAATATTCCATCTTAATGTATATCCTCCTGTCTGATATCAATCTCTCTGTCTGCGAATTCTGTCCGGACCGTCTGCCTGCTTCCGGAAATACCTGTTCTGAATTTCCGGAAACACGACAGATCAGGGGAAACGGCCCTTCACATTTATTCACGCAATAGTTAGAACCTGCTAACTATTTTATAGTTTATCAGAACTAACTGTTACCGTCAAGATATGCAAATACTCATTTTTTCTCATTTATATCCTGCTTCATTCTGAAATATTTTCTGAATATTATAAGAAATTATCCAAATTTTACGTATTGACAAGCCTGTATTCTCTATGGTAATATGACCGACGGAATTGAATATGGTCTATGGCAAAATCCTGTCATATTGGAAACGCACATTCTCCTGAATGATTAACGAACAACACATGCTCTATTATTTATCATTATCATTTAATAAGGAGGATTTTTTTATGCCAAAAAACAAGTTCCAGGAAGTTATTTTTACTATCATCATGGTATTTTTCATGGTTTATGCCATGATCTGCTACAATATTTCACTGAATGTCGGTGGACTTAACAACAGCGTGTTCCTCTCCGCTTTTCATGAGCTGGTGATCATGGGACCGATCGCTTTTGTCCTTGATTTCTTCATCGTATCCAAGCTTGCATTCGCATGCGCAAACCGTATGGTGGATTTCCGCAGCTGTCATCCGTTCAGCATGATCCTTGCCATCTCTGTTGCTTCTGTTGCTTTTATGTGCCCGCTTATGAGCCTTGCAGCAACCATTCTCTTTAAGAATGCAGGAAGCCAGTTCATTTCTGTATGGCTTCAGACAACAGCGTTCAACTTCCCGATGGCATTTTTCTGGCAGCTGATCTACGCAGGCCCGATCGTACGTTTCATTTTCAGACACATCTTCCCTGAAAAAGAAAACGCAAAAGAAGCTGCACCGAATATGTAATTTTATACAATATAAAAAACACGCTACTGTCATTTTTATTCACGGCAGTAACGTGTTTTTTTGTTACACGATTATATCAGGGCAGTCAGTCAATGATATCATTCTGGAAACGGGACAGATGCTCATAAGGCAGGATCATCCTTCCACGAAAAAGCCCGCATCCATCGTTAATCAGACTGTTATTCACAGCCCCGAACATATTGACGTCCAGCTTCGAAAGCTCCAGTCCCAGAAGTCTCATTCCTCTTTCATAGGCCTCATAAAAATAAATACATTCTCCCTCCGGGATCGCATCTCGCCTTTTTCGCTCACTTTCCTGTTTTTTCTCATAGCTTAAATGGTTGGCCGAACCGATCTCTGCCACATCATCCATATCCTTTGTACGCAGCTGTACCTCCATATAGCTTCTGGAGCTGTTGTCATAAAAGGTGATATGAAGCGACTGATAATCTTCCTCGCTGTTATGACAGATATAATCTCTGTAATACGGACGAACCTCCTCACTCAACAGGGGCGAGGTACTTTCCTGCACGCCTCTGGCCGGCTCTGCCGTAAACCCCCGTTCCTCAAGAAAACCAGGCAGCACATTGGCGATCTCATAAAGATGACGGAGTTCTTCCTCCCTGATGTCCTCCCCTTCTTTCAGATGGCATCTTGGCATAGCGATCACGATCCTGTATGCAATAAAATCACGGAAGCAGCTTAACCGCTCTTTAATCTGGGATACAGATGGATATCTGCCATGTTCTTTATAATAATCATATATAAATTCTACCACATAACCGTTAAATTTCTCCTCCGCACGGATCAGGGATTTGATCCTTCCTTTAAAGGTAAACGCAAGATAAGGATACTCTCCTGCCATATACTTATAAAATTCCCGTATCTTCTGGGACTGCGCTGTGAGGAAATCATTGTGCTCCAGAAGCTCCTGAATCTGGATCAGAAAATTACAGTGTACCAGGTCGATCTCATTGTGCTTCTCCTTCGCTTCTCTCCGCAAATCCGTGATATATTTTTTCAGTATCCGCAGGATCGTATCTCCGGAATACAGATAGTCGTTTAATGTTATCATTCATATCACTCCCCTGAGTTTATCTATGATCTGTATATTACTTTCTGATTTAATCATATCCAGGCATGTCTTTTCCGTCAAAAAATATTGCAAAAACATTCATAAATTCTGCATAAAAAGAGGCCGAAACCGCCATAATCATGAATCGGACTGTCTGTGTGGCCAAGAAACATGTTTGCAACTGCAACAAAGCTCTCGACCTCTGTAGTCCCCATAAGCTTTCCGACAGCTTTTCCGATCCATTTTACGATAAATCCGATCACACCCAGATAATACAGCACACTGACAAGGGCAGATACAAAAATAATATTTCCAAGACTCTTGATAATGAAAATGCTCATATCACCTGTAAAAAGGTCACCAAACACAAAAGACAGTCCTTCATTTCCACAGTTGATAACTGCAGTCAGTCCATTGGACAGTACCAGCAGAATTCCCACTACATTTAATAAAAGTTTCATACCTTTTCTCCTGTTTCACGTTCCTCTTATTTCAATTCGTCCAGAAGGGACCCTCCAATTGTTCCTTCCGGCATCTGTACCCCAAAATTATCTGCGATCGTTGCACCGATCACTGCGAAAGTATCGGAATCTGCCAGTTTTCCATACCCCTCCATGGATGGAGAATAAGCAAAAAACGGTACCTTTTCTCTTGTGTGATCCGTTCCTGTATGTGTCGGATCGTTTCCATGATCTGCAGTGATGATCAGAAGATCATCCTCTTTAAGCTCTCCGAGAAGCTCCCCAAGCTTCACATCGAATTTCTCAAGCTCTTTTGCATATCCCTCTACATTACGGCGATGTCCCCAAAGTGCATCGAAATCCACAAGGTTTACAAAGCAAAGTCCCTCGAAATCTCTTTTTGCAATATCAATAGTCTGCTCCATTCCATGAACAGAGCTCTTGGATTTGTTGGATTCTGTCAGACCCTCTCCGTCAAAAATATCAAAGATCTTTCCTACTGAGATCACATCATATCCTGCATCCTTCAGTGCATTGAGAGCTGTCCTTCCATACGGCTTCAGTGCATAGTCATGACGGTTGCTGGTACGTTTGAACTCGCCTTTTTTCTTTCCAACATAAGGTCTTGCGATAACACGGCCAACCTTCCACTCATCCTTCATGGTGATATCACGTGCGATCTCGCAGCAGCGGTACAGCTCATCCAGTCCGAATGTCTCCTCGTTTCCGCAGATCTGCAGTACGGAATCCGCAGATGTGTAAACGATCATATGACCGGTTGCGATCTCTTCCTCAGCCAGCTCATCCAGGATCTCTGTTCCACTGGCACTCTTGTTTCCGATCACCTTATGTCCGGTTCTCTTCTCAAGCTCCTCGATCAGATCTGCCGGGAAGCCTGTCTCTGTAAAGGTCTTAAACGGTTTGGTGATGTGAAGTCCCATCATCTCCCAGTGACCGGTCATAGTATCCTTGCCTGTGCTGGCCTCTCTTAAAAAGCTGTAATAGCCCATCGGTCTTTCTACTGCTGTAACCTGTTTCAGCGGATGAAGGTTTGCAATTCCAAGCTTCTGAAGATTCGGAATCGTAAATTCATTTACATTCTGGGAAATATGTCCCATTGTGTCTGTACCTTCATCGCCATACTGTGCTGCATCCGGCATTGCTCCTGCGCCGAATGAATCAATTACGATCGTAAATATTCTCTTGTATTTTTTCATAACTCATTCCCCTTTCCTCTATTCTTGCAGATATCTGCTCATTTCCAGAAACTGTTCATGGGATACGGTGATCTTTCCGTTTTCCACAGTGATCAGTTCTTCCTTTTCCAGTGCTGCGATACTTCTCTGGACACTTCTTACATTAAATCCGACCCGGTCAGACAGTTCTGTCTGAGTACGGCTCAGCCGGAATATGCCACCAGCCTTTTCTTTTTTACAGGTGTAGGACTTTACAAGATACTTCATCAGGCGTTCCTTGCAGCTCATGAACATGTATTTACGGTCGTTTGCTTTTTCAGATGTCAGGATAGACATCACATTTTTTACACGCAGAAGAAGTGCATTCTCATCATGCTGTATCCACTGCCAGTAAAGAACCGCCGGAATCGCCAGTATTTCGCAGTCCTCCGCCGCACAGATTGAAACACTGTATTCCGGATTTTCAGCAAAAACCTCAAAATCCCCTACAATGTACATCTGTGCAAAATCCATAAAATAATACACCTTGCCCAGCTTCTGATAATCCAGACCTACGATCTCACCATTCAAAATGATATAGATCGTATCGCATGGTTCTCCCGAACGTATGATAAACTGGTCTTTTTTTATCTTTCTGTATGACATGGCCCGGATAATGGCATCGGGTACGTATTTAAATAATTGTTCCAGGTAGTCGCGCTTGCTGCCGTTAAGTTTACTGATCTCCTCCAAAAAAAGTTCTTTTGATTCCATCCTTATCCCTCAGAAATCCGTTTCCGTTTACAAATTTCGCGATCACATTTCTGTCATCCGCAAGATAGATCATTCGTTCCAGGCGCTCTTTTACACCAAGCTCCTGTGGATGACGTAAATTCGAATCATCAAGTACTACTGCGTCAAATTCGTATCCTTTTTCAAAAGCTCCCACCTTGCCGAAGAATTCTCCGCCGCCTCTTGTGGCCAGATAAAATACCTCTTCCACTTTCAAAGGTGCCAGCTCCTGATCAGCAAGTCTCCAGCGAAGTTTGGAGCACTGGATCGCCATGGCCATCGCCTTGAACATGGACAGGGATGAACCGGCTGCCACGTCACTTCCAAGACCGATCTTCATTCCAAGCTCCAGATATTTTCTCACCGGTGCCACGCCGGAAGACAGATTGGTGTTGGATTCCGGACAATGTGCAATGAACACCTGATTCTTCTTCATCAGCTGAATCTCTTCCTCTGTGCTGTGAACACAGTGTGCCATGATCGTAGGACAGCCATTTCCAAACATTCCATATTTGTCATAAGCCTCCCCGTAAAAAGCAGTATCCGGGCAAAGCTCCTGTACCCACTGGATCTCACCAAAGTTCTCGGAAAGATGTGACTGCATCGGCAGATCATATTTCTTCTGCAGTGCAGAAAGTTTTTCCATCAGCTCATCAGAGCAAGTTGGTATAAATCTCGGTGTCAGGATTGGTTTTATATTCTCGAATTTTTCAGCCTCCTGAATCCATTTTTCTGTATCTTCAGCAGCTTTTTCCGGGCTGACTTCACAGAGATAATCCGGGCTGTTTCGGTCCATGTTTACTTTTCCCACAAAGCCTTTGATTCCGGCATTTTCCAGTTTTTTCATAAGAAAAAGCGTCGCTTCATTATGAATGGTTCCGAACACACATGCTCTTGTTGTGGCACTTTTCTGCATGTCCTCTGCAAAAATATCATAAGCTTTTTCTGCATAGGCAAGCTCCTGATATTTCGCTTCCTCCACAAATGTGTGCGTGTTCAGCCAGTCCAGAAGCTCCAGATCCATTCCCAGTCCCCGGAAAGAATACTGCGGTGCATGTACATGCAGATCTGCAAATCCGGGAATTATCAGTTTATCTGTATAATCATAACAGGGAAATGTCTGGTAGCATTCCGGAAGCTCCTCAAATACGCCAACGCAGATTCCATTCTCGCAGACTGTATAGCCGTTTTCCACAATACAAAGTTCTCTGTTCTCATTGCTGTAGCAGATATTTCCCTTCATTACAAACCGTTTCATCTCGTCCTGTTTCCTTTCTGATGTCTCATTCACGGATTACATATTTACAACAACTTTTGCAACAAGCTCCTTGAAGGATTTTGCCACGCGGTCTGCTGTCTCCTGTACTTCTTTATGATCCAGTGCTTCTTTGGAGATTCCTGCTGCCATGTTTGTAATACAGGAAATTCCGCAGACTTCCATACCCATGTGACGCGCTGCCATAGCCTCACATGCTGTACTCATTCCAACTGCATCTCCACCCCAGCGCTGTGCAAGTCTTACCTCTGCCGGTGTCTCATAGTTCGGGCCTGTGAACTGTACGTAAACACCTTCCTGAAGCTTGATGTCACACTCTCCTGCACATTTGCGGATCACATCCTGAAGACGTTTGCTGTATACCTCACTCATATCCGGGAATCTTGTTCCCAGCTCATCAATGTTCGGTCCGATCAGCGGGCTTGGAACGCCTGTTGTGATATGGTCTGTGATCAGCATGAAATCTCCTGGTTTATAGGAAGGATTCGCTCCACCTGCCGCATTGGTAAGAAGAATCTTCTTTGCGCCAAGCATTCCCATAAGGCGGGTCGGAAGAACAACATCTGACATTGCATATCCTTCATAATAGTGAACACGTCCCTGCATGATAACAACCGGTGTTTTCTCCACATAACCAAATACGAAACGTCCCTTGTGACCTTTTACTGTAGATACCGGGAATCCCTCGATGTCTGTGTAATCAATAGTCTGCTCGATCTGGATCCCATCTGCAAAATTTCCAAGTCCGGAGCCAAGGATCAGTGCAACTTCCGGTTTGAAATCAACTTTCTTTCTTACGCTTTCTAGGCATGTCATTAATTTTTTGTACATAATTCTTACTTCCTTTCTTTTTATTATTTTATATTTTTGTGTCTTTATCACAATGTCTCCTGACTTAATGCTCTCTGATTATACGAAATCACTGTTTTTAAAAAAACGACATTTGTCGCGATTGTGCAAAAAAGTTTCAGAATCATTATTTTTCACAATAAGCTGTTTTTGACTTTGTATATTATGCACAACTCCTTTTGCGAAAATATCCTCGTTTTCATGATACCATGATGCCCGTTTTTTTACAATCCGATCCTGACATATCACGAATGTACCACAGAACAGAAACAGACCCTGCTTCTCAATACTTGAAAAACAGGGTCTGTTTCTGGATTTATCACGTTTATTTCAGAACTTCCGTTGACCTGGCAGCTGATCAGAAATGAATAGATTCACTCCAGTCGTCTGCGTCAAAAGCAATATTGCTTCGGATATCATCTTCATCTGAGATACTTCCGTTCTTGGCTGCTGCTGCAAGCTCATCTGCCCCAACATCATCTTCACTTGAGAATGGTGTCTGTACAAAATTGCTTCCTAGAATCTTCAGTGGTGCCCACCAGTTCGTTGTCTTAAGCTGCTCCGGAGCTACATCTCTTCTTCTCTGTTTGATGAAATATCCCTCATCCTCCAGTGTCGCACTGAGAACAGCCATGTCCTGGTAAAAATCATCTCCCACATACTCAAATGTCATCAGGATAAACTCTTCCAGCTCATAGAAAAACTGATTGCGGATTCCATGATGCCACATAAATTTACGTGTCTTCTCTGACGGATTCAACTGCTTCGCAAGAAATGCCTCTCTCTCCTCCGGTACAACATAGATAACCTCTTCTACTCGTCTCATAATACTTCTACCTCCAAACATTATATGTTTTTGCTCACGTCCCCTTGATGCACTCAATATAACATTTTTCGGCTGCTATGACCATGCACTTTTTTGCTCAAAATGTTCAAAAAATTCACCTGTTATCCGATGTTCTCCTGAGTCCTGAAATGGTTTTTAGCTGAAGACATATTCCATCTCATTCCACTTTTCATTTCCCAGCACAGAAGCGGAAATTCCCACATATTGGAACCCCATTCTTTCGTACATTCCAACCTTAGTATCCACGCAGGTGAGGACTGCTTTTTTTCGTCCTCTTTCCTTTTCCCTGGCAAGGTATCGGGTCATCAGCTCTCTGGCAAGCCCCTGTCCACGGTGTTCCGGAAGTACCTCCAGTCCCAGCAGCATATTATTCTCACCAGCTGGTGTGCTTAAGTCCGCATTCGTAAAAAATCTGTCCTGAAAAGTCTCTTCATCTGTTGCAAAGCCGGTGAGATATCCTGCCAGCCTTCCTGTTTCCCGATCTTCCGCTACCAGAAACAGCTCCGGAATTTTTTTCACCCGGTCTATAATATCCTCTCTGCTGATCGCCTCTGCCGGCGGAAAACAGATCTGCTCGATCTCTGCTGCCTGTTCGGCCTCCTCCTCACGTATAGAACGAAATGTATATTTTTCTGATAGATTCATAATTCCTCTCCTTTGTTTTTTCCTCATCCTTATGTAATCTACCATATTATCTTCCCAGAGAGAAGCCCTTTCTTTGTATCTGACCTGCTTCCGTTGTCTTCCTAGCTCTGGTACGCACCCTTCCAGTTCTCAAAAATCTCCGAAGAGTTTTTCAAAAAATCACAAGAAAAAACAGGGTAAGGCTATAGACATGCAACTATACCGTTCCCTGTTTCTATTCCTTGCAACTGGCTGCCATTTTACAGGCCCTTTAGCTTTGCGTCACAGCTTTTCAACTGCTTTTGACCATATATTTATTTTTTTCTTTCTTATTATTGCATACTCAGCCACAGAGGACTGTCAACCATTCTGGTCAACATTTATCAGTGCTCACTCTGAATCTGGTAACAGCTGTTTTCTTATATCTGATACCAGCGGATCTCATTAGCCTCCAGATGCAGTTCAAAGTTGCTGCCATCCCCCATGTAAACAGTGGTATCCTGCGGTTCGTATGTATTATTTACCACACAGTATTTTCCGTTCTTTACATACGCGTGAACTTCTACATTATAATTGGAAGAAAACCAGCGACAAAGCTCTTCTTCTGCGGATGATGACCACAGAACCGCACGATACAGAACACGGCTGTTCCGGAAACTGTACGGAAGTCCGCTGATATAAACGCCACGGCCTTTTCCGAAGGTCTTCACTGCCATCTGTACCTCCTGATTCTTATGGATCAGAATCTCCGTCTGTGGCAGCGCAAAGATATTCTTTTTGCCTTCGCCGAAATCTACGGTTCCGTCTGTATCTGCAAGGATAAAATGATCTCTGTGCTCATCCCAGTTGTACTTATCTGTATTAAGGTTAAATCCCCTCTCTTCCTCTACGCCCAGAATATCATCCAGCTGGAAGAATTTTCCCTGCCACTGATGAGCTCCCGGTTCTCCAACGCCGATAAAACCGCCACCATTATAGACAAATTTTCGCACAGCAGTAAGGACAGCCGGATCTGCCCAGTTTTCTCCACCGGACTGTGCTGTATCAGCATCGCCTACATTAATGACTACATCAAAATTCTTCAGGAACTCTTCATTCTCGCGAATGTCATCAAAGCTGATAAAGGAAACATCAAAAGGTGCACCGCTCAGTGCCTCTATAATCCCGAAATAGGAATAATTCTGCTTATAATAAATGGCATGATGTACCATATGATTACCCCAGGAACGCATTTTTCCCCAGCAGTTCAAAACCGCCACTCGTTTTACGCAGTACGGTGTTGTTCCCTGAATGTTGTCATACAGCACGCGGAACTCCTGGCACACCTCCTTGATATACTGCACAAAATCCGGAAATTCCAGGGCAAGCTTCAGATATCCGCCATAGCCGATCCGCTGGATCGGGCTTCGAAGGATTGCTCTTCTGGCAGTCACCCAGTTCACCTTTGCCTCTTTTACCGGATCGCCGCCTTCATGGAATGTATCCGGGAAAAAGTACGGCAGAAATCTTCCCTCTGTGTACTTTACATTTTTGATATCACTGAACAGACGCAGGGTTGCACCATTTCCCACGCTTCCGACCACTGCATCCAGCCCGATGGTGGCAAACTCATCCATAAAAGGCTCCATGCCGATCCAGTGATCTCCCAGAAACATCATGGCTTCTTTTCCATACTCATGAACAATATCCACCATTTCCTTCGCAAGGCTGGCTACCTCTCTTCTCTGGAATGCCTGAAAATCTTTAAATTCCTTTGACGGAATGCGGTACGTATTGTTCATATAGCCCTGGTCAATGATAAATTCCGGACGGAAAGGATAGCCTGCTTCTTTTTCAAACTGCTCCAGTATATAAGGGCTGACAGACGCGGAATATCCGAACCAGTCCACATATTTTTCACGCGCCAGCTCATCAAAAACCAGCGTAAACTGGTGGAAAAAGGTTGTAAAACGTACCACATCTACGTAATCATGTGTGTCAAGAAACCTGCGAAGTCGTTCCAGGGAATGCGCTCTTGTCTCAGGCTGACGTACATCAAACGTGATCTGCGGCTCCACATCCTTCCAGTCATTAACTACCGCATTGTACATATGCACAGGATCCCACATAATATACGCCAGAAAACTTACTGTATATTCATGAAACAGCTTCGCCGGCCGTATCACAACATTTCCTGTTTCTTCCTCATAGGACCATTCTTCTGTGCTGACTGTTTCACCGGTGGTACGATCAATAACCTCCCACCATCTCCGGATATCATCCCGCGTATTCACTGCAAGCATGTCCGGATACAGATGATCCATCAGATGAATTTCCAAAGTATCCGAAACTGCCGTATGAAATGATGTCATAATATACATCTGCTGGATTTCTTCCGGATGCGCCTTTGCCCAGGCATTATCCTTTCTTGTTGTGTAATATGTAGCATATATCTTTGCACCCGTCTCTCTCAATTCTGCCGGAAACTCAGTTCCGTCACAGTCACGGATCGCATCTGCTCCCCATTCTTCCAGTATATCCAAAGTCTGTGGAATCACATCCAGATCTGTGGGGATGGTTACTCTTCCTCTGTTCTTTTTCATTTCTACCTCCATTTAAACGAACATTTATTTTATCTATTCCGGCTTGTATCTGTTCACGATCTCCTGCATAATATCCCACTTCTTCTCCATATCGGAAAGTAGCTTAAATTGTGTACGGCATCGATCCAGGTTCTGTCCCTCCCAGTCTGTTTTGAAATAGTGATCTCCCTCCAGATAATCCGTCAGAAAGCGGATCCCGCATTCATAGGTCATAACCTTCGCACCCATAGGCAGCAGTTCTATTTCTTTTGGAGTCAGCTTATCGCCGCAACTCTCCAGAAAACCTTTTACATAGATCTCATACAATCCCATATCACAGGAAACCTTGCTGAGATCCTTTTCGTCTTCCAGCGCTGTGCTGGCACCAAAACGGATCGCATCTCCAAAATCATCCATAGCCAGTCCCGGCATGACTGTATCCAGGTCCACCACGCAGATACCTTTTCCTGTGAAAATATCGATCATTACATTATTAAGCTTCGTATCATTATGTGTCACTCTTAAAGGAATCTCACCCTTCTGTAAAAATTCTCCGAAAATCCCCGCCAGTTCCTCATGCTGCATGGCAAAATCAATCTCGTCCTGAACCTTTTCCGCCCGCCGGAAGCTGTCACATTCCACCGCTTTCTTCAATGTCTGAAACCGTTTTTTCGTATCATGAAATCCTTTGATAGTCTCATGCAGCGTCTCCGCCGGGTAATCCGCCAGCATTTCCTGAAACCTTCCAAAAGCAACTGCACTTTCGTAAAAATCCTCCGGTTTTTCCACAAGATCATAGCTTACTGCATCCGTGATAAAAATATAGGCTCTCCAGCATTCGCCATCCGCATCCTGCAGGTAGTTTTTTCCCTCTTTTGTGGGAATCAGGTTCAGAACCTCCCGTTCCGGATCTCCGTCATTCTCTATGATCTTCTTTTTCAGATGCTCCGTCACTCCGCTGATATTTTCCATCAGTTCGTCCGGATTCTGAAATATTTCCAGATTGATCTTCTGCAGGATCACCTTTATGGAACCCATGTTTCCGATCCTATAACGCAAAAGCCAGGTTCCGTTAATATGGCCACTTCCGCAGGGACTCCAGGAAACGAGCTCTCCTGTAAAATCAAACTGCCCTGCGATCTTCCTGATCTTCTCTTCTGATATACAACTCATTTTATCTTCTCTTTGCTGTGTTTATTTTTTCCGTTTCAGAACTCTTGTCTGCAATGGTGCCATATTCTCACTTTCTATTCCATAAAGAACTTCAAAATCTTCCGGCACAGAAACTGTTCTTGTTTCCCTTGCAAAATTCTGAACAAATAGGTACTCGATATCCTCTGTTTCTCTTGTTGTCACAGAAACTCCTTCTGGCACAAATGCAAGCGGCACCTGAATCTTTGCCTCATCAGCCACACGTCCAAGGAAATCCTCATAAAAAGCAGCTTCCATATCTGCCGCAACATAATAAATATGACCTTTTCCGTAATTTCTGTGTGTCAGGACCGGATAGCCCTGGTAAAAATCTTCACCGTAGCGCATCAGCACCTCTGCATCGGAAACCTTCGCAAGCTCACAGAGATTTTTGCAGGTGTAGGTTCCTGTAATACCAAGATGATTTCCGGTTTCCGGAATGCCATGATTCTCTTCCCAGTCATAAAGTGCATCGATCTCCTCTGTCCGGATACCTGCTGCTTCTGTGAGACCATGAGGCGTTCCTTCAAGATAACATTTGTCTGTATCATCCACAAGCCCGGACCAGTAAGAAAGCACCAATGTGCCGCCATTTTGGGCAAACGTACGAAGTTTTTCGGCATAGCCGTGATGGAACATATAGGCCATAGGTGCTGTCACCAGCTTATAATCCCACAATTCATGTTCCATTGAAATGATATCCGTGTTGCAGCCTTTTCTTCTGAGGGCACGGTACTGTTTCTGAACATTTTCCTGATAGTGCATATCTTCATTTCGTGGTCCCTGTGCATCCTTTAACGCCCAGTCATTCTCCCTGTCATAGAGAACCGCCGCCTGTGACCAGATCTCGCTTCCTAAGGTTTCCCGGATCTGCTCCAGTGCCTCGCCGACCTCTGTCACTTCACGGAAAACACGGGTATCGTCCCCGCCATAATGGTCTATCACTGCACCATGGAATTTCTCCGATGCGCCCTGGCTCTGACGAAGCTGGAAATACAGTACACTGTCTGATCCATGCGCCACAGCCTGAAGGGAAGCCGCCAGATGCATTCCCGGTTTTTTCAGTTTGTTGATCGGCTTCCAGTTCGTGGCAGACGGACAGGACTCCATAAGCAAAAACGGTGCTTTTTTTATGCTCCGCATAAGATCATGCTGCATTCCTGCATCAATTGCAGTTGCATACTCTTCTTTTTTGTGCCATCCCGGATAGTTATCCCAGGATACGATATCCAGGATATCCCGGAATTTTTTGTAATCAAGTCCGTCGTAGTCGTACATCAGATTGGCTGTCACCGGAAGCATGGAGCCACCGGCACGGATCGCTGCTGTTTCATGCTTAATAAAATCAGCAGTCCGGTCCGTAACAAAACGCTTCCAGTCCAGAGTCAGTGCATGAAGTGCATTTTCCCCCTTTGGAGACGGGCTCTCGATCTGGTCAAAGCTGTTGTAGGTATGGCTCCAGAAAGTCGTACACCAGCTGGAATTTAAATTCTCGATCGTCTTATATTTCTCTTTCAGCCACCTGCGGAATTCTGCCTGGCATAGCGGGCAGTGACACTCTCCTCCAAATTCATTGGAAATATGCCACATAAGCACTGCCGGATGTTTTCCGAAACGCTCGGAAAGTCTCTTATCGATCTCAAAAACCTTTTCGCGGTATACCGGAGATGTATAGCAGTGATTATGTCTTCCGCCAAAAAATCTTCTCGTCCGATCTGCATCCATACGAAGAACCTCTTCGTATTTATCTGCCATCCATTTCGGCCTGGCACCGGACGGAGTTGCAAGGATCGTGTGAATTCCTTCTTTATAAAGATTGTTGATGATCTCCTCCAGCCAGTCGAAATTATACTTTCCCTCCTCCGGCTCAAGCACCGCCCAGGAAAAAACCCCTACAGATACTGTATTGATATGTGCTTTCTTAAAATATTCGATATCTTTTTTCAGAATGTCCGGTCTGTCCAGCCACTGCTCGGGATTATAATCACCGCCATGCAGAAAATGGTCATATCTGATCTGCTTTGCCATTTTTTCTATCTCCTTATGATTTATAGCCTTTCTATACTTATTTCAACTTCGTAAAAAAGGATGCTGAATGATCCATTTGAAGCATATTATACAATACACCTGCATGTTTCGATAGCATCCTTTTTTTAATTAAAGTTTATTTGTTACTGTTCACTTTGTGAACAGTAACACTTATTTAACCGCACCGGTAATACCTTCTGCGAACTGTTTCTGTAATACAAAGAATACAATCATCGTCGGAATGGAACAGAACAGTACGCCGCACATCAGCATACCATAATCTGTCACATAACCGGTGATCAGATTGGCAATGAGCATTGGCATGGTCATCGCATCATTATCTGTCATGATTACCTTCGGCCACAGATAGGAGTTCCAGGCATTCATGAATGTGATAACTGCTGCTGCCGCGTAGGTAGACTTCATGGTCGGGATAAACATCTGGAAAAAGATCCTTACCTCGCTCAGACCGTCAATACGTGCAGCCTCAATGATATCGACCGGAAATGATCTCGCGTTCTGACGGAACATCATGATCATGAACGGTGTGGAAATGATCGGAAGGATAAAACCAACCGCTGTATTCAGAAGCCCTGCTTTGGAGAACATCTTAAATAACGGTACCATTGTGGCAACCTGCGGAACCATCATTGCAAGAAGCAGAATGGAGAACAGTCTGTCCTTCCATCTGTCATGGTATACCTCGAATCCATAACCTGCGATAGAGCAGATCAGAAGACAGATAACCGTAGTCAGAAGTGCATAGAACAGAGAATTTCCAAGTGCTCTCCACAGCGGCTGCTGTGCAGTCAGATTCTTGAAGTTCTGCATGAAATATGTGCCTGGAAGAAGCTTACCGCGGGATACATCTGTGGATGTATTGGTTGCAGCGGAGATCATCCAGTACAACGGGAATACAGAGATAAATGATACGATGATCAGAAAAATATATGTAGGGATCAATCTTC
>OLPO01001447.1_pt1 | contig 16151 bp, 14 predicted proteins | sample 1672831 | NCBI WGS metagenome assembly OLPO01 (sample SAMEA3136728, study PRJEB25190) | human gut metagenome
CACAGCCTAACTCAGGCAGACTTAGATTTTCTTATTTTCGTACAACGGAACAAAATAGACTCGGCTTTGTGCAAGTTGCCACTCAAAAAACTTGAAAACGCCTTTTGACACCCTAATCATATAAAACTATTTTATCATCTTTCCCGGAAAACCTCCATCTTATTTTGAGGCTTATTTTTCTCTTGCTTTCACTGCCTTCGGGATTCTGTTTTTCTCTTTTATTTTTCAAAACTTATTGCACTTTTCACACCTCCGAAGTACAATATACTTATCAATAGACGAAAGGTGGTGCCAGTATGGATGTAACAGCTCTTAATAACATTGCATTGAGTCAGATCTCCCCAAGTACATCTCCTTCCGATATCAGTGTTGCGATCTTAGGAAAACAGCTTGATGTCACACAGAAGCTTGGAGACACGATGATACAGGCAATGGAACGTTCAGTGAACCCGCATATTGGCGGCAACATTGATATTTCTGTTTAGTACAGAATAAAAAGCAGGAGTCGGCATTCACGCAGCTCCTGCTTTTTTGTTTTAGAATCTTTTTATTTTAGAATTTTTTATTTCAGGCTCTTTAATTTTCTTAAAAAATCTCAAAGACTACCATAAATGCGACTGCTAATACCATTCCGATCACAAGGGTCGGTGTTATGATTCTTTCACGCTTTGCCTCATTCATCTTCTGTTGGATGAGTTCCAGTCTTCCATTTTTTCTTGCCAGATGAACCCAGATGGCACAGCCGCCTGCGGTCGTAAACACAGCGATCACTCCCCATACAAGAAGCCCTGCTAATAAGATCTTTGGCTGGCTTGCTAAATTACTGCTCTGCTGTACGGCATCACTCACGCTCGCATTCCTGATACTTCCATTGAGTCCTGAGAGCAATACTCCGTTCAGATTCAGTAAAAAATGACAGATCATGGAAGTCACAATGCTTCCGGTTGCTTCCATCATAAAGACTAAGATCATGCCAAAGACAAAGGTATATAAGAACTGGTTAAAGTTCATGTGCATACAGCCGAACAGAAGTCCGCTGAGCACCAGTGCTGCCTTCATGCTGCTCTTCCGGTAGGTCTGATAAAAGACTCCGCGGAACACAAACTCCTCCACAAAGGCTGGCAGCAATGCCACAAACAGGATATTGAGGAACAGATTCTCCTGTCCCATTGTTGCCGCAAGCTCTGCTGAGGTATTGTCCACAAAAAACATCGTCAGCAGATTCATGACCAGCATCAGCGGGTAAAACAGATACGTCATAACCACCGCTAAAAGGGCATCGGAAATCCTGATTTTTTTATAGGGGATCAATTCCCCTGTCTTCGTCCCCGATATTTTCAGATAGACAAACGGCGGGACACATACGAGGAGCTGTGAAACAGCAATATCTACATAAAATGAGTCCACAAAACGTTTTCCTATCAGCGACCATAAAAAACTGCCGCCCACATAGATCAGAAAAGTAATGAGAAATGTGCGGTTTACGCCTTTATTTGTCGTCATATGTTCTCCTGTTATTTTACGGCTACGGCTTCAATCTCTAAGAGTACATCTTTTGGAAGTCTTGCTACCTCCACACAGCTTCTTGCCGGGAAATCTGTAGTAAAGAATTCTTTGTATACCTCATTGATCGTTCCAAAATCATTCATTTCTTTAATGAATACTGTTGTTTTAACCACATTATCCATAGAAGTTCCTGCTGCTTCTAATAAATTAGAAAGACTCGTCATTGCCTGTCTGGTCTGTGCTTCTGCGCCGTCCGGGATCTCTCCGGTTGCAGGATTTACCGGGATCACACCGGATGTATATACCATTCCATTCACTTCAATTGCCTGTGAGTACGGTCCGATCGCTGCCGGAGCGTTCTGTGTACTGATTACTTTTTTCATCGTGATTCCTTCTTTCTTTTGTTTTGTATTTATAATTTTCGGATCACCTTATCGGTAATCTCAATCTTATGCTCTTTATAGAGATGTCCGACTGCCCGCTTAAAAGCATTTTTACTAAGTCCGGTCTCTCTTTTGATGACTTCCGGAGAAGCCTTGTCGTTAAATGGCAGAACTCCCGCATATTCATCAATGATCTCTAACACTTTTTCTGCATCCGGGTTCATCTGAAGATATGCTTTCTGGCGCATGGTAAGATCCAGCTTTCCATCCGGTTTTACTTTTGTCACACGCGCTTCTATGATATCACCGATCCGCAAGAAACTGCAATCCTCATGACGTGGAATCATGGCTGAGTACCGGTCATCTACGGCTATGAAAGTTCCGAAATTATCACTGAACTCATAGACTCTTCCCTGTACCGTATCTCCCTCTTTATAAGGAGATTCTTTTGACAGCAGATCGTAGATCCCTTTCATGGTCGCACAGAGTCTGCGGCTCTTATCAATATAAAGTGTGACTAAGATCTCATCTCCCGGCTCGACCTTTCTGGTCATCTCTTTAAACGGTAAGAACAGATCTTTTTCTAAGCCCCAGTCTAAAAAGGCTCCGATCTTTCCGATTTCTAACACTTCTAAGACTGCCAGTTGTTCCAGTCGTAATTTTGGTGTATTGGTTGTTGCGATCAGCCGGTCTTTGGAGTCTTTATATAAAAACACTTTCAGCACATCACCGATCTTTACCTCCTGCGGCACCTGCTTTGCCGGAAGCAGCACGCGTGTCTCATCCTCCGGTTTCTGTGCTAAGTATACTCCAAACTCTACTTTTTTTACAACAATCAGTTCCTGATATTCTCCTAATTTAATCATTTCTTCCTCCGAAAAATTCTATGATCGCATATGGGCTCTTCTCTTTGTCCGCTAACACCACCGCGACCTTCTCCTCTGTATTTTCCACAAACGGATACATGATATCGCCTAACACTGCTGCTTTTCTGTATTCTACCCGCAGCTCACTCACGCGGAACTGCTCCGGTAAAAATTCTTCTGCCATCAATACATATTTTCCGTTGTTCACATGATGGTTAGAATCAATGCAAAAACGGTGTACCGCAAACGGCTCTTTCGCTTCTAAATGTTTTGGCATCGGGATTTTTCTTGCAGCATATTCCATCGGATACGGTTCCCCCAACTCATATGCATTTGCAACCTCGTCCGGGATCCGAACCGGTTTTCCGGTTTCCGTATTTACAAATATCCAGTTAGAATTTGCATAGACTAAATCTTTTCCATGCTCATCCTGCAGCATCAGATTTCTGTGTCCGAAAAAATTCTTAAATGCATATGGATTTGCAATGATCCGTATCTGCTCTCCCAACTTCGGATATTCCTTTATGACGATCTGCCAGGAAGCTAACAGCCACGCTCTCTTTTGTCCTTTTAAAAATTCGAGACCGCCTCCGACATCCTCGGAGTGAAAAGTACAGCAGTCCTGGAAGTAATCCAGAACGGACTCCAGTTTTATCCTATGCATTTCATCTACTTCACTATAGCGCACACGCGCATCCATCTGATACATTGCCTGTCCTCTCTTTCGCCCGAAGGGCTTTTTGCTCTATAGGAAATACAAATTTTCACGCTTTAATGTAATACGGTATTTCCTATAGAGCAAAAAAGCACCATATCTGCATATGGTGCTTTCAAAACTGGCCCACAAGGATTCGAACCTTGAAATGACGGAGTCAGAGTCCGTTGCCTTACCATTTGGCGATGGGCCAATGTCGTGTCAACAATGGGTATTATACATGATGATTTTACCAAAAGTCAAGCACTTTTTAAAAAATTTTTAAATCTTTTTCAACAATTGCAAAAATGACCTCTTTTTCCCAGTCGATCTCTGCTTTTCCATTCGTACCCTCGATCAGTTCTTTTTCTAACTTTTCCTGCTGTTGTGCCGGAACGACCACCTGAATGCTGACATTTTCTCCATAGATACTGTCTGCGATTGGGATATTGTTCTGCGCTAATATATACTGGATCTTTCCGATCCCATTATAATCGGTTACGATATTTCCAAAAACGCCACGTTGCTTCTCTATAATAACGCTGGACTCCAATCCGCTCCGGGTCGCTTTTTGATATGCCCGCACCAGTCCGCCGGTTCCTAAAAGTACACCGCCAAAATAACGGGTCACCACGACTACGGTATTGTGGATGTCTTCATGCAGGAGCACATCTAACATCGGACGGCCTGCGGTACCGTTTGGTTCTCCGTCATCGGAACATCTTTGCAGCTCCTGACGCTCGCCAATGACATAGGCATAGCAATTGTGTCTTGCATCCCAGTATTTCTTTTTCATCTTCGCGATAAACTCCAATGCCTCTTCTTCCGTTTCTATTGGAAGTACAGTAGCAATAAATCTGGATTTTTTCTCTACGATCTCTCCCTGTCCACCTTCATAGACAGCACAGTATTCGTTTGTCTCCATAGTCATCTCTCTCCTGTTTTTCTGCTCTCATTATAACGGTATTTTGATTTTCCGTAAATACCAAATTGTCCGAAAAGTGCCTGCAAATCAGTTAATACTTTATTCTTATGCCGTTTTTTGGTATAATGTATCATAATGTAGTTTAAGACTAATTACAAAGGAGGTCTGTTATGAACTATGGAAAGAACCGCACATCGAAAAAGGAGAAGAATTTAGCCTCCCAACAGTCGATGGCACACAAACGGTTCCGTGTAATGTTTTTAAAGACATTTCTTATCTGCATTCTGATCGCAGTTGTGGTCGGCGCGATCGCCGTCTTCAATATGGTAAGAGGCATTATCAAGTCTGCACCGGACATTAAGGATATAGATGCTACACCGACCGGATATCTCTCCACGGTATTAGACAATAATGAAAATGAAATCGCAACGTTGGTGGCTTCCGGCTCCAACCGTGTCTATGTGACCATAGATGAGATTCCAAAAGATTTACAGCATGCATTTGTTGCAATTGAAGATGAGCGTTTTTACGATCATAACGGTATTGACTTACAGGGTATTTTACGCGCGGGAGTCCGTGGTATCACACATGGTTTTCACTTTTCAGAAGGTGCATCCACGATCACGCAGCAGCTTTTGAAGAACAATGTATTTACAGGCTGGACAAGCGAATCCAGTTTTTCGGACAAGTTAGAGCGTAAATTGCAGGAACAGTACTTAGCCGTACAGTTAGAAAAATCCGTAAGCAAAGACTGGATCTTAGAGAACTATCTGAACTCCATCAACCTCGGTCAGAATACACTTGGTGTCCAGTCGGCATCCAGACGTTACTTTAATAAGGATGTTTCGGAACTGAATATTTCAGAATCGGCCGTCATTGCGGCGATCACACAGAATCCGAGCCGTTATAATCCGGTCAGCAACCCTGACCAGAATAAAAAGCGCCGTGCCAAGGTATTAAAAAACATGTTAGATCAGGAATACATCTCTCAAAAGGAATATGACGAAGCCATGAAGGATAAGGTCTATGACCGGATCCAGGTTGCCAACCTTGAGGTTGCCGATGATAACGTCACTTCCTATTTTGTAGATGCGCTGACAGATCAGGTGATCCAGACATTGATCGATGAAAAAGGTTATACGGAAACACAGGCATACAAAGCACTCTACAGTGGAGGGCTGACCATTTATTCCACACAGGACAGCAACCTGCAAAAGATCTGTGATGAAGAGGTCAACAACGAAGCAAATTACGGTGCAAATCCGGAGTATTCTTTCTCCTACCGTCTGACCATCCAGAAAAAAGACGGTACTTATAAGAACTACAGTGAGCAGACCATGCTTTCTTACTATCAGGCAAATGACAAAAACTACAATATCCATTTTGCCTCCAAAGAAGCTGCTGAGGCTGCCATTGAAAAATACAAAAACGAGATGTTAGAGGATGGCGATACCATTCCGGAAGGCGGCGAAACCGTTTCTTATACGTTACAGCCACAGGCTGCGATGACACTGATCGACCAGTCCACCGGCGAAGTAAAAGCGTTAGTAGGTGGCCGTGGTGAAAAGACAGCAAGTAAGACCCTGAACCGTGCCACTTCAACTGCAAGACAGCCGGGTTCCACTTACAAAGTCCTTGCCGCTTATGCTCCGGCATTGGATTCCGCTGGCATGACACTTGCAACCGTACAGGATGATGCTCCTTATTCCTATGAAAACGGAACTTCACTCCGTAACTACGACAATAACTACCGTGGATTTACCACACTCCGGGAAGCCATTACAAATTCCATCAATGTCGTAACGGTAAAGACTTTGACCGAGATCGGCACACAGGTAGGTTTTGATTACCTCGATGATTTTGGCTTTACTACCATTGTACCGGAGGACAACACCCAGTCACTCTGTCTCGGCGGTCTGACAAAAGGTGTCTACAATTTAGAATTAACGGCTGCCTATGCCACGATCGCAAATGGCGGCACTTATACGAAACCAAGATTTTTCACAAAAATCCTTGACCATGACGGCAATGTACTGATTGATAATACACCTCAGACACATACCGTATTAAAAGATACGACCGCATGGCTGATCACTTCTGCGATGAAAGATGTTATGACACAGGGAACCGGTGTTGCAGCGAATATCAGCAATATGCCGGTAGCCGGAAAATCTGGTACTACAACGAAAAACCGCGACTCTCTATTCGCAGGATTTTCTCCATATTATACCTGTGTTGTCTGGGGCGGATATGATGACAACTCTCCGTTAAAGAGCACAAGGTATACCAAAAACGTATGGAAAGCCGTCATGCAGCGTGTGAACGAAGGATTGGAATACCGTGATTTTGAAAAACCGGAAGGCATTGAGACTGCTACCGTATGTAAGAAATCCGGTAAACTTGCCGTTGCAGGCATCTGTGACTGTGATCCACGCGGCAATCAGGTTTATACCGAATATTTTGCATCAGGAACCGTTCCTACGGAAATCTGCGACCACCATGTTCGTGCAACAATCTGTACGGCATCTATGAAAATTGCAAATGAGTTTTGTCCGGAAGAAACGAAGCAGACGAACATCTATATCATTGGCGGTTCTGCAAACTCCGGAGATGGTCCATATCTTCTTTCCGATGAGCTTGCAAATTCTACCTGTGATGTGCATAATGCTTCTACGAATACAACCGATGCACTCGAAAATATTGGTGGTTTCTTAGATAAGAATGAGAAGAAGGATAAAAAGGACAAAAAAGATAACACGAATGACAATGACAATCCGAATGATGATAACAAGAATCCGGATAACAATAACAATCCTGATACTCCTTCTGATGATAACAAGAATGACGATGATAGCAATAACGACTTTGAAAACCCTTCCGAAGAAGGCGAGTAAATGATTCAATAATAGGTCATCAAGGAACACGAAAGAACCCCGACGTTTCCGTCGGGGTTCTTTCTGTTGATGTATATACACTAAGGGGATTAGATATACTAATCTTTCCAGATTAGCCCATATTTGTGCTTACTCTACATCCTGTAAAGCAGCCGTTCCAGCTTCTCCTGTACGAACTTTGACTACCTGTTCTACATTGTATACGAATATCTTTCCATCTCCTATATGTCCTGTATAAAGTACTTTCTTTGCGGATTCGATGACATCCTCTACCGGGATCTTGCTGACCACCACTTCGACCTTCATCTTTGGAAGGAGTGTTGCATCCAACTCTGCACCACGGTAACGGTCTCCGGAACCTTTCTGCACACCACAGCCCATAACCTGTGTACAGGTCATACCGGTAACACCAAGTTCATTCATGGCTTTCTTTAACTTGTCATAACGTGACAGTTTTGAAATAATAACCACTTTGTAGATGCCTGTCGGCTCATGTGGCATTGCTGCAACCGGAACTGCTGCATTCCGCAGAGTTTCTGATGCACTTTCATAATCAGCCACACCAAGGTCGGTATTTTCATTAATATCCATTGTAGAACCTGAGATATCCATAATAGAGAATCCTGCGTATGCTGATGGAAGTCCATGCTCTGTTGCATCCAGACCTGTAATTTCTTCCTCTTCGGAAACACGAAGACCGATGGTCTTTTTTAATACGATAAATACGATCGTAATTGTAACAATTGTCCAAGCTGCGGTAATGAACATACCTACAAACTGTAAACCTAACTGTTTGAAGCCGCCTCCATAGAAGAGACCTTCTTTAATACCTGCTAATTCAAAGCCCGGTGCTGAAGATGTTGCAAATAAACCTACTGCAATCGTTCCCCAGATACCGTTAAACATATGTACTGCAACTGCTCCAACCGGGTCATCGACATGAAGTACATTATCGACAAACCATACACCAAAGACTACTAAAAGTCCTGCTACTGCTCCAATAATTGCTGCTCCTACACAATCTGTTACATCACAAGGTGCGGTAATTGCTACCAGTCCTGCTAAAGATGCGTTCAGACACATCGATACATCCGGTTTTCCATATTTGATCCATGTAAATGCCATACATACGACAGTTGCTACTGCCGGAGCTACGGTTGTTGTTAAAAAGATAGATCCCAGTGTCGGAACATCGGTAGCTGCTGCACCATTGAATCCATACCAGCCAAGCCAGAGGATAAATACACCAAGGGAACCGATAACCAGGTTGTGTCCCGGAATTGCGTTAACCTTTGTAATTTTTCCATCTTTATCTTTACTGAATTTTCCAATACGAGGTCCAAGGAATGCTGCACCGATCAATGCACAGATACCACCAACCATATGGATACAGTTAGAACCTGCATAATCATGGAATCCCATATTGACTAAAAATCCATTGCCCCATGTCCAGTGTGCTTCTATTGGATAGATGATACCGGAAATAACGGCTGAATAAATACAATACGTTATGAATTTTGTTCTTTCTGCCATCGCACCTGATACGATGGTTGCTGTTGTTGCACAGAATACTAAGTTAAATACAAATCCCGAATAACTGAAATTTGCATAGTCTGTGAATACCCCAAATCCCGGTGTTCCGAGAATTCCTAAGATATCACTTTTTCCTTCTGCTGCCGGAAGCATTAAAGATGCTCCGATGATGAACCACATTACGGTTCCAATACAGAAATCCATTAAGTTTTTCATAATGATATTTCCGGAGTTCTTTGCTCTGGTGAAACCTGCCTCTACCATTGCAAATCCTGCCTGCATCCAGAATACTAATGCCGCACCAATTAGAAACCAGACGCCGTAGACATTGTCATTAATCACTTTCATAATTTCATCTGTCATAATTTCTTCCTCCTCTTTCTCCTGATATAAATATAAAAAAGGAGACAACACCGAATGTCAGATTTTTCTAACCTTCTATGCTATCTCCTTTGATAACGCTTATAACTCTATTTCTTCCATTTTAAATTTTTTCATTATACTTCAAAGATTAAATCTCCATAGGATGGCATTGGCCATACATCCTTATCAACGATCATCTCTAATTTATCGATCGGTGCACGAAGCTCATCCATTGCTACCTTAACCTCATCTCTGTATGCAACAGCCTGTACCCTGCCTTCTTCCATAGCAGCAGCTTTTTCTGTTACTTCATGCAGCTTCTTCAATGCTGTCTGTGCCTCTGCTAATAATGCAGAAGTCTCTGTTAACAGCTCTGTCTGAACGCTGACATCTGCTCCACATGCAGCAGTAACTGCATTAACGGAGGTTGCAAGTGAGGTTGCATATTTGATGACTGCCGGAATAATCTGTTTTCCTGCAATGTTCATCATTGCTTTTGCTTCAATGTTGATGGTCTTTGCGTAGGTCTCATACTCTACTTCCACACGGGACTCTAACTCTGCTCTTGTAAATACACCAAATCTCTCGAATAAAGCTACGGATTTGTCAGTAGCCAGATAAGGAATGGCATCTACCATAGAGCGGATGTTTGGAAGTCCACGTCTTTCTGCTTCCTCTACCCATCCATCGGAGTATCCGTTTCCGTTGAATACGATTCTCTGATGCTCTGTTACATTTTTTTTGATCAGATCATGTACTGCCATATCGAAGTCATCTGCTTTTTCAAGCGTATCACATACTTCTGCAAATGCTTCTGCAACGATGGTATTTAATACTACGTTTGGCTGTGCGATGGATGCTTTAGAACCTACCATACGGAACTCGAATTTGTTTCCTGTAAATGCAAACGGTGAGGTTCTGTTTCTGTCGGTTGCATCTTTCATGAAGTCCGGTAATGTTGCAACACCGGTCTTAAGCATTTCGCCCTCTAAACTGTGTGTAGCTTCGCCTGTACTGATCAGCTGTTTTAATACATCCTCTAACTGTGCTCCTAAGAAGATGGAAATGATTGCAGGCGGTGCCTCGTTTGCTCCTAATCTGTGGTCGTTTCCAACATCTGCTGCGGACTCACGAAGTAATTCTGCATGCTCATCGACTGCTTTTAGGATACAGGATAATACTAACAGGAACTGGATGTTCTCATGTGGTGTATCGCCCGGATCTAACAGGTTGATTCCATCATCTGTGGTCAGTGACCAGTTGTTATGTTTACCGGAACCGTTCACGCCTGCAAATGGTTTTTCATTTAACAGACAATATAAGCCATGACGGCCTGCTACTTTTTTGAGTGTCTCCATAACTAACTGGTTATGGTCTACTGCGATATTTGCTTCTGCATAGATCGGTGCTAACTCGTGCTGTGCCGGAGCAACCTCGTTATGCTGTGTCTTTGCAGATACACCTAATTTCCAGAGCTCTTTATTGACATCTTTCATATAAGAAGCAATTCTCTCACGGATAGCTCCGAAGTAGTGGTCATCCATTTCCTGACCTTTTGCCGGTGGTGCTCCGAATAAAGTACGTCCTGCATAGATCAGATCTTTTCTCTTTAAGTATTTTTCTTTATCTACTAAGAAGTACTCCTGCTCCGGTCCTACGGAAGGTGTTACTTTCTTAGATGTGGTATTTCCGAATAATCTTAAAAGACGTAAGGACTGCTCGTTAATTGCTGCCATGGAACGAAGCAACGGTGTCTTCTGGTCTAATGCCTCACCTGTGTAGGAACAGAATGCTGTTGGAATACAAAGTGTTGCACCTGCTGCATCCTGACGTACAAATGCCGGTGAGGTACAATCCCATGCTGTATATCCTCTTGCTTCAAATGTCGCTCTTAAACCTCCTGATGGGAAAGAAGATGCATCCGGCTCTCCTTTGATCAGTTCCTTACCGGAAAAGCTCATCAGTACTTTGCCATTCGGCATTGGTGCGGTAATAAAAGAATCATGTTTTTCTGCTGTGACACCGGTTAACGGCTGAAACCAGTGTGTGTAGTGTGTCGCACCTTTTTCGATTGCCCATTCTTTCATCTCATGTGCTACGACATCAGCGGTCTCTAAATCAAGTTCTTTTCCTTCTTCAATGACTTCCCTCAACTTCTTGTAAACTTTTTTCGGAAGACGCTCCTGCATAACGGAATCGTTAAATACGTTTTCTCCAAAAATGTCTGTTACATTGAAATAATCCGGTGTTTTTTCTAACATTCTCTCTTCCATATCCTTACATCCTTTCTTTAACATTTTCTACAAATGCATCCCCTAGTGCTTCTGCTTTTGTATTTTCTTTATTATGTCTTGTAATTAGAATAAAGAGCCACATCCTCACGGAGTTTTACTTTATAGGCAATTACTTTATATTTCCCTATAACAGTAAAAAAGGGCGCTCCACTCATATGGAACACCCTTGTTCTAATCTCTGCTAATAAGATACCCCAATTGTTTTGAAATTGCAAGAGAATTTTTTATTTTTTCTCTTCTTCTCTGTTTTTTACAATTAATTCTGCTTTTTCTTTCTTTTTTTGTAAAATATAACAAAGAGCTTATTCTGCTTTTCCAATGGAGCCAAACATTTCCATCTTATCGCGGACAGTCTGTTTAATTGCCTCTGTGCCCGGTTTTAATAACTTACGCGGGTCAAATCCTTTACCAACTAAGTCTTTTCCTTCTTCAATATACTTACGAACCTCAGCCGTAAATGCAAGCTGGCATTCTGTATTGACATTGATCTTACATACACCCATGTCGATGGATTTCTTTACCATATCCTCCGGGATTCCTGTACCACCGTGAAGAACTAACGGAAGATGTCCTGTTGCCTTGCGGACTGCCTCTAAAGTCTCAAAGCTGAGTCCTGCCCAGTTCTCCGGATATTTTCCATGGATATTTCCGATTCCTGCTGCTAACAGGTCAATTCCTGTCTCTGCAATTTCTCTGCACTCTTCCGGATCTGCGCACTCACCTGCTGCAAGTTTTCCGTCCTCTTCTCCTCCGATCGCTCCTACCTCTGCTTCTACGGTAATCCCTTTTGCATGAGCCATCTCTACGATCTCTTTTGTCTTTTTCAAATTCTCTTCAATGGAATCATGGGAGCCGTCATACATGATAGAAGGGAATCCGGCTTCGATGCATTTGATGCAGGCATCGTAACCGCCGTGGTCTAAGTGAATGGAAACCGGTACTGTGATATTCAGTTCCTCTAACATTCCTTTTACCATTCCTACTACAGTCTTATAGCCACCCATATATTTTCCGGCACCTTCGGATACTCCCAAGATCACCGGTGAATTTAATTCCTGAGATACTTCTAATACTGCCTTCGTCCATTCCAGATTATTAATGTTAATCTGTGCTACCGCATAGTGTTCTTTCTCCGCTTTTTCAAGCATTTTCTTTGTTGATACTAACATACATCGCCCTCCATAATCTCATTTACATTTATAATTATAGTATACTGAAATTTTCGTTAAATTCAAGTATTCTATAGATTATTTCTCGTTTATCATAATGTCCACCGCTTTGCAGTGGTCCTTGATCTGCACCTCTTTGTGGTCACCGCCAAACTCTCCGTCAAGTGTCCACGGAATCTCTTCCTCGGAATAAAATTTTACGCTGTCTGCCCGGAAAGAATCGATCAGGTCTGTCTCATCCTTCAGATTCGTCAGACTGGCAATGATCGTATTCAGCTCGATAATATTTTTCGGCTTATGGATCAGTGTGACCTCAAACATGCCATCGTCTAACTTCACATCTTTGCCTGTCATATTCTTAAATCCACCGACAGAAGTAGAGTTCGTGATCATTCCTAACAGGAAATCGCCCTCTATCTCATTTCCATCATATTCTACCCGCATATGATAGGATTTAATTGTATGAAGTCTTTTTGCTCCTTCTAAGATATATGCCACATGACCGAGTGCATTTTTCAACTCCTGGCTGGTTGCATAAGATACATCCGTAAAAATCCCAAAAGCTGCAACATAGATAAAGTAGTCTCCGTTGAACTCTCCCACATCACATGAAAACGGCACTCCCAATACTGCAGTCTTTGCTGCCTGTATCATATCTTTTGGAATCTCCAGAGAATTGGCAAAATCGTTTGTACTTCCTGCCGGGATATAACCAAGCGGGGTACGCACTTCACTCTGCATCATTCCCGTAACTGCCTCATCCAAGGTTCCGTCACCGCCGCTGCACACGACAAGATCATAGTATTTTGCCTGTTCACGGACAACCTTCGTTGCATCTTCCCGTTCCTGTGTCGTATGCACCTGAACGTGGTATCCTTCTTTTATCATGATATCTATAATATCTAACAGTTTATTCTTGATCTGACCCTTGCCAGAATGTCCATTGACTACAAAAAGTAACTTTTTCATCTCTTCCTCTATTTTCCTGCCATTCTTAAATCTTCTGCCATTGCCTCGATTTTTCGCAGACGATGGTTAACCCCTGATTTTCCAACTGGCGGTTCTAAATAAGTTCCCAATTCCTTCAGGGTTGCATCCGGGTACTCCAGACGCACATATGCGATTTCCCGAAGCTGCACCGGCAGATGTTCAAGTCCCACGGTCTTTTGCAGATAACGGATATCCTCTAACTGCCGTACCGCCGCAGACACTGTCTTATGTATATTTGCCGTCTCACAATTGACCTGTCGGTTCACGCTGTTACGCATTTCTTTCAAAATACGGATATTCTCAAACTTCATCATGGAAATCGGCGCTTCCATGATATTCAGCATATCTGAGATCTGTTCGCCCTCTTTCAGATATACCACATAATTCTTCTTTCGCTGTACCGTCTTAGCATCCATCCCAAAGCTGTTGATCATTTCCTGTAACTGCACTGCCTTTTGTTCACTGTCGCATACAATTTCAAAATGATAGGCTTTTTCCGGATCACTCATCGAACCTGATGTTAAAAACGCCCCCCGGATAAATGCTCTCTTACAGCAGGAATTTTGCAGATAACGGCTCTTTACCGTCAGATCTTCATGAAAAAGATTGCCTGTGATCTGTTCTTCCTCTACGTTCGTAATACATACTTTAATATTATATGTTTTTCTGACTAAAGTAAAGTATTTTCTAACCAGCTCTTCGTTCTCCGATTCAAAGGACAAAAAACGGTGTTCCCCCATTCCTGCCTTAATACCGGAAAAATTCAAAAAAGCCGCCAGCTCCGCCAACTGGCAATGACGGCTCTTGCTGACATGCTCTGTCAGTTCTTTTTTTACCTCACCGGAAAATGACATCTTCTATTTCCCTCTCAACGCATCTTTTCCTATATCCCTGTGCTCGATCTTGATCCCATAGCCGGAACATTCTTTCAACCGGTCATATAGTTCGTTTGCAAGTGTAACGGAGCGGTGCTTGCCACCCGTACAGCCAATACTGATGACTAACTGTGTCTTTCCTTCCGTCACATAGTTCGGGATCAGGAACTTGATCATATCTTCTAACTTGTCCAAAAATTCATGTGCCTCTTTGTACTGCATGACAAAGTCCTGTATCTCGATATCGTTTCCCGTCTTCTGACGGAGTCCTTCCACATAATATGGATTCGGCAGAAAACGCACATCGAATACCAGGTCTGAATCCGTCGGAATTCCATACTTGAACCCGAAGGACAGTACGGTAATATATAAGTTCCGGTAATCCTCGTCCCTTACAAAAATCCTCTCAAGCTCTGCCTTTAACTCTCTTTGCAGCAAACGGCTGGTATCGATGATATAATCTGCCTGCTCTTTTAAAAAGGCAAGTTTTTTACGTTCGAGTCCGATCCCTTTATCAATCCTTCCACCTCCGGCAAGCGGATGGCTTCTTCTCGTCTCTTTGTATCTTTTGACAAGAACCGAATCATCTGCCTCTAAGAACAGAATCTCAAACCGAATACCCTTTTGGCGGATACGCTCTAAGACTCCCTCTAATTCACTCAGTGCATTACTGTTACGGATATCGATACTGACTGCAACCTTTTCTAACTCATCCTCCGATTTCAGGGTAAAATCTACAAACTGCTCTACTAAGGGAATCGGAAGATTGTCAACACAGTAATATCCCATGTCTTCCATGATCTTGACTGCCGTACCTTTTCCTGCTCCTGACATTCCTGTTACAATGACTAATTTCATCTGAAATCCCCCACCATTTTTACTTCTGTTTCTAACTTTACACCAAACTGCCGGTATACTTCCTGCTGCACTTCCTGTATCAGCCGGTAAACATCGGATGCGGTTGCCTTCTCTTTATTGATGACAAAGCCACAGTGTTTTTCAGATACTGCTGCACCGCCGACCTGAAATCCACGCAGACCTGCATCCATGATCAGTTTTCCCGCAAAATACCCCTCCGGTCTTTTGAAGGTACTGCCTGCACTCGGATATTCTAAAGGCTGTTTCTCTACACGCTTTTCCTTTAACTCTTCCATTTTAGCACGGATCTGTTCCTGACTGCCTGCCTCTAAAGCGATCGTTACGCCCAACACCATGTAGTGTTCCTCAGTAATACTACTATGGCGGTAACTCATGTCCAGTTCGCCCGGAGTCAGTTCTTTCTCCTGTCCATCCGCGGTAAGTACCGTAACACTTTTTAAAATGTCTTTCATCTCGCCGCCGTAAGCACCTGCATTCATCACAACCGCTCCGCCAACACAGCCCGGAATTCCTGCTGCAAATTCCATCCCGGTCAGCCCTGCTTCCAGGGCTGCATGTGCGGTCTTAGAAAGCATTGCTCCCGCCTGTGCGTATATGGTGGTACCATCCACGGTAATCTCATCCATCTGTTTTCCAATCTCGATAACGACACCTGAAATGCCTTTGTCCGAAACTAAAAGATTACTGCCGTTCCCAATGATCAGGTATTCCTTTTGATATGTGAGACAGAGGCGGAGTACCTCCGCCACCTGTTCTTTTTTCGGACGGAGATAATACTCA
>OLPO01001453.1_pt1 | contig 16105 bp, 10 predicted proteins | sample 1672831 | NCBI WGS metagenome assembly OLPO01 (sample SAMEA3136728, study PRJEB25190) | human gut metagenome
AAGCGCTCGCGTCCTCCGGGACAAGGAGATTGATCTTCTGGTCATCGCCCTTGGCGCCACCCCGCTTGGTCACGCTTTCGTAGCGCACAGGCAGGTGGCTGGCGACGGCACCGGAGGCGAGCTCGGCATCTATCCCCGCACGCTCGTCCTCACTCACGTGGCTATTCTCGGCAACGATTAAGTCATAACCGATGATGTCGCCAAACTGGGATTCGGCAAGGCCGTTGATGGAGTTGCGAACGGCAAAGCCGCAGAACATGAGACATACGGCGCCCGCCACGCCAATGACGGTCATGAGCATGCGCTTCTTGTAGCGAAGGAGGTTTCTGCAGGTGACCTTCTGCGTAAAGTTGAGACGATTCCACACCAGTGAGACGCGCTCGAGGATGACCTTCGAGCCGGCGGCCGGAGCTTTGGGGAGAAGGAGCTGAGCGGGTTTCTCCGCCAGGCTTCGCTTGGCCACCGCTGCCGCCGGGCCAACCGAGACGGCCAGGGCCAGCGCAAAGGCAGCCGCGCTCACCAGCGGGTGGAAGTGCATCTCGATGGGTGGCAGCACGAATTTCGAACCATAGGCGCTATAGACGATGAACGGCATCAACGTATGGCCGAGCGTGATGCCGACAATCGCGCCAATGCCTCCCGCCGTAGCCCCATAGACCACAAACTTAAGCATGACGTCGCGGTCACGGTACCCCAAGGCCTTGAGGGTGCCGGAGTTCACGCGTTCCTCATCCACCATGCGAGTCATCGTGGTCGATGCCACGAGTGCCGCCACCAGGTAGAGGAAGTAGGGAAAGACGTCCGCGAGAGAATCGACGATCTCGCTCACGCTGCTGTAGGTCTTATAACCTTCTGAGCCCGGGGTTTCTCGACGCGAGTCGACGGCGTAAGTCGGTTGGTCGATGGAATCTCGTTGCTCGCGCGCATCGACGAGGGAGGCCTCGCCATCGGCGATCTCACGCTCGGCATCGGGCAAGGCGTCGTTGTACTCCGCGAGGGCGGACTCGTACTCGGAGCGCTTTTGGGCAAGCATGCCCGCCGCCTCGTCATACGCGGCGCGGCCCCGCTGATAGGCAGCAAGTCCCTCGTTGTACTCGGCCATGCCGGCGTCATAGGTGGCCTTGCCGAAAATGCCGTCGGCGCTGCCGGTCATATACCCGTACTGAATCAGCTTCTGCTGCACCTTCCGCACGTCCTCGCCCTTGCTTCCCCAAGCTACTTGCGGATAGCTTCTCGGCGTTTGCGTCAATCTGCGCGGAGACGGCATCGAGTTCCTGCTGCTTGGCGGCAAACTCCGCCTGACCGTTCGCGACTTGCTGGTCAAGGGCTACCTGAGCCGAGGAAAGCTGCTGCTCAGCGGCATCGAGCTGCGCTGATTGCTGGACGTAGCTCGCATCGTCGATGAGGCCAGCGGCGTATGCCTGCTCAAGCTGGTCCCTCTTTTGCGCAACGTCCGCACGCTGGACGTCAATCTGCCCCTGCGTCTGGGCCGTTTGCTGCTCCGCTGCCACCTTGGCGTCATCGAGGGCTTGGACGGACGCCGCGTATTGGGAGCGCGCCTCGGCAAGCTGTCGTTCTCCTTCGTCTAGCTGGGCACGAGCATCTGCAAGACGATCGCGGGAAGCAAAAAGCGTTTCGCGCGCACCCGCCAGCCGTGCGGCAGCCGCCTCAAGCTGTGACCAAGTGTCATCGAGGGTCGCTTGCCCATCTGCGAGTCTCGCGGCAGCATCATCTAGCGCTGCCTTGGCATCGGAGAGCTGCTGACGAGCGTTGTCGAGGGTCGCCTGGCCATCAGCGATCTTGTCGTCGAACTCTGCGCGTACCGCAGCGAGACGGCGCGGCGGCGCACATGCGAGCACAGTGGCAAGCTCCTCCTTATGAGCCGCGACGCGTGCGAGGTACTCCGCGCCATACGGGTCGAGACCCTCGGTGTCATCAAACGTAAGGCGCGCGACCATGCGATAGTCCGCATTGAAGACGGCGGGCGTTACCACGGCATATCCCGTAAGGTCGCCCGTTCCCACCGTTGTCTTGCCCTTGTTCACGCTCGCAATGATCTCCGTCGAGCTCACATGTCCCACAACGCGGAAATGCGTCTGCGTCAGCACCGTGCTGCCACCCATGCCGGTCTTTTCGACCAGATCGATCATCGAGCCGAGCGGAAAGCGATCTGCGAGGAAGGAGTCGACGGCTATTTCGTCAGGAGCCGAAGGCATGCGACCGTCAACGACCTCAAACTGACTTACGCGCTCAGGGACCGACTCGAGTCGAATGGAGTCATTGGTGTCCGCAATCGTGACGTCCTTGAGGTAGCCGAACTCGACCTCGCGAACGCCGGGAGTCGCTTTGATATCCGCCTGGTCATCGGCGTCAAGGCCAAGGTCGCCAATTACGGTAACGTCTGCCATGTCGTAGCGGTCGAAGAATCGGGCGGAAGTCGCGCGCATATCCGGGCCCGCGACCTTGAGGCCCACGAGAGCGAAAGAGCCCAGGGCGATAAGGCAGACGATGGAGCAGAAGCGTCCCCTCGACTTCTTGAACGTGGCGAGGACGTCACGCCAAAGCATGGTCTTCTTTACGCGTGCCATGACGCTCTCTCCCGTACTAGGCCCGGCCACCTGCGGTTATTGTATCCATTCGACCGAGTGGGATTACATAAGGCTGTCTGATAAGCCAACCAGCATGGTCCAAGCCGTCACCCGTCCGAAAAGGCAAACGGAAACCACTGGCGCAGCGGGGCACACGCGGCGTTCGCATGCAGAGCAACGTACCAAGATGCCGCTCGGTGCCCCCATCGCCCCATCTGGCACACGTTCAGTTTCCCGGCCCTACTTTGCCAGCCAGCTCGCCATCGGGCGGCAAATCTGGCGCGCATTGTTGTATGCCATATCGAGCGTAAGACACGTTCGCGCAGAATAGAACCCGTCCTCACGGCAGATAGTCAACGCGAGCTCCGGCTGGTTACCCGTAAGGCGAAGTGGCAGAAGCAGCTGGATGCGCCCGTTGTAGTACTGCGGCACCGCAATGGTGTAGTTCGCAGCCGCGCGGCGCTCGGCCTCCGCAACGGCGCCCTCAAAGGCCCGACGCAGCAAGCACTCGTTTCCCTCGCCACGAAGTTGCTCCGGGATGCGAGCCAAGTTGTTCTCATCGCCCAGAATATGATCGATATTCGGACGAACCCGCAGGTGGAAATCGTAAATGAGGTCTGCGGGGTTATCGGTGTAATGAACGCGGGCAGGGAGCTCGTCAACCTCTGACAGCGCCAAGTCGCTCGACTTAAAGAAGCCCTTAAGGAACCATGGCTGGGCACCTGGGCGATTGTTGGGCTGGAACAATGCGTATATCGCCTCGAAGCGCGGCGTAAATAGCCCCGTATTGAAGCAGGCGAAATCGCCATCCGACACGATGAAGGACTTCCCTCTCCCCTCTTCATCGACGCGTTCCTGCAGGTAGTCGATGTAGTTGAGCAATATCCTGTTATCCGGGCCCCAATCCTCGGGGTCAGCCAGGTCTGCCAGGTATTGGTAGCAGGGATAAGGACAGAAGGCGAAGTCGACAATCCTGTCAGGGTAGACCATATGTCCTCCGTTTCTCGGGTTTGAGGCTACTATACGCGCCATCCATACCGCACGCATCGCAAGAATCGAGGCGCGAGCGCAGATGCCGCTTGTCGGCCGCCTGTATACTAAAGGACCGCGCAAACCAGTTAAGGAGCCCAATGCCCGGCCTCGGTACCCTCATCAACGTCACCCTGATCATTATCGGCGGGCTCATTGGCCTCGCCGCCAGCTCGCTCGTCACGGAGCGCCTGCAAGACGCGCTTCTCCGCGCATGCGGCGCGTGCATCGTATTCGTTGGCATCGCAGGCACGCTCCAGCACATGCTCGTCGCCACCGTTGCGGAAGACGGAACCGTTCTCCTCTCCACGACGGGAACGATGATGCTTGTCGTGTCGATGGCGCTCGGTACGGTCATCGGCGAGGTCATCGACATCGACGCTCGCTTCGATGACCTCGGAAAATGGCTGCGCGACCACACTGGCAGCTCCGGCGACCCCCGCTTCGTCGACGGCTTCGTCACCGCATCGCTCACCCTCTCGGTCGGCGCGATGGCCATTGTGGGTTCCATCCAAGACGGCCTTGCGGGCGATTGGTCCGCCCTCGCGCTCAAAGGTTCCATCGACGCGATCATCGTCTGCGCGATGACGGCGTCTATGGGCAAGGGCTGCATCTTCTCCGCGCTCTCGGTTGGCGTTTTCCAGGGACTCGTCACGGCGCTCGCCACGCTTATCGCCCCAGTCCTATCTGATGCGGCGCTCGCCAACCTCACTCTCGTAGGCTCTGTACTCATCTTCTGCGTGGGAATCAACCTCATCTGGCCTCGCGCGTTCAAGCCGGCAAACATGCTGCCCGCCGTGGTCATCGCCGCCGTATGCGCGGGGCTCCCCTGGTTCTAAGCTCAAGCGGTCCAAAGCCCGGCTCCGGCCCGCGGCCTGGTTCCGGCGCGTGGCCTGGTTCTTGCCCAAGGCCTGAATCTCATCGCGCTGCCCGGGAGAAGCAAGTCAAACAGATGTTCGCAATCAGTGCTATCATAGGCGTCCCTAAGGCTGGCTCGGGAGGGAGGCATGGTGCGATCTACCGCTCAAGAAGTGCTCGACATGCTCCTCCAGAGCCCCAACCTCCGCCGCAGCGACTTCGTGGACCGCGTCTTCACGGATGAGCCCATCCTCATGCGCGGCTCCCAAATGGCCAGCTATGTCCCCCCGCGCATGCAAGAGATGCGCGAGATGGCGCTCTCGCCCGAAGGTCGTGTGATGATTGGCGCCCAGCTCTTCACCAAGCAAGCGCTCTTCATGGAGGATTACGAGGACGACGTCGAGTATCACGGCTCGTTCGAGCGCTATTTCCCCACTTACGTGGATATGAATGACCGCCAGCTCAGAGGCTATTTCTCATGGAGAAGCGCCATCCGTCGCGGAGAGGAGACCCCTAAGGCGCCCCTCTCCTTTGCGTTTGTTCACCTCTATGAGCTAATCGCCAGCATTGGCATCGAACACGAGCCCATCGGGCGTAGCCGAGAAGGTCTCACTAGGGCTGAGCAGGGTTTCCTTGCCATCGAGCATTTCTGGAAGACTCACGAGGACACCTACCCCGAGCTGCAACGTTACGTAACGCGCTGGCTCCGCGATTACGCGGTCTGGCATGGGCTTGACGCGTCCTACCTCGCTCCGTACGTAAATACCGCCTTTGACGAAGCACTCGTCAGCCTCACGGAGTCCCTCGGCTCTTGGATGGCGGCGACGCCCCAGAAAAAGCCTCGCAAACAAGATGCGCGGGCAATGGCTCTCGCTGGCGCAGACAGGCCGGAGGAGGAGCGACTCTTCTCCGCACTCGACCCGCTGTCCACCTACCGGCCACGCGTAAGCCGCCTCTATCGAGACCGTCCGGAGACGCTCCGCCATGTGACCTGCTCCGTTATCGCTGAGCTTGCCCTCTATTACGAGAAGCACCGCAAATCCAGCCTTGTCGAAGATCTTTTCGGCAGCTCACAGGCCTTTCCCTACGTCATGTTCATGAACGCCGTCTTCTGGACGGGTAGCCCCCACGAAGACACGATCTACGAGATAAGCCCATGCAATCGCTACGGTTGCGCCAAGGGGCGCTGGTATCACGAAGGATTCCTGACCACCGCCAGACGCAGTTCCAAGCTCGGAGCCATTCTCCGTCTGATCGACCAGCGCCTGCGTGTCGCGATTGACTATCCCCATCCGCTCACCAAAAAGGACGCACCCAAGTACCTCGACAAGATCGTCGCGAAGCAGATAGAGAACCGTCTCGCTTGGGAGGCGGATCGCGAGACAAGGGCCGTTCGGGTCGACCTCTCCCAGCTCGCCGGCATTCGCGCCGCGGCAAACGCAACGTGCGATTCGCTCCTCATCGACGAAGAGCGAGAGGATGAGGCTGTGCCGGCCGCGGCAGTGACGTCGGCGGCGGCGTCGGCGGCAGCAGTGGCCGTATCGCCCGCGGCAGAGGCGCTGTCGCCCGCGGCCCCCACGCCGCAGGTCGTAGCACCCACCGAAGATTCTTCCGCGGAAACAACGCCGGCGCCCTATGGCCTCACCGCCATTGAGCTCGAGCTTCTTCGGTCACTTCTCGATGACACCCCATGGGAGGTTCCCGCGGGCACATCGCTCGACATGCTCGTGGACTCCATCAACGAGAAGCTCTTCGACTTGCTTGGAGATACCGCACTCGAGTTCGACGGTTTAGTGTCCGGTATGCCCGCTATCATCGACGACTACGCAGAAGACGTGAGGGAGGCCCTCTCCTATGAGTGAGAACACAAGCCAGATGGAGCTATCCGCCGATGCGCCCGCCGCCAAGCCACGCGTGCCCAAGCGCATCGCCGCCGTCATCATCAACTCGCTCAAGGGCGGTGTGGTGCCGCGCATCGGCCTGCCCTACGTGACGGTCGGCCGCGAGACTGAAATTCGCGCCCTCCTCCATGACCTCGACCTCATCGCGAACGGCGGTGCCAGTTTCCGCTTCCTCGTAGGTCGCTACGGCGCGGGCAAGAGCTTCCTGCTTCAAACCATACGCACTCATGCCATGGGTAAGGGTTTCGTCGTTGCGGACGCAGACCTCTCGCCAGAGCGTCGCCTTCAGGGCACCGCCGGGCAGGGCCTCGCTACCTATCGCGAGCTCATTCGCAACCTCTCGACCAAGACGCGTCCGGAGGGTGGCGCGCTCCAGCTCGTGTTCGATCGCTGGGTCGCCACCATAGACGCCTCCCCCGCCGGCGCGGAGGCAGCCCTCGCCGCAGCATGCGCCCCGCTCGAGGAGATGGTCCACGGGTTCGACTTCGCCCGCATCCTGCGCGCCTACCACGAGGCCAGCGCCCAGGGGGATGACGAGCGCCGTGCCGCCGTCCTCAGGTGGCTCCGCGGCGAGTACCGCACCAAGACCGAAGCCCGTGGCGAGCTCGGCATCTCCTGCTGCATCGGCGACGACGACTGGTATGACTACCTCAAGCTCCTCGCGCAGTTCCTCGTGGGCGCCGGCTATCAGGGCATGCTCGTCCTCATCGATGAGCTGGTGAACCTCTACAAGATCCCAAACGCCATCACCCGCCAGTACAACTACGAGAAGATCCTCACCATGTACAACGACACGCTCCAGGGCAAGGCGCACCACCTGGGCATCATCATGGGCGGCACTCCGCAATCAATCGAGGACCGCCGCCGCGGAGTCTACTCATACGAAGCCCTGCGTTCGCGCTTGGCAGAGGGCCGCTTCGCCCGCGAGGGCATGTATGACATGCTTGCGCCCGTTATCAAGCTGAATCCCCTCACCTATGAGGAGCTTCTCGTCCTAACGGAGAAGCTCTCGGATATTCATGCGGGCTACTTCGGGTATGAGCGCACGCTTGGCACGGAGGACCTCGTCAGGTTCCTCCAGCTCGAGTACGGGCGTGTCGGCGCAGATACCCACCTCACCCCGCGCGAGGTCATCCGCGACTTCGTCGAGCTTCTCGACATCCTCCACCAGAACCCCGGCACCACGATCGAGAGCATCCTCGCAAGCGATGTGTCCGGCGGCAGCAACATGCCAAGCAATGTCAATACACCAGTCACCACCGCGTCGGCAGCCGGTAACACGGCAAGCGTGGCGACGCAGAACGGGAGCGTAACGCTCGCAGGCGCTACGCCGTTGGGCTCGACAGCCGCTAGCACGGCCTCCACCATCGCGGGCGCGAGCCGTCCCGCCGAAGGCACATCCAACAGAGACTTCTCCGGGTTCAAGCTCTGATGGACACCTTCTCTCGCTATGCGCCCTTCATCCAGGACTTCATCTATGACCACGACTGGGAGAGCCTCCGTGGCGTCCAGGTGGCTGCCGCCGAGGCCATCTTCAACACGGATGACAACGTCCTGCTCACCGCGTCAACCGCGTCCGGCAAGACGGAGGCCGCGTTCTTCCCCATCCTCACGCTCTTCGACGAGAACCCTCCCGCGAGCGTGGGTGCCATATACATCGGCCCCCTCAAGGCCCTCATCAACGATCAGTTCCTCCGCCTGGGAGATCTCTGTGACGAGGCGCACATCCCCGTCTGGCGCTGGCACGGAGACGTCTCCTCGAGCCACAAGGCCAAGCTCCTCAAGAAGCCGAGTGGCATCCTCCAAATCACGCCAGAGTCACTCGAGGCGCTTCTACTCCATAAGCACTCGGCCATCCCGCATCTATTCAGCGACCTCCGCTTCGTCGTAATCGACGAGGTCCACTCGCTTCTACGCGGAGACCGTGGCGGCCAAACGATTTCGCTCATCGAACGCCTCGGTCGCATCGCAGGCGTCAACCCGCGTCGCATCGGGCTTTCCGCCACGATCGGCGACCCAGACGCCGTCGGCGCATTCCTGTCCGCAGGCACGGGCCGCGGGTGGGTGGTTCCGCGCGTTCAGGAGCCTGAACGCGTATGGAATCTCTCAATGGAGCACTTCTACCTCGATGGAGACCAGGCGGGAGACGCCTCGCTCGCCGAAGCGCTGCGCTCGCTTCGCGATTTCGACGCGTCACGAAGGGCAGCGGACGCTCGCAAGGCGTCAAGCAGCAGCGCCGGACCCGCAAGTAACGGCGGCCCCGCAAGCAACGCCGGCACTGACTCCACAAACGAGGGCGACGTCGAGGCAGACGGCATTCCCATGTCCAACCTCGCTGTCGCCTCAAGAGACGACGAAACCTCCCTCGCCGCCCCGTCCCCCATCGAGCCCGATGAAATCGACGACGACTTCTTCATCTGTCCCACGCTCGACGTCGCCACAGACGCCGCCCCCAAGGAGGCCGACCCCGGGCTCGGTTATGTCTTCGAGCACTCACGCAACAAGAAATGTCTGCTCTTCGCCAACTCCCGTGAGGACGCGGAAGCCTACTGCACGGAACTCCGTCGTTACTGCGAGCTCGCGCACGAGCCGGATCGCTTCCTGATCCACCATGGCAACCTCTCGAGCTCGATTCGCGAGTCCGCGGAGGATCTCATGCGCGACGAGACGCAGTGCACGACCACGGTCACCACGGCAACCCTCGAACTGGGGATTGATATCGGACGTCTCGAGCGCGCCTTTCAGATCGACGCCCCCTTCACGGTGAGCGCGTTCCTCCAGCGCATGGGCCGCACCGGCCGCCGGGAGCGCCCGCCCGAGATGTGGTTCGTCATGCGCGAGGATCATCCTGACGTCAGGGCCCTCCTCCCAGAGACCATCCCTTGGAAGTTGCTCCAGGGCATCGCCCTCGTCCAACTCTACCTCGAGGAGCGCTGGGTCGAGCCGCCTCGCCTCGACCGCCTCCCCTACAGCCTCCTGCTTCACCAGACGCTCGCCACGCTCGCCAGCGAGGGTGAGCTCTCCGCGAGCGAGCTTGCAGGCAGGGTGCTCAACCTCGCCGTGTTCAGGCGCGTGAGTCCGGATGACTTCAAGGTCCTGCTCCGCCATCTCCTCGAGACGGACTACCTCGAGCTCACGGAGGCGGGGACGCTCATCGTCGGACTCGCCGGAGAACGCGTCGTCAACTCGTACAAGTTCTACGGCGTCTTTCAGGAGAACATCGAGTACACCGTCCGCAGCGACTCAGCAGATCTTGGCACGCTCGTCGCGCCACCGCCCCCGGGCGGCAAGGTCGCCATCGCCGGCGCCACCTGGATGGTCGACGAGGTCGATCACAAGCGTCTCGTCGTCTACGTCACGAAGATCAAGGGCCGCGTGCCCGCCTATTTTGGCGAGTGCGCCGGCGACATCCACACGCACGTGCTCGAGCGCATGCGTCGCGTCCTCGAGGAGCGCTGCAACTATCCGTTCCTCATGCGCAACGCAACGGTGCGCCTCGCCGTCGCGCGCCGCGCAGCCGCCGGCGCGGACATAGATCGCTCGCCCCTCATCAACCTAGGGGAAGACACGTGGGCACTCTTCCCCTGGCTTGGAAGCTACGCGTTCCTCGCCCTCGAGCGCCTCATCAAGCACAAGTGCGCAAAACAGCTCGGCATCAAGGGCCTTGACCCAACCCGCCCCTACTACATCCAGTTCCGCATGAGCGCGGGCCCCGGCGAGTTCTTTCGAACCCTCATCGACGAGGCGAACAAACCCTTCGACCCCCTCGACCTCCTCGGCCCGACGGAGGTCCCGGTTTTCGAGAAGTACGACAGCCTGCTCCCGCCCGAGCTCGTGCGAAAGGGCTTCGCGGAGGGCGTCCTCGACGTCCAAGGCATGAGGAGCCGCGTCAACGAATGGGAGCCCTACGCCACGAGCGCAGAGCTTCCGTCGGGCGGCGGGGTCCCCGGCGTCGACATCCCCTGGTTCGGCTGACGAGAAGGCTCTGAGCGACTAGTCGTACATCGGCTCGCCGAGGAACTCCTCGTCGAAGGGAATCGCATCCGGGGCTGGCCAGTTGGCATCAGTCGCAACGAGCAGGTAGTTGTCCTCCACCGCAAAGGGGTCGTCCTCGCAGGGTATCACGTGCACATGGGCGAATACCTCGGCAAACGATGCGGCGATATCTCGGAGGAACTCAATATCCGTCCCCGCCTCCGCGGAGACGACGTTTGCGAGCGCCAAGCCATCCGACGCAAGGTTGGCGCGCACCGCCCGCGCGGCTTCGACGGTCGCGAGTACGCGCACAGGCTCGGAACCGTCGAACGCGTCGAGCACGACCGCGCCATACGGCTCGCGCCCAGAGGCGGCACCGTCCTCGAGGAAGGCTCGCCCGTCTCCCGTGATGAGGCGGCAGCGACCCGGATGGGCGGACATCGCCTCGTCGAGGAAGAACCAGCGGCGTGCGACCTCGGTCACGGACGCGTCGATCTCCACCGCGTCGAGCGAGACATCATCGCGCGTCGCGAGCACGTGCTTGGGCCACGCGTAGCCACCGCCACCGATCATGAGGACGCGACGCGTGTCGGGGCGCAGCGTGAAGGCATGGTCAAAGGCGCGGTAGTAGGAGAACACGGGCTCCATGCGGCGTTCGTCGAGGTAGGTGGCGCTTTGGTAGACGCCTCCTGTCTGCAGCACCCGCACGGGTTCGCCATTGTGGTCGCGGACCTGGCGCACGAAGCCCCACCCATCCGAGAGGCGAACGGGGCGCGGCAGCCACGAGGGCCAGCGGCCCTCGGTGCCGAACCCGCCCACACCCGGCGCGCGGCGACAGACGTCTGTCGAGCGCTCCGCCATGCTAGGCCTCCGCCTTCGAACGTCGCTCGAGCGGAATGGTGACCAGCACGAGGCCAAGTGCCACCAGCGCGAACACGGCGCCCACAGCGCCAACGTTCGCAAGCCCGAGGTCGCTCACTCCGCCGACCGCCGTGCCAAATGCGATGCCAATATTGAACGCCGTCGCCTCAAGAGAGCTCGCGAGCGTGAGCGCCTTGGGGTGCTTGCGCATTGCCGTGTTGATGAACATCGAGATGCAGGGCACGGACGCAATGTACATGAGCAGCGATATCGCCATGACACATGCGAGGCCCAGCGGCTGCGAGGAACCCGCGAGCCAGAGCGTGAGCAGCACGACGGAAAGCATGGGGAAGGTCACGCAGAGCGCTCGAATTCCGAAGCGAGAATCAACCCAGCCGGAGAGCAGGTTCGACGCAAACGTACCCGCGCCATACGCCATCAGCGTGGCGCTCGCGGCAAGCGGAGACATCCCGAGGACCGTCTCGAGATAAGGCGTGACATACCCATAGAACACGTAAATCGAGCCCACACCAAAGACAAAGATGGCGATGCCCGTCATGACCTGCGGCTCGAAGAGGAGGCGCACCTGCTCGCCGGCAGTCGCGGGCTCGTCCGTGGCACCCTCGCGCGGAAGCAATGCGATGAGAGCGGCACACGTCACGAGGGCGAGCGCAAGCGCGGCCCACATGATGATGCGCCAGTCGGAGAGAGCGGCCAGGGCCTTGCCGGCGGAGGTTGCGACAACCATCGCCACGGAGAACGCGGCGTAAACCACGCTGATCATCGCCGACGTCCGCTTCGGATCGACGAGCTCGGGGATGAACGTGATGCCCACGCCCAAAAACGTTCCAGAGACGGCGCCGATAAGCACGCGGCTCACGAGGAGAATGCCAAACGTCGGAGCAAGCGACTGAACGAGGTTGGCGACGCAGAACACCGCCGAGTAGGCAACGACGAGATGGAAGCGCTTGAAGCGGCCCGTCGCAAGGGTGAGCAGCGGGGTCAGGAACGCATACGTCATCGCAAAAAAGCTGATGAGCTGGCCCGCCTCCGCAAGCGTCACGCCATAGGCGTCGGCAATCTCCTGCTCGACGCCTATGACGGCGAACTCAGAGCAACCCAAAGAGAAGCCGAGGACGACGAGCAGGGCCACGCAGATACGGCGACGTGCAGGCGACAGCGCGGAAGCTCCCGCCGTCTTGGTCATCTCTTCCACTTGCTCTCCTATCGCGCGAGCTCCTCGGCAAGCGCCTCGATCTGGGCACGCGTCTCATCGTTGACGGCGCCCTTGACAGTAACGACGTTCTCGCAGATATCGATATCCTTCATCGCCTCGAGCTGGGAACGCATGACCTTGGCGGCCGTCGGCGCCCAGGAGCCGGCCTCGACGAGAGCGACGCGACGGTTCTGGTAGGCGTGCTCGGCAAGCGTGTGAAGGAACGTGCTCATGTGCGGGAAGATGCTGCCCGCGTAGGTGATGCTCGCCAGCACGAGGCGATCATAGCGGAAGGCATCCTCTACGGCCTCGGACATGTCGTCACGGGCGAGGTCGAAGACCGAGACCTCCTGGCCGCGGGCCTTGAGCGCATCTGCGAGCTCAAGCGCCGCCTGCCTCGTATTGCCATAGACGGAGGAGTAGGCGATGGTCACGCCCTTATCCTCCGGCTCATAGCTTGACCACGTGTTGTAAAGATCGAGGTAGTAGCCAAGGTTCTCAGAAAGCACGGGGCCATGAAGCGGGCAAATGTGCGCGATGTCGAGCTTCGCAGCCTTCTTGAGCACAGCCTGGACGTTCTTGCCAAACTTGCCCACGATACCGAAGTAGTAGCGCCTCGCCTCGCACGCCCAGCCCTCCGGGTCCTCGGAGTCGAGCGCGCCGAACTTGCCAAATCCGTCAGCGGAGAAGAGCACCTTGTCCTCGGGCACATAGGAGAAGAGCACCTCGGGCCAGTGCACGTTGGGCGCGCCGACGAAGGTGAGACTGCGCCCGCCCAGCTCGAGCGTGGCGCCCTCCTTGACCACGAGCTTGCGCTCCGGATAGTCAGTGCCGAAGTAGGCAACCATCATCTTGAACGCCGGCGCCGAGGCGACGACGGTCGCCTCGGGGTAGCGCTCCATGAAGGCGGAGATGCTCGCGGAGTGGTCGGGTTCCATGTGATGAACGACGAGGTAATCAGGCGTGCGGCCCGCAAGCGCGGAGTCGAGGTTCGCCAGCCACTCGTCAGTGAAGTGGGCGTCGACGGTATCCGTAACAGCGATCCTCTCATCACCAAAGACGACGTAGGAGTTATAGGACATGCCATTGGCGCGCACATCGTACTGACCCTCGAACAGGTCGATGTCGTGGTCGTTTACGCCAACGTATGCAATGTTGTCGGTAACGTTCATAAGACCCCAATCCTTACCATTTATCTAGCCGCCCCATCCTATCACCCACGCCAACGCATAAACGCGCCCTGGTTGGTAACAATTAGGAATGACAGACTTACGGCAACCTTACATAACCCAACTCCCCCTATTTGTTATCATTTAGCCGATACAGCAACGATGGGCACTGCCCCCGGCACCAAGGAGGTGCGTCATGTCCGACGGTTCCAGTCATAGTCGCAACAACAGCCACGAACCCAAGACCCTCAAGTCCATGGAGGAGGCGCCCGCCCTCGGGATGGTGGCCGCCCGTCGCGCATAGCGTCAGCCAGACAGCTTGTTAGCAAGACAGCCGCACAGCTGAACGGCCAAACGCTAGATAGCTAGATAATCGCGCACGCACACGTTGTGCCTCCGGGGTCCCCGGCAAAGCGCCGGGCCCTTTTTAGTATCCCGGGATTGCGAGGTGCGCCATGATGCTGCGCGACCTCTTCGTTCGCATGCATGCGGACGTCCAGAAGCAGAAGCCCTCCGCCAAGAGGGAGTCCCAGGCCAAGGCACAGCAGGAGTGGCTGCGACACGCTGCAGCGGCTCCTTTTTCAGAGCTATTCTGCGAGATAAACAGCTCCGAAGAAGGCCTCGCGTCCGACCAGGTCGACACCGCCCGCGAGTTCTACGGCGCGAACTCCGTCGCCCAGGCGGCCAAGCGTCCGCTGCCGGTCCGATTCCTTGCGTCCTTCGCAGACCCCTTCACCTACATCCTCGTCTTCATCGCCATCGTCTCGGTCCTGACAGACTGGGTCTTCGCCACCGGCACCGAGCGCGACCTCTCCACCCCACTGATCATCGGAGCGATGGTGCTCGTCTCCGGCGTGCTGCGCTTCGTCCAGGACGAGAAGAGCACCGTCGCCGCAGAGTCCCTCGCCGAGATGGTCGAGTCCACCGCCGAGGTCGAGCGCGATGGCGACGGCGGCAACGAGACCCCGATCGACGAGATCGTCGTCGGCGACGTCATCCACCTCTCATCGGGCGACATCGTCCCCGCTGACCTGCGCATCTTTGCCGCCCGCGACCTCTTCGTGAGTCAGGCCTCACTCACCGGCGAGTCCGAGCCCATCGAGAAGCGCGCGAGCCTCGATGGTGCGGGCCTCGAGGGCCTCGACGCCACCACGACGGCCATCACCGACCTCCCCAACCTCGCCTTCATGGGCTCCACCGTCATCTCCGGCAACGCGCGCGGCGTCGTCGTCGCCACGGGCGCCCGCACGATGTTTGGCGAGGCCACGGGCACACTCGTCGGCCGCAAGCGCGAGACCTCGTTCGACGCGGGCATCAAGTCGACGAGCCGCCTGCTCATGCGCCTCATGGCCATCATGCTGCCCATCGTGCTCGTGATCTGCGGCATCACCAAGGGAGACTGGCTTGCCGCGCTGCTCTTCTCGCTGTCCGTGGCCGTGGGCCTCACGCCCGAGATGCTGCCCATGCTGGTGACCTGCTGCCTGGGCAAGGGCTCCGTCGACCTCAGTAGGGACCACGTCATCGTCAAGCGCCTGGACGCCATCCAGGACCTGGGCGCAATCGACGTACTGTGCACCGACAAGACCGGGACCCTCACCGAGGACCGCGTGGTCCTGGAGCGCCACCTTGACCTCAACGGAAACGACGATCCGCGCGTGCTGCGCTACGCCTTCCTCAACAGCTACTTCTCCACGGGCGTGAAGAACCTCATCGACCGCGCCATCATCGAGCGCGCCCTTGCGGAGGGCACCGACGAGACGCCCGTCGCCCCCGGGCTCAGCGCAGAGGAGCTGGCCGAGCGTTGGCATGCCGTGGACGAGCTGCCGTTTGACTTCGAGCGCCGCCGCCTCTCCGTAGTGGTGGGAGACGCCGACGGCCAGACGCGCATGATCTGCAAGGGGGCCATCGAGGAGGTCCTGGCCGTCTGCGCGGACGTCGAGGTCAACGGGTGCGTCCGGCCGCTCACGGACGAGGAGCGCAGCCGCGTGACCTCGCGCGCAGAGGCCCTGGCCAACGAGGGCATGCGCGTGCTGGGCGTGGCCCGCAAGGCCAACCCGGCCGGCACCGGCTCCCTGACCGTGGAGGACGAGCGCAAGATGACCCTCATCGGCTACCTGGCGTTTCTCGACCCGCCCAAGGCCAGCTCGGCCGAGGCCATCCGGGCGCTCGCGGCGCACGGCGTGACCACCAAGGTGCTAACCGGTGACTCCTCCCGCGTAGCCGAGCACGTCTGCCGCAGCATCGGCATCCCCGTGGACGGCGTGCTCACCGGCGAGGAGGTCGAGCGCCTCGGGGACGAGGAGCTTGCCGCCCGGGTGCAGCAGGTCAGCGTCTTTGCCAAGCTCTCCCCCGCCCAGAAGGCCCGCGTCGTGCGGATTCTGCGCGGCCTGGGCCACGCCGTGGGCTTCATGGGCGACGGCGTGAACGACGCCGCCGCCATGCGCGAGAGCGACTGCGGCATCTCCGTAGACTCCGCCGTCGACGTCGCCCGCGAGGCCGCCGACATCC
>OLPO01001463.1_pt1 | contig 16034 bp, 20 predicted proteins | sample 1672831 | NCBI WGS metagenome assembly OLPO01 (sample SAMEA3136728, study PRJEB25190) | human gut metagenome
ATAACTTCATGCGTATCACCTCCGAAAAAATAGAGAATAAATAAATAAACTGTGTATTATATTATGCAGTATATCATGCTAAACTGTATATAGCAAGAGAAATTACTACTAGCGAAAGGAGAAGGCATAGTGAAGGCAAATAAAGAAATCAGAGATATTGTTGAAGCAAATAGAATTAAGTTTTGTGAGATTGCTGACCAGATCGGAATTGCAGACACAACGCTTTGCAGATGGATGCGAGTAGAAATGAAACCAGATCAGAGAGCAAAAGTCGAGAAAGCAATAAAAGAAATCACCGAAAAGTTGTATTCGTAAGGTCTTTTACAGCTATCTTTCATTTGAAAATAACATACTGAAGGGGAGGGAGGTAAAACAATGTGCTGACTGAAGAATTAATACAAAAATTTCATAAATTCAGCGAGAAAGGTAAGGCATACGACTGCATAGATGCCAGGATTGCAAACCATATCATCGAAAACAATGATTTGATGGTGATAAGTGGAATCCCTTATTACTATGTTGGTGGTGTATTCCGTGTGGATGAAAAAGGAATCATGATAAAAACTTTGATTCGTCATTGCATAGTTGAGGAAGTACAGACGGCACCACGAATTAAAAGAGTTTATGAATTGTTGATTACTGATTATCGTATACAGCGAGAACCAGATGAAATTAATTTATATCCGAAACACTGGATTAACTTTTTAAATGGAATGTTGGATGTAAAAACGGGAGAAATGCACAGCCATAGTCCAGAATATAGGGCAATAAGTCAGATCCCGCACAATTACATACCAAGTTTGAAGATTGAAGATACCATATTTTATAAATTTATTCAAACTAGGATTCCAGACAAAGACAATCAGAAAATGTTACTTGAATTTATGGGAATATGTCTATTTTCTGAAATATTCTTTCAAAAATTTATGATTCTTACTGGAAAAGGAAATTGCGGAAAATCTGTAATTCTGAATGAGCTGCTGAGGCTGACAGGAACTGAAAATGTATCTGCAATACCTTTGCAGAAAATTTCCGATAGATTCACAACAGCTAAACTTCTGTACAAGACCGTGAATTGTTGTGGAGACCTGGAAAATAGCCCATTACGTGATACATCGGTAATTAAACAGTTGACAGGTGAAGATCTGGTGCAAGCTGAATATAAAGGCGGAGAGATTTTCTTTTTTAAAAACAGAGCAAAATTTATATTTTCTTGCAATGAGTTACCGCAGGTTCTGGACGACCGGAGCAATGGTTTCTTTAGACGCTTACTTATCATTCGTTTTAATGATGAGGGGGTATTTATTTCAGATCTTGAAGCAAAGTTAAGTGACGAAAAAGAGATTGAAACGGTTATATCTGGACTGATTGAGGGGGCAAAACAAGCTCTTGAACGGGGGCAAATATACGAGTCGGGGGCAAACTTTGGAGAAATAACACGTATGAAAACAGAATCTGACACGACAGAAGCATTTCTTGAAGAATGCTGCAATCGTGATCCAAAAGCCAGAATAAAACGTCCGGATTTACTCACTGTATATGAAAATTTTTGCAAGGAAGAAGAAAGAGAGCCACTGCGGAAAACCGCATTTTATAAGGCTTTGCGGACGAAAGGATTTCGAGAAACAAAGATACATGGAATAGTTTATTTTGCCGGATTGGAGCTGAAATTTATGGAGACAGAAGAAAATCCATTTAATTAACAAGTGCTAATAGGTAGTAAAAGGGGCAATATTTTTTTTATTTATCATATATGTAAAAATTTTAAATATAAAAGAAAATTTTAAAGATACACCCCTTTTTCACCCTGATAAAGAAAGGAGAGAAAAATGCCATTTAAAGAAAGATATTTTAACATCTGGAAATCTGGTTGGGACTTACATAGAAAATTCGATGGAACGTCAGTTAATGATGATGATCGTTGGAGCAGTCTTCTGGATGAAGCGAGAGCATTAAAACAAAAATATGAAAAAACATCAGAAGCAGACTTTGCAAAAGATTTAGTTCTTGCAGTTTGCGCTGAGATAGAAAGGAGTTCAAAGAATGCCAAGAAGAAACAGGAACCCAAAACAACAGGGAACGCATAGGCTTGATGCTTGGACGAGCTGGGCACGGGAGATTGGTGAGCAAAAAGGGTCGCCGCAGCATTCTATCTTGACGTCTAAAAAAAGAAAGGAAGTGAAAAAAAATGAGCAATAGACGATCGAATTTCCCGAACGCACAACAGCCGGACATGGAACCAGGCGAGATGAGTGAACTTATTATTCATATGGAACAACTGCGAGCACTTCCGGCAGTTCGCGAGGCGGATGAAGTACGAGAGCGAGTGAAGTGGTTTTTTCAATGGTGTGCAGATGGTGAAGTCCGTCCTGGTGTTGAACTTTTGGCTTTGTCACTAGGTTGTACTAGACAGACTTTATTGAACTGGCAGCACGAAGGAAGTGCACGAGGCGAGGTGATTACTGCCGCAAAACAAGCAATTGTAGCACTGACAGAACAATGGGGATTGACAGGAAAGATAAATCCGGCGGCATTCTGTTTCATTTTGAAAAATCATTTCAACTACGTCGATAATATTACGCTTGACACTCAACAAGAAAAAATAGGCATTCCGAGTCAGACAGCTCAGGAGATTGCAGAACGTCATAAAGCCGTTTTGGAACTTCCGGAACCAGAACGCCCGGAGCTGTAACAACTGCTGCCGCCCCGGAAGAACACCGGGGCAGCCTGGCGGCGATGTTCGCGGAAATTATTCCAAAAAAACTCGATAGCGAATCGTGATTGAGAACCGCACCCCCGCACATGGTACCGGAAACCACTGCTCAGCCCACGAAGAGTTGAGCAATAATAAAAGCATGAATGAAAGCCTGTTACTTTATCAGGCATGTTTGAAAGGAGACAAATGCAATGGAAAATAATATTTTTGAAATTATTGGAAAAGACACAAGAACCGGTATTTCTTCACGAACCGGAGAACCGTATGTTATTGAGAATTTAACTCTCAATTTTCATGGAAAGGCCGCTAAAATCCGGGCACCACGTGACATGAAGATTGATATCGGGGATTCTGTAATACTGGAATTTGGAACGGTTCGGGGGTATGGTTCGCCACAGATTGGAGCTGTTGTAAAAGAAGTTGCTTATGATAAGGAAACAAGAGAAAAAATAGAAGCAATGAAGAGAGGAGAATAAAATATGGCAAGAATCGCAGAAAATTCAGTAATTTTAGACGGAATTATGTACAAGCCGGGACAGGAAATTCCCGATTTGGGCAACTGGACTTGTGTGAAAATCGAAGGAGGAAGACATTTTTACGAAGGTGTCAGCAAGGAACTTGGATTACTGCCGACCTATGTAGAGCATGGCTCTCGTGCAGTATGTCTTGATACCTCAGAAATTTACACATTTCACGCGAAGTTGAAAAAATGGTTCAAATTGGGATAAGGAGATAAGAGAGCATGGAAGATATACGAGACATTGTCGAAGAAAAAGCAGTCGAAAAGCTGAAAAAGTCAGCGTTTGCAAAGGAGCATCCGGGCTGTTTGGTAGTTGATGCCGAATGTCAACTGCCGACAGAGACTCAAGAAGGTTCTTTATGCATCGTAAGAAGACCAGAACATTATATCGGAAAGGATGCCCTTTTTGTTAGAACCGGTTCTGAATGGAAGTTTAAGTGCTGCGGCACGGTACCGGAGACAACTACATATAAAGGTGAGGTCACTCGAATGAGTGACTTGCCACTTGAGCCAGAGATCGGAGACGTTTATAAAGTCAGTGGAAAGACAGTCTTTTTCGATGGCTGTTGGAATGAGATTGCTTCGGCAGAATAATAGGAGGATGTAAGATAATGGATAAATTTAAAAAATATGCAGAAATTTTAAAAAATTTTTCAAAGGATATGGAAATGTGGAAAGCATGTGAAGAGGATGAAATTGCAGATGCTAAAGAAAAGTATACATCAAAAGCTTTGCCGGAACAGTTGGAAAAAATCAAATCAGTATATGAAAAAAGGTATAAGAAGGTCAGACAAATTGCTTTGGAGCAAGTTGAGAGTGAAACAAAATCCATAAAGCAGAGAAATCAGGGGAAATTTAAGCCGGATTTTGTTGATTTAGAACTTCTTAAAGAGCTTAATGCAATTAGTGCTGCGGGGATACCAATGACTGAGAGTGAAGTAGAGGCTTATTGTAAACGTGCTATTGCAAGTCGTTCGTCTTTTTGCGTTAGAGCTGTCCAGAATATTGCAAAAAAGTCAGAAATACGTTTGACTGTACCGACGGAAGATGCAGCGATCAGAGTGATTGACGAGGCTAATAATCGCTTAAAAGAAATCGTACACATATATGATGGAAAATTTTTGTTTGGAGATAGAAATAAAAATCAAAGTCTAATTATGGATGCACATGGGTATGAAGACAGTGGATTTTTGGGTAGATTAGAGAAAGAATATCAAGCGGCTACATTGGAAGATATTAAAATATCTCGAATGAGCAGAAAAGAATTTGATACAAAAAATGCAGTTACACGGGTTGATGAGATGAAAAAACCTGTTGAGTTAGTAGAAGTAGGAGAAGATATTGGCATTCGGGCGAAAGATGATGTTTCAAGCTCACTTGCGGCCAGATATGCGAAAGCTTACTCAGAGCGAATGAGTACAGTAAATCCTGAGTTTGAATGATGATATTGTTCCGGTGCTGGATCCATTCCGGTACCGGGGAAAGGATAAGAGAATGACAGAACAGGCGTACATTGGTCTTCTTGAAGCAGAGTTTAGAAGTTGTCCGGTGAGTAGGGAGCAAATTGAACGAGCTTTTGAAGTAGCGATAAGCGAAGTTAAGAGCTCGGAATTGAGCTACGGAAACCTTAGCATCTTGCTTTGTCAGATGTTCCGGAATGGATCCAGCCAACCATGTTTGTCGGATGCGACGCAAGAGCAGATCAGAACGATTTTGGATGTAAGATAAAAAAACAGAGTCCCGTTTCTCTGCCCTGCGTGCCGGATAGAGGTGGAAGCTCTGTTGATAGAAAGGTGATTCTTTTATCTGTAATTATTATAATACAAATAGAACGAATGTTCAATAATTAAGAGCTACATTACCATATGATAGTGTAGCTCTTTTCATACCCAAGTAGGAGGTGTTCCTCCTTTCTATACTGTTTTGCGATTAATATATCATGGAATAAGCGAAGATGCCATATGATGTAAAAGAGTATCAAAATAAACCTTGTCCATGATTTTAATATTAATACAAATATGCTCTTGTTAGAACAGGTGTGCATGATGTACACATTATAAATGTGTAATATTGTTACGCCTGTCGCAGCTATTTTTGATTTGCAATTATTTTTACATATTTTTTCAGCGTATTTCTGGATAAATTATATTTTTTCATCAAATCAACTTGCTTTATGCTACGATCTGCAAGGAACTTTTTTATATCCGCTTCAAGTTCTGGTGTCATTTTATCCAACTGTCCCTCTTTACGCCCCGATTTCTTATCACTTGCATTTATTCCGTCAACGATTCTTTTTACAATCGTCTTACGTTCTTTTTCGACCCTATCAAGTTCTGTCACAATCAATAGTTTTATGATAAATTCCATTGTCATTCCACCTATGATATTATCCTCTTTCATTTTATCAGCATTACACTGTAGATCTTTGATATATGATGTATTTAATGTAGGGTTGTCCAGAAAAATCAAATTTACACCGTTATTTAGTAAATCCATATATTTGATATATCCATTATCTCTTTCTCTGGTAAATCGTGAGATTTCTTTGAATATGATCGTATCACCTGTATTTATATCATCTTCCAATTCTTTCCATGATGGGCGATCAAATGACTCACCACTTGCATCATCTTTGTATATTCTTCTATCTGCTATTTTTACATTATTTTCTTTTTGCCATCTGATAATAGCTTGTTCCTGTCGTGTAAACTTTTGTTTTCCTCTTTCTTCTTCTGTTGATATTCTCATGTATGCAACAATCTTACACATAGCATTTCCCCCTTTTTATTGTGTCATTTAAACTTTAGTTATTTTGATACTCTTATTATACTGTCATTATAACTATATGTCAATATATTTTGACACTTTCGCAATAAACTATTTGTATATATGTTATTTTGACACCTTGGCTTATTAAAAACGCGAAATAAAATTTTGATATAGATTATTGCACCTTGACATTGATGGAACTCAATAATATAATATATTTATTGGAACTCAAAAATAGAAAGGGGTGAAATAGTGACAGTTCCAAAGAAACCAGGGAGACCGGTAGAACCAGGAGCGAAACGCCATGATATAAAGGTTCGTGTTGATGATAGGATGTACAACAATTTGGTTGAATATTCTGTGAAACATGAACGAACAAAGGCAGAAGTTATAAGAATGTCGCTTGATAAGTTTCTTAAGGAATCCGGAAACAGTAAATAAAAAACAGTCCCACTCACCGACCAAAGCGAAAAAGGACTGTTTAAACACACAGGGGTTAACCTGTATGAAATATATTCTATCATACAAGGTTCGCCCGTACAAGGGAGGAATAACAATGCACGATACAATGTTAACTTATAGCCAATGGGAGCGCAGATTTAAAAGAGCACTTAAAAAGACGATCAGAAAGAAGCTTGCAAATGTTATGTGGGGAATATTAACGATTTCCGTGTTTATGCTGCCTTTCTGGATGGTCATGGATTGGTTGTTACGAGGATGTTGATAGATAGAAAGGAACCTTGACAGATGAATATAAATAATGAGTTAAAGAAATTTTGCCAGGAAAAGGCGCAGGAATTTTTCACACAGGAACTTCCGAACAGACTGAAAGGATTTGAGGCCGCATTGGAGGGAACTCCGGAAGAGATAGAGAAAAAGCTTGAGGATCAGAAAGAAATTTATATACTGAATTTCTGGGATAAGCTGGATGAGCTTGAGGAACAGAAGAAGAAAACCCTTGAACTTGCAAGAGATGCTGCAGATATCCTTTGTGAGAATGAAGAAAAGCCTTTAGCATCTGAAATTATCGCAGATCAGTCAGCAGAGATTGAAAAGCTGAAAGCAGAATTGCAGGATAAACAGGAAAATCTTGATATATGCGCAGGACTGGCAGATCGATATATGTATCGTCAGAGAATTGTGGAGTGTACGCTGAAATTAAAAGATGAAAAACTTCTGAAAAGTGCTTATACATATATGAAAAAATTGACTGAGGGGGAAGAATGATGGAACGTTGTACATTAACTCAGCGTCCTTGCAGAAAAGCAATTGCAGAAGTTGTTGAAGCGAATAAAAATAGATATTTCTTACAGCGTACCCTTGAAGCTGCGGAAATTCTTCTGCAGGGAAGTAAGGAAGAGACACGCAAGAAAATGTCTGAAGAAGATGAAGCAAGATTCTCTTTGATTTGGAACGCATTAATGATGGATGATACAGATGATATTAAAAGAACACTTAATCTTTCAGACCATTTGATGTTAAAGCGTATTAAGGAAAGAGCAGAAGCTCAGAAGGTATGACATGGACTGTGGAAAAGAAATAACAAAAATACTCAGCAAAATTCAGTCAGAGAGGATTCAGCGGTACATTTACCTCTTTATAGCTGACATTCCGAAAAGGTACTGGAGGTAATGTTTATGAACTATAAGAAAGAAATTATTAGTATGATACAAAAGATAGAAAGCGTAAGATTCTTGGCGATGATTTATAGCTTTACACATACTCTTTTTGAGAAAGAAAAGAACCAATGGGGGTATTAACGATGAACTACAAGAAAGAGACAGTTGAAATGCTTAATAAAATTCAGTCAGAAAAGGTTTTGCGATATATCTGGATATTTGTATCAGATATTTGCAAAGATATTGGAATTAAAACAAACGAATAGCAGAACTACATTATAGAGCTCTATATTGATTTATGCTATATCACCGGGCGGTGTGTGGGAAACCATGCGCCGCTTTTGTATACAACTATATAATTATACAATAACATAATTACATAGTTATATAATTATACAATTTTATAAAAACATTGATATTCAAAGACGCATAACTTATAATTTTAGAAAAAGAAGGGGGAACGGATATGGCAAAAGTGATTACAATTACCTGCCAGAAAGGCGGTGTGGCAAAGACTACAACAGCTCTTGCGCTTGCGTCTGGCCTTTATTCCAGGGGCAAGAAGATTTTGCTGATAGACACAGATCCGCAGTCTAACACAAGCTATACGCTGGGGATTGACCTTTTAAACGTACCGACGCTATATGAAGTACTGCGAAAAGAAAAGACGGTGAATGATGTTATCTTCCCTGTGAGGATGGGGTTTGATGTTATCCCGGGAAGTCTATCGCTTGCCCTGGCAGACATGGAATTTTCACAAACCGGACGTGAATATCTACTCCGGGAATCACTTACGGAAATTCAAGAGAGATATGATTATATTGTGATTGATACGCCGCCGTCTTTAGGAATATTAACGATGAACGCATTAACAGCAAGTAATTACGTGATCGTACCGGTACAAGCTGACGTGTATTCCCTACAAGGGATCGGGCAGCTATCGCAGACCATACAGACGGTCAAACGATATTGCAATCCAGGTCTTACTATTGCTGGCATCCTTATCACCAGATACAATAGCAGGGCGGTACTGTCGAAAGATATGGCAGCTATGTTGGATGATACAGCGAAAGCGTTGAACACTAGACTATTTAAGACAAAGATTAGAGAGTGCATAGCAATCAAAGAGGCGCAGGCCCAGCAAATGGATATATTTACATATGCCCCTAAATCCAATGCGGCCAAAGATTATGATAATATGATCGAGGAATTAATGGAGGTAGTGAAGTGAGTAAGAAAAGTTTTGTAAATAATCCTGCTATGGCATTTGTCAGTAAGCCGCAGGAGGCCGTAGAACAGCCGCAAATAGATAAGACAGAGATTTCTATGGTGCAGAAAACAAAAGCCCAGGAAAAGCCAATTACAACCTCACAGGGCATATCAAAGAGGAAAGCGAAGTATATGCGCTTAGATGTAACAGAGTATCAAGAGTATCTGAGGCTTATGACTGAGTATACAGCAAAGAGCACAGGCAAATATACATCTATGACACAGTATATTCAGAGATTAATAGAAGAGGATAGACGGAAGAACAAAGAACTATATGACAAGCTTGAGCAGATCGAGAAGCTCAAGGCGGATATTATATGATTACATAACTATATAATTATATAACTATACAATAATAATGATGGAGTTGCATGTTAGATCGAGAGCGGCAGCTCCATTTTTTTGTTTTAAATCAGCATTGGAAATAAGCACCCGGAGCCCCGTTGAGGGAGGGGGGCGGCGAGCCAGGTAAGCTGCCAAAGGAAATGAAAAAAAGAAAAAGGCCCTTTTCAGAAAAAGGAGACTGCTACCTTGACAGCACCCTCAAAAATTTTTCAAAAAACAAAAAAGGCTTATTACAAACGTGGAAAAACGCCCAGATTTCGAGTTTTAAATGTTAGACGGTAAATTGTGCCAGTAAGCTGAAAAAGGCGATTCTAGGGCAAGATAAGCAGTGTATAAATTGAATTAGAAACATGTCCTTGCTTTGTTAGATACAATTATATAGGTGTATAGGTATATAAGTGTATAAGTATATAATTATATAAGTGTTATAAATTAATATTTGACACATAGCCGGGTAAGGGATATACTATAATTAAATAAACGAAAAGGAGGGCTGCACTGTGGCAAAAGAAAGTAATCGTGAGCTGAAAAAGCAGCTGACAGAAGCAAGGGAAGACATCCAGCGCTTAATGCTAGAGCTTGGAAAGGTCAATAAAACGGCAAATACATCCTATGAGCAGTCACCAGCATACCTGGCAAGCCAAAACCAGATTAAAAGGCTGGAAGAGCAGAACAAGGCCCTTGAACAAAAAAATAAAAGACTGCAGGAAGAAAATAGAAAACTCCGGAGCCAGTCAGAGCAAACAATCAGGGAGATTAATTCCGCAGCGGAAGATTATAGAGATCCGGTGCAGACTGCAGTTAAATTCCGGATGCTAAAGATCAACTTGGATCTGGCACACAAAGAGCAGGAAAGATTAAGAGAAGAGAACCGAAAACTCCGGGAGAAAGTTACTCCAAAGCACAATGCACGTGGAGCCGGAAGGAAAAAGAACGATGATGCGTGGAAGAAGAGATACCTTGCATTTTGTGACCTTGTGAGGGCTGGGGCTTCTATGGAGGACGTTATGGAAGAAATGGAGATAAGCAGGAGTACTTATTTTCGGTTTCTCCGATTGTACAGAGAAGATCGTATTGCAGAATAAAGAATTTCCCGGTTTGAACAGCCGGGAATTTTTTTGGCGGTAATTTCAACGAAATAGTTGCGTTCGAAATGGAAAAAGTGTAAAATAAACCCATGTCAACCAAAGCTTTGGTTGCGGTGGACTCTGCCGCCGTATGGTGAGGTATAGATACGGACGCTCACCGGACAGGGTGAAAGCTCTGACAGAGAAACGAAAAAGACATGAAAAAAAGCACCAGGACGGCAATCCCAGTGCAGTTTTTCGAATTGATAAGTAGTTGTAATATTGGACGGCAATCCTTTATTACTTCTGAACGTATCTCGAACATACGTACAATGACTACTACTAGAGCCATCCCTCGGCATTATTGTAGTTTTTTTTGATAGGATTGTCAAGATAGAAGTCTCCTTGTACGTGAAAACTTTTTATTTGCGTACAGGGATTTTTTTATATCTGGATATTCAAAGAAGCTCTTGTACGTGGTTAATTACCAATGCAGGAGCTTTTTTTAGTTACTGGAACACTCATAAGAGGAGCCAAAACCTGGCAGGAAGATACAGGAGCGTTGAGAGGAAAACCGCTTAAATACAACCTTTACGGGGTAGCAGCCGTAGGAATCGCCGTCAAAGGGTGCGTTGGTAGACCATTATCTTTAAGATCGGCGATTGCCCGTCCTGTCGCTCAGTTCAAGATATGGATTGAGAGGGGGGTCACAAGAATGATTTGCATCATACAGCGTTTTATGGCAGACCTTGGCTGTTGAGACTTTATGTCTCTGGATTGTGCCGGTTAGTAATAACTGGGAGTGATACGGACACCTCAATGAACCTATACGGCGTACATACATCACTTAACCCTTTATTCTGTAGATGATTTTATAAATTATTTATGGGATAGGGGGGAGAGAAAGCCGTATTCCTAAATCGCCTACCAGCGTATCATGTGTAGAGTTGAAGTCAATCCCTAAAGTGTAAGAAAATCAGGCTTGCGAGGGGGTTGGTCTGGTTTTAATCTGTATCAGAAAGACAAAAAGGAGTAAATCCGGATATAATAGACTCTGATCGGAACCAGAGCTAGTGATAAATGAGTGAGAATGTCCGTAAGACAAAGAATAATAACGATAGATAATAAGTAACGAAAGGACAAAATGACCTGGCAAAGAGGAAGGATTGATATAGAATAGGTTCGAGGGGTGTACTTCCAGGTACGGCGGTACCGTGTCAAAAAAAATAAATGAGGCTAATCAAAATAGGAGGAAATAGTATCATAAATTAATAAATAAAATTTGAATTAAGGAATAATTAGGTGATATAAGACGATATTAGAACGTTTAAGATGTATTTGTCTTGATAAAATGAAATAAAGGTGTTATAGTAAAGATACAAAAGGGAAAGCCAGAAACGCACGGCCTACCCGATTATATGCGAAAAACTGTTAACAGCCGTTCACTATTGCGAGTAGTGGGCGGCTATTTTCTTTTCTTGAAGATCGTGTAACACAATCCAACAAGAGCAACAATGAATGTACAAAATTGGAATAATTCCGAATATGTAACCATTGGCATCGCCCTCCTTTCTTACGTCTGGAGGGTAGCCCCTCCGAAAAAGAGGGTAGGCCGCCTTATACGTTCTGACTTTCCGTAGTCATATTATACCATATTTCGTGGTGGTCAACAACCATATAATAGCAAGGACAGGAAGTGAGGACACACTTCTATTTTTTTACAAAAAATTAATTTATAACACCAATATAGGGCTCGATTTTGTGAGAAATAATTTTGTTTTTTACTTATTTTCGGTTTCTCCGATTGTACAGAGAAGATCGTATTGCAGAATAAAGAATTTCCCGGTTTGAACAGCCGGGAATTTTTTTGGCGGTAATTTCAACGAAATAGTTGCGTTCGAAATGGAAAAAGTGTAAAATAAACCCATGTCAACCAAAGCTTTGGTTGCGGTGGACTCTGCCGCCGTATGGTGAGGTATAGATACGGACGCTCACCGGACAGGGTGAAAGCTCTGACAGAGAAACGAAAAAGACATGAAAAAAAGCACCAGGACGGCAATCCCAGTGCAGTTTTTCGAATTGATAAGTAGTTGTAATATTGGACGGCAATCCTTTATTACTTCTGAACGTATCTCGAACATACGTACAATGACTACTACTAGAGCCATCCCTCGGCATTATTGTAGTTTTTTTTGATAGGATTGTCAAGATAGAAGTCTCCTTGTACGTGAAAACTTTTTATTTGCGTACAGGGATTTTTTTATATCTGGATATTCAAAGAAGCTCTTGTACGTGGTTAATTACCAATGCAGGAGCTTTTTTTAGTTACTGGAACACTCATAAGAGGAGCCAAAACCTGGCAGGAAGATACAGGAGCGTTGAGAGGAAAACCGCTTAAATACAACCTTTACGGGGTAGCAGCCGTAGGAATCGCCGTCAAAGGGTGCGTTGGTAGACCATTATCTTTAAGATCGGCGATTGCCCGTCCTGTCGCTCAGTTCAAGATATGGATTGAGAGGGGGGTCACAAGAATGATTTGCATCATACAGCGTTTTATGGCAGACCTTGGCTGTTGAGACTTTATGTCTCTGGATTGTGCCGGTTAGTAATAACTGGGAGTGATACGGACACCTCAATGAACCTATACGGCGTACATACATCACTTAACCCTTTATTCTGTAGATGATTTTATAAATTATTTATGGGATAGGGGGGAGAGAAAGCCGTATTCCTAAATCGCCTACCAGCGTATCATGTGTAGAGTTGAAGTCAATCCCTAAAGTGTAAGAAAATCAGGCTTGCGAGGGGGTTGGTCTGGTTTTAATCTGTATCAGAAAGACAAAAAGGAGTAAATCCGGATATAATAGACTCTGATCGGAACCAGAGCTAGTGATAAATGAGTGAGAATGTCCGTAAGACAAAGAATAATAACGATAGATAATAAGTAACGAAAGGACAAAATGACCTGGCAAAGAGGAAGGATTGATATAGAATAGGTTCGAGGGGTGTACTTCCAGGTACGGCGGTACCGTGTCAAAAAAAATAAATGAGGCTAATCAAAATAGGAGGAAATAGTATCATAAATTAATAAATAAAATTTGAATTAAGGAATAATTAGGTGATATAAGACGATATTAGAACGTTTAAGATGTATTTGTCTTGATAAAATGAAATAAAGGTGTTATAGTAAAGATACAAAAGGGAAAGCCAGAAACGCACGGCCTACCCGATTATATGCGAAAAACTGTTAACAGCCGTTCACTATTGCGAGTAGTGGGCGGCTATTTTCTTTTCTTGAAGATCGTGTAACACAATCCAACAAGAGCAACAATGAATGTACAAAATTGGAATAATTCCGAATATGTAACCATTGGCATCGCCCTCCTTTCTTACGTCTGGAGGGTAGCCCCTCCGAAAAAGAGGGTAGGCCGCCTTATACGTTCTGACTTTCCGTAGTCATATTATACCATATTTCGTGGTGGTCAACAACCATATAATAGCAAGGACAGGAAGTGAGGACACACTTCTATTTTTTTACAAAAAATTAATTTATAACACCAATATAGGGCTCGATTTTGTGAGAAATAATTTTGTTTTTTATGTCTGATCAGAAATGACATATTATAAACGATTAAAAAATAATGACGAAGGGAGAAGAGGCTTAAAGGTTATTCTTTGGAGGCTTGCCGAAAGAGAGAATAACCAGTTAAGGCACGAAAAACAGGTTATATTCTAACTTTTATGGAAATATCCAAGTAAGAAAATAACCACGCAAGAGGATAGCAGACCACGCTATTATGCATTATCTTCTGTAAAGAAGTGGTGAACTAGCACCGCCTGGCTAATGCAGAACTCATTTGACAAAGCCAAGTCATAAAAAAGGCAGAATAACAGGCAGTTAACCAAAAAACTGAGCTAGGAGCAGTAAAAACGAATCGTCAATTTGACGACGGTTAAGAAATCATCAAAATGATGAATTGAAAGGGGCGAGAAAAATGGGAAGATACCGAAGCGTACAAAGTACTTTAATAGAATCGGCTTTAAAGGGAATCACGGACAATCAGACCGTAACCGCATATAAGAAGGACTGCAAGCTATTTGCTGCATTTTGTAAGGAACAGGGTGTAAAGCGTCCCGATCAGCTGCAAGGACGGGAAAAAGAGCTTTTACAGGCATATGAAAAGGAATTAGAGGCAGCCGGGTATAGTGCTGCAACGATACATAGGAGACTAGCAGCACCGTGTAAAGCTACAAATATAAGTATGTCCGAAATCGAGAAGCCGAAGCGAACGTCCGGGAAAATCACCAGGAGCAGACGAGAAGAAGCAAATAAGCAAGGCAAAAGAGAAGCAGAAGATGAAAAATACAACCGCCTGGTGACATTCCAAAAGGCTGTCGGCATCCGTAGAGCAGAACTAGCAAGGCTGACAGCTACAGACCTCACAACAGACGAATCCGGTTATTTGTGCGTATATGTAGCAAAAGGAAAGGGCGGCAAACGACAGCTTCAGAGATTACTTCCGGAAGATGAAGGAACCGTGATAGAGATCTTCCAGAACGCGGATCCGGAGCAGAAACTCTTCTCTAAGGAAGAAATGCAGAACAAAATAGATCTGCACGGATTGAGGCGAGAACACGCACAGCGAGCGTATGAATACTATGCTGACAGGCTGAAAAATGAGCCAGGATATAAATATGAACTGAGAAAAGAGCTTGCAGCAAGGTACAGAGAATTTCACCGCCCGGGAGATTCTAATAAGAGATTCTTGTACGATATAATGAACGAAAAGCCGTATGAATTAAGGGGAGAGAACCGGCAGAAAGCCATAGAACAGGGCAAAGAGACAGAATACAACCGGCTTGCATTAATGGCTGTAAGCGTGCTTCATCTGTCGCATTGGCGGTTGGGTGTGACCGCCACGAATTATTTGATTTAGCAATAAAGAGGGGGTGTAACGAAACACGACCCCCCCTCTTTTTTTGTGGATGCCTTAAAACGAGGCATCCTTATTTTTTAGTTTCCTCTTTATACAATTTCTTTAATGTTTGTAAAGAACTTTCTATCTGTTGAATAGCTATAGCCTCCAGAAAATCCTTGGAAAGAGTAAATGCTATATTATCTTCCGGATGTTCCGGCGTGCGTGCAAGATGCATAATATAATGATCTGGAAAAGGAGCAACACCTAAAGCCTCACACATGGCATTTATTTCTTTATGATTTAATTTAGAAAAGTCACTGTCCGAATATGTGAATTTACCTTGTTCCGGTTCATATTGAACAGGTACAGCGTATTCTGTTAATAAGTAATTGCGGAAACCTTTGGCTATATGAGCCAATGTATCATATTTACACATGATATTTAATGTGTCTGTGACAGTTAAAGATGAGTTGTTATTTCTCAGATCGTAAATCTGCCTTTCTATTTCTGATTCCTTTTTAGCAGTTTCCAACATAGAAATAGAAGCGTCATTTAAGCCGGTCTTTTCTCTTATATATTCATTATCAATAGACGTACATTCCGAACGGTTCAATAAATAATCTACAGATACACCAAAAAAATCAGCTAGAGAAATCAGTGTATCTATACGTGGTATGGCTCTGCCTTGCTCCCAATTCCGTACGGTCTCTATTGTGACAGATGAACCTGTCACCTTCTCGTATTCATCGCAAAATGATTTTTGTGTTAATCTCTTTGCTTTTCTTGCCTTTTTAAATCCAACGCAAAAAC
>OLPO01001469.1_pt1 | contig 16003 bp, 8 predicted proteins | sample 1672831 | NCBI WGS metagenome assembly OLPO01 (sample SAMEA3136728, study PRJEB25190) | human gut metagenome
TGGAAAAACTGCAGCAGTCTGGAAATCTTCTTCTGTCAATCATAAATAATGTACTTGATATGGCTCGGATTGAGAGCGGAAAGATGGAAATTGATGAGAACTATGGCCGGATTGAAGATATCCGGCAGACTTTATTTGAAATATTTGGTGATGAAGCAAAGAAAAAGAATATTGCACTTCATTACACAATAAATGTAGAGCATGAACCTATACTGACAGATACTACCAAGGTAAAAGAAATATTTGTCAATATCCTGAGCAATGCCATAAAATATACCCCACCCGGTGGTTCTGTTATGATAAACGTAGACGAATTAGTATGTGATGAGTCCGGGTACATGATGGTAAGGACCAGGGTGAGCGATACCGGAATCGGTATGAGTCAGGATTATCTGACAAAGATTTTCGACGCATTCACACGTGAGCGGAACACCACAAAGAGCAAAATTACAGGAACCGGACTGGGAATGTCAATAGTCAAGAAATATGTTGATCTGCTCGGTGGAACAATAGAGATAGAAAGTGAACTTGGAAAGGGTAGCACTTTTACTGTAACACTAAAACACAGGATAGCGGATGAAAGCTATTATGTAAAAAAACATGCTGAAAATCCAGAATCCTGTAGTGAAATCCTTGAAGGCAGGAATATCCTTTTGGCAGAGGACAATGATTTGAATGCAGAGATTGCAGAAGCAATACTTGAGCGTGCTGGTCTTAAAATAGAACGTGTAGAGGATGGCATTCAGTGTGTAAATAAGATAACAAAAATGCCAGCAGGAACATATGACATGATCCTCATGGATATCCAGATGCCGAAAATGGACGGTTATAAAGCAACGCAGGAAATCAGAAATTTACCAGATAAGGACAAGGCGTGTATACCAATCATTGCAATGACAGCAAATGCATTTGAAGAAGATAAGCGGGATGCTATTGCAGCCGGAATGAATGGACATATAGCAAAGCCGATCCAGGTCGATAAGCTGTTGTCGACATTATCAGAAGTAATAAGGCAGCAGGAAAAATATTAATTGCATGTTATACTAATGGAGTGCCACTCTGGAAAATATGCAAAAGCAGGGATAGTGGGGAGTGAATAAAAAACATTCGAAGATTCCCTCCCCAAAAATATTTTTAAAAACTTACACAAATAATCTGACAAACCCAGCATTTCTGATGCTATTTTAATTCATTTGACACCTTTTCGCTAATAGTATGATAGATTTCCTTTGTCGCTGAATCATTTTCACCATTTACGACCAATATTTTTCCATCTATACTCATGACTACATATGAATGACAGGATGAATGGGTATACCGGATATAATCGCCATAGACATCATTTCTAAAATTTCCCATAGCATATCTAAGATTTCCTAAACCGTTGGTTCTATAATCATTCCAGTTCTGAGATGAATTTTCTTCATATAAGATACTGTCAATCTGCGTATAGTCCACGGTATAATCGCTCCAACCTTGTGCCTCAATAGTAAAATCTCTATCCTCGAAACGAATCTCAATACTTCCCAAAAACAACGTCCATATAACGAATATAATGGTTAAAATGGCTATGATTCCGGATACTCCAATTGTTTTTTTGTTATACTGAATTTTTAATTTTTCTCCGGTCGCTATCTTTTTCTTATAAAAGAGATAAGAATAGAGAATGCTGATGATTGCAGCTGCCATAATGCTTACGATATACAAAACAAGAGCAGCCATACTTTCCTCAAAAAGACCACAGAGCATGCACAGAATACCTGATGCCATCCATAGTTTCCCGCTGAACCTATGAGTTGCATTCCAGTTTTCCTCATCCTGCAATGTCCATATAACCCGGATTCCTATCGTATTATTCTGTTTTACCTTTGGCAGATAATTTCCTATAACCATGAACAGTAAGCCTGTTCCATAATACATGAATGCCATAAACAGGTTCTCTGTATCTGCCCCGGTATTTACCAATCTGGCAATGCCATTATAGAGCAATGTAATAACAGGTATCATCCATATAGCCATCCCTATAACTTTAGGACTTTGTTGGCGGCTTCTGTTATCATAAAATATGATTGCTACAAATATACAGTGTGTTACTACAAAAAATATATTTATCCACTTGCCGTGTGTGCTCGTAAAACCCACCAGGACTCCTGCAAGAATTACCAGTATAGAGTTGATTAATGAACCTCTATATTTTTTTATCATTTCCTTCATCGTTCGATGCTCCTTTCAAATCTGTTATCCACAACATGACGTCTTCCAATACGGAAGTGTTTAATTCATAATAAATAAACTTTCCTTCTCTTTGGTTTCGGATCAAATCAGCTTCCTTCAATATTGCCAGATGTCTTGATATGGATGCTCCCGTTACTGAAAAATGTTCGCATATTTCTCCAGCTGAAAGCCGCCCATTCTTCAATAAGTTCAAAATCTCACGTCGTATTGGATCAGCCAGTGCCTTTAATGTATCTTGTATACCCAAAAATTCATCACCTCCCTTTATTTAACATTTAACCTAATTGTTAAACGTATTATAATGCAAGGAATATTATGTGTCAAGAACAAGTTACTTCAAAATATGGTTGACATTTATATTCTACAGATGTAGAATACAAGCAACTTCTACAAAAGTAGAAAATAATAAACAGGGAGAATGCACTATGAAGACAGGAACAGTAAAGTTAATGACACTTATCACTACGGCGGTATTAGGAACTTTTTCAGCAGGAACGGTTCTGGCAGCAGAAAATAATGACTTTTATACACAGCCACCAGCAGATTCCGACTGGGAAAAGGCAGATACGGAAGGTACTTATGCCAGCTACACGAATGGAAGTGATTACGTAAACATTTACAAATATTCACTTGATGATGTCAATATAGCAATTGCAAAATGCAATGATACGTATGAAGCCTGCTATCAGACAGTTTATTCAGAGGGGAACAGTTTATATATGACGGTGGGATATGCAAAAGATGCAGATGATATCGGTGATGTCAGAAAATTCGTAGAATATATTTCCTATCCAGGAAATCCCTCCCTTACCAGACAAGCAGATGAAGATTCAACAGAAAATTCTGACCAGGAAGATACCGATACTTCCAATCCGGGAAGCAAGGGAGATTCAGATTCTTCTGATACAGAAGTGAATGCTTCTGCAGATAATAGTGATGGTTCAGATATTATTTTCACATCACCACTGACATTAGTTGACAGTGATGGAAATACAATTGAGATCAATTACATTCTTCACAAAGATTATTCTTGCGAATACCGTGGAGATGATGGAATGAAATATACTGATAATGGGAATGAAACTTATACCGATGAAAATGGAAACACGTACTCAGCCCTGAATGATGAAAACCATTATCTTGGAACCACTCTGGAACAGCATGACCTTGAGGATTCGGACGGTAATACGGTAACCGTTACAAAGACTACAAATGGTGATTATTATTTCCGCGACGAAAATGGTACCGGATTTTCAGACAACGGAGATGGAACCTGGACAGATGAGAATGGAAACAGCTATACAGAAATAGACTGATATGGTATAATAAAATCGTTCCTACATTTGTAGAAAGAGGGAGAATGAGAGCGTGAAAAAAACATATCAGAGACTACCGGAATCAGAACTGGACATTATGCTTGTTCTTTGGAATAATACACCTCCGATGAACAGAATGGAAATTGAAAAAGTGATCAATACGAAAAAAAGCCTTGCTCCGACAACGATCCTGTCGCTGCTGGCCAGGCTGGAAGCCAAAAATTTTGTGGAAGTGACCAAACAGGGTAAAATGAATCTGTATACACCTTTGGTTTCACAGTCGGATTATCAGGCACATGAAAGCCAGAGTGTCCTTGAGAAGCTTTATGGGAACTCTTTGAAAAAATTTGTAACGTCCTTGTATCAGGGGAAAAAGGTAAGCTCTGAAGAAATTCAGGAGCTCAGTGATTTCCTTAAAGAACTAGAGGACAGGGAGAAATAGCGAACTATGGAAGTATTTGTTTTGCATATTTTGAAACTGAATATTATTGCAGCAGTTGTAATTTTGCTGGTCAAAGTGCTTGCAGCTTTGCTAAAGGGTAAAGTCTCAGCCAGATGGAAATATGTTATCTGGCTGATCGTGGCAGTCAGCCTGACATTTCCATTACAGCTACCGGCAGACCTGTCAGTTGTGACTTTTAATGTGCCGCAATACCGCACATATGACAGACAGAATCTGAATCCAAATGGCAGTATGGTCGGAACAGAAAATCAGGGAAACAGACTACAGAATTTAGAAAATATGCAGTCATTAAACAAAAATACACAGAATTCCTCTGAAAATTCTTCGCAGAAAGTACCTGTCATGCGTGATTCAGGCAGATGGATGGGAATTGCAGCAGTGATTTTTACAGCCGTCTGGTTGGTTGTGGCAATCCTCAAACTTGCAGGAGAATTTCTGGCATATTACCTTTCTATGAAGGATCTGGAACGGATGAGTCTGTTAGTAAGTGATCTGGTGAGTATTCAGATGTACAGAGAGGTGTGTCAGAAAAAGCATGTACGCAGAATACCGGAACTCAGGCAGAATGCAGGTCTTACCACACCGCTTCTGGCAGGGCTTTTTCATACGAAACTGTATCTGCCTGCGACCGGGTATTCTGCCGAAGAAAGAAAACTTGTTTTTTACCATGAACTGACGCATTACAATCATCGGGATCTCTGGTATAAGATGTTTTTACGGATCTGTGCATCGATATACTGGTTTAATCCATTTCTTCTTCTGATGCTGAAAGAAGCAGATAAAGATATTGAGAATCTGTGTGATACAGATGTTATCCATCGGGTAAGCCTGGAAGAAAACAGGCTTTACAGACAACTGCTTCTTCGAACAGTCGCAATGGACAATCAGGTACCATATGTGAGCGCAAGCCTTAATGACAGTGGAATGGTATTTAAAGACAGGATCCTGTATATGCTCAATATCCGGAAATTTAGACGGGGACTGTTGCCGGGAATTCTGATGGCCGTTCTGCTTGTCGGAGGGAATCTGGCATTCAGTGTGTCAGCAGAGGCACCGGAAGAAACTGGAAAAACAGAGCAGGCAGAAGCTCATAATGAAAAAGAGACAGATCAGGTGAAGAATAATGTGCCGGATTATGCACCTTTTTCCGAAACGGTAGATAAGCAGGAAAGCGACGACGTGCAGAACCCTGGCGCAGATCTGTCACAAAATGAAGAAACGTCAACAGAAAGTGTGGATGCGGAAAATTCTTCTGCAGCTGATACAGAAAATGAAAGCCAGGAGAATGGATCAACAGCTTCCGAAAGCAGTTCTGATGGTACCGGAAATGTATCACATAATGAAAATCTTCCGGCAGGCGTGCCATATACCAGTGGATTCAGTACTGCGTCCGGTGTGGCATCAATTGTAGCAGCAGGTGAAGGAGATGAAGAATCCAGAGTCCTTTACGATAACGGAGACGGAACCTATTCCGACTATTATGGATTCCAATACAGTTATCAGGGAGATGGGAACTGGGCAGATGCCAATGGAAATTCCTACCGTACCTGGAATGATGAAGACTATAATTTCGGAACACAGCTGGAAAAACATGAACTCAAGGGCAGCAGTGGCACCGTTAATGTAAAAGAGACTACAAACGGAGATTATTATTACTGTGATTCAGAAGGTGTAGGATACACAGATAATGGTGACGGAACCTGGACCGATGAGAACGGAAATCTTTATGAAGAGTAAATGAAAAGAAACGTTTTCCGGAAGCAAATAAAGAAATGGAAAACGTTTCTTTTTTTATAAAATGTTATATGAGATATAAAAGCTATTTGGAAATATAATTATTTGATAAGAAAGACATTTTTATTTTACAACAAACAGATATTTTTATGATAAAATATTGGAAAAAATTTTGGACTGTAACAAAAGTCGTTGCAGTGTCTAAACTACATCAAATGGATACGGAGGAAGAAATGTGCGGGATCTGTGGATTTACAGGTTACAGACAGGATCAGAAGACAGTAATTGAAAGGATGATGAAAGCCATTGCGCATAGAGGCCCGGATAGTGAGGGCTCTTTTTGCAGGGAGAAGATTACGCTGGGCTTTCAAAGACTTAGTATTATTGATCTAGAGGATGGGCAGCAGCCTATGGAAAGTGCGGATGGAAACCTTCATATTGTTTTTAATGGAGAAATCTATGATTATAAGGAACTGCGGGCAGAACTTGAGGCTTCCGGCATTTCTTTTTGCACCCATTCTGATACGGAAGTTCTGGTAAATACCATTCAGCAGTACGGGGAGAAGGCACTGGATAAGCTTAGGGGAATGTTTGGGTTTGCAGTATGGAATGAACAGGAGCAGACTTTGATGCTCGCAAGGGATTTCTTTGGAGTTAAGCCTGTGTACTATGCCGAAATAGATGGACACTTTGTATTTGCTTCTGAAATTAAGAGTATCCTTGCATTTCCAGGTTATGAAAGAAAAGTAAATCAGAAGGCACTGGAGCAGTATTTGTCATTTCAATATTCCCCTCTGGAAGAGACCTTCTTTAAGGGGATTTATAAACTGATGCCCGGACATATGCTTTTATATAAAAACGGAAGCTATGAAATAAAGACTTATTTCAAACCAAAGCTTACACCAGGCAAGTGGGACCGTAAGACAAATATGGATCAGCTGCAGAGCCAGCTTGCAGAGATTTTAAAGGATTCGGTGAAGCACCACATGTTAAGCGATGTGGAAGTCGGTGCGTTTTTATCCGGTGGAGTGGACTCCGGGTATCTGGCTTCAGCCTCCGGTGCAGATCAGGCATTTACAGTGGGATTTGATGAGGGAGACCGATATAGTGAAATAAACAAAGCTGCCAAAGTGGCAGAAAAAGCAGGTTTGAAACACCATGTGAAAATCATATCCAAGCAGGAATTCTGGGATGCCCTTCCAGATGTGATGTATCATATGGATGAACCCCTTGGAGATGCATCTGCAGTTGCACTTTATTTTCTTTCCAAAGAGGCCGCAGGGCATGTTAAGGTAGTCCTTTCCGGGGAAGGCGCAGATGAACTTTTCGGTGGATACAATATTTACAGAGAACCGGAAGCATTGAAGAAGGTTGCCTGGATTCCATTCAGGCTTAGATGTGCTGTCAGAAAACTGGCTGCAAAGCTGCCAGACGTGAAAGGTCGGGATTTCCTTATTCGTGCAGGAATGAAAGTGGAAGAACGTTTCATCGGAAATGCGTATATCTACCGTGAAAAAGAGAAAGCACAGATTTTGAAAAATAAAGTAACAGGACCTTCCACACAGGAATATTTAAGACCATTTTATGAAGAGCTTGAGTCAGAAAACAGAGGATCACTTCAAGACATGGAAAAAATGCAGTCTGTAGATCTGAACTACTGGCTTCCTGGCGATATTTTGCAGAAAGCAGATAAAATGAGTATGGCGCATTCCCTGGAAGTCAGAGTACCATTTCTGGATAAAGAAGTTTTTGACTTTGCAGCAAAGCTTCCGAAAGAAGCCAAGATTGCAGTGGGTACAACCAAATATATTTTCCGTAAAGCTGTTTCAGGATTTCTTCCACAGGAAACCGATGAACGGAAGAAACTTGGCTTTCCGATTCCAATCCGTGTGTGGCTGCGGCAGGATGATTGGTATCAGATGGTAACGGATTTATTTACCTCAAAAGCGGCAGAAGAATTTTTTCATACAGAGGAACTGCTTCAGCTTCTGAAAGACCATAAAAATAAAAAGGCAGATAACAGCCGTAAAATCTGGACTGTTTTAACATTCCTTATCTGGTACGATAGATTTTTTGCTACATGTTCGAAGGGAGAGTTGGTTACAAGGCTGCAATAATAAAACTTCAATATATTCTTTTTTATATTCATAATAATGCACTAATTAGGTGTCTGGAAGAATTTAAGAAAAATAAATTTGTACCTGCAGAGGAAGCTGAGAAACAGATCTGTTTGATGCCGCCATCTTTGCCCATCCGGAGAAGATTATTGTCAAACGTCCCCTGAAAAGTGAATGCCTGGCAGGGCGTAAGCCTTCTTATACCTTAAATGGAAAAGCGCTCCGGTATGATTGTTATACGTTATAAAACTTCTTAAGAAGCAAGATTCGCTTTCACATCTGCTAGAAATCTGAAATTCATTTATTTGCAACATAAAAGCTCTATCGTATTTTGAAGCACCAAAAATCTAACTTTTGAACGGATCAAAATACGATAGAGCTTTTTGTTATTAGAATCAGCGAGCTTTTTGTGGAAGCTGGCAGTTATAAGCAATTCCAAGCGGTGTGACCAAAAGGGGATGAACCGGCCGGTAAACCGGAAGACTCAGTTTCTTCTATTCATATTTTGCAGTGATTCACAGCGATAATGTATTTATTATATATGAAAAAAGGCGAAAAAACAATAATTTTGCCCGGAATATGGCTCATTGCCGGCGTAAATTAAAATGGCAAAGTAAGCTGATCCAGTAGCTTTAAACAGTCCTCCTTTGAATATACCATAGGACTTCCTGGCAGTGACTGAACGAAATCCTGAAAGATCCGGCACAATGATTCGTCTGAAATATGAATATTACAACAATATGCGCCAAATAAAAAAGCGTTTGTCGGGTAAATATTAATCTTGTTTTTCGCACTGACAGAAATAGACAGATAGTCAGGAAGTTTCAGCTGTGTCGGGCGGGTGATAAGGCCACAAATATTATCCTTTGCAATATCTGACCGCAGTTGCCTGAGCATGGCAAGAATATCTTCGTGATCAAGAGGAGGTACAAACTGAGGCGGTAAATCTACAATAACATTGCTGTTGAAAAGATCCAGCAGCCCTTTTTCTGTGAATATAGAGTAGTACCGCATAGAATTTTGCCTGAGTACAGAAAAATGCCTTTCCACCAATGCAAGCATATCCTGATACGGAACATTACTGCTTCGCATATATTTTTGAATAATTTCCGGAGTATAATAACGTGCTGTACATGGCTGCGCCATCATAACCTGTATTTCGTCTGGTGCGGTCGTAGTAATATATTCCTGCAAAATATCCAGAATACTGGTATTACATTGAGTTAACGGATCACAACATTGTATGAGCCTCTGATAGTAATTGTTGTAATGTTCTATTAGTTCCGGCATTCCCTGAAGCAGGGCACAGGAAAGATCTTCCGAAAACTGAAGCAGATAATTTGGGGTAATAATGTAATAGCTCATAGGTGACAACGTAACTGCATCAGAAGTATTATGAAAATAGTAAGGCTGATATTTTCCAACAGATGCCATGCACAACGGAATAACAGAACCAAGCAGACGGATGTTTTCCACAGAGGCATCCTTCTGGGTATAAAAACACAGAATCTGGTCAACATAAAATTCCCGTCCGGACAGCCACAACTCCATTAATTCTGTTGTCAGATTCAGCTTTGACGGAAGAAGAAAGTGGAATTTTGCCTTTTCCTGCTCTGATTCAGAGATTAAAAGTGAACGAATCACACTGTGCACGGCATATTCGCCACGAATCAGGCTGTTTACCGACGGAAGCTTCGAAGCTACAGGTGGTGCTATTTTGTGAAATTCAACAGAAGACAGATGATTCAACAGTTCGCAGACAGCCTGGCGGTTCCGGTAAGTTTCTTCTCCCTGAAGAAGTATGTAATAAAGCCGTAGAAATTCCTGGCGTTCGTCCAGAGAAAGGTTGAAATGCCGTGCAAGATTCTGCACAACCTTGTAAGGAAGAACACGTTCATCTGACAGAGCCTTGTGAATTGAAGTACGCTCAGCTCCAATGCTTCTGGAAATAGCGGAAATAGATTCGCCGCTTCCATTTATCAGATTCCTGAGATATTCACTGAATTTGGACATAGTAATCTCCTCCTGGAGCGTGTAGATTGTAAAAATGATTTAAGAACACGCTCTGACATTGTATGAATATATTTTACCATAAAAAAGAAAATGAAATGTGACAAATCAATAATAGAATCACGCACAGAATTCGTCACAGATTGATAAGCAGCAAAAATTTCTGTAAAATTAAATATATTAGATTATGCAACCATCTGTTATTTTCCTAACAGATAGACATCAAGGAGGGGTTCACATGAAAAAGAGATTATTGGCATTGTTATTATCTACAGGCCTGATAGCGACAGCATCCGCAGGTACCCTGGCAGCTGATTTTTCAACAGTACCGGAAATGACTGGTGATACTGAAAATGCAGCTGTATTCCAGTCTCCACCCGCAGGAGAGGATCCTGACATCGGAGCCTTCATGGAAGATAGTTCAGCAGAAAGTAATACCGCCGAAAACCTTCCGGATAATAGTATTTCGGATGAGGCATCTCAATCCGAAGGCACTTCCGTGGACGACAATGATTCAGATTTTACAACAGCTGACAGCGAAAATATCCCCGACGAAGATTTATTCTACAGTGGCAGTGAAGACAGCGAAGATTTGCCAGAGGAAGAGGGCTTTTCTGATAATATGGAAACAGAATATTTCGGGGATGAAAGCAGTATTTTAAATTCTCAGCTTTCCTCATCCGGATATACGGAAATACCAGAGTTTAATATCTGGCTTGCTGACACAGTCAGAAATGGTCTGGTTGTTAATGGAGAAAAGGTTCAGGATGAATCGCTTTATAATCTTATTACACAGCCAAAGGTAAAACCAGTCTATCAGGAATTGGGAGAACGTATTCTCTCCAATACACCCATGCTGGTAATTTCTTCCCTCTGGAAAGGTGTCATAAAGCAAGAAGTATATGATGACCAAAAACTGGTTTATGAAGCATTGCTGGCAGATTATCTGATGTATTCAGACTCCGTCGGTTCCAAAGAATTCGATACCTCGCAATACGAACGGGCCAATTCCTATCTGATAGATATCTTTAAAGAAGTATCTTCCTATTATACCGAAAAGGGTATTTATAATTGGAAGCCGGAAGATATTATGGATCTGGATGTAAATGAAGCACAAGGACTATTCAAATCTGTGGAATCAATGAGCGAAGCTGTTTCCATAGTAGGTGATACCTGTTCCAATACAAAAGAACTGGTCAAACTGTTAATAAAAGTGAATGCCTTTAAAAATGCTTCTAATGAGAGAATCCTTCTAATCCGCAAAGCCCGGGAAGCCGGTTCTTCTAACACAAGCTTTACAAAGGCATGTGATGAAATTCTGGTGGAACTTGGTCAACAGACCATTGATCTGGATTATCTGATAAGCAAAGGTGCATCAATGGCCTGGAAGGAATCCACAAAGAAACTGATCGGTAAATTAAGTGAAAAGAATCCAATTCTGGAAGCTTTAAAATACGGCTCCGGTGCAATGGACATTTTATTTAATACTTCCGATATTAATTCAGATAATCTGAAATTGTCCCTGCTTTATACCATGGACTGTTATTTTAGAACAGCTCTATCTAATGCTTCGGCATCATATGCCACAGCAAAAGATTCAGAACGTGCAGTCACACTGGTTAGCTGCTTCCAGGGATATACCACATTTCAGATATATGCCAATAATGTTGCGAAATCATACATCTCCGGTGTTACCTCTGGTGGCGCTTTAAATAGCCTTTATGCGGACATTTTTTACCGGGAAGGGGTACAAAACGCAAAAGAATGGCAGGCTCTCTGCGACCAGCAGAATAGAATGCGCCAGAGTGTGCTGGAGATGCTGGCTAAATTCTACCAGGTTTATCATAACCTTTTCATAAATGATGAATACTTGGACGCACTGGAAGATCAGGTTACAGTGACGCCAAGACCTACACCAGCACCTCTGGTGCCGGAGAATTATAAGATTACGGTACCGGAGAGTAAAAATCCGGTGAAAGTTAACTACTTTAAAGGAAATTCTTCTGTTTCTACAGCATTGTTTGAAGATGGAACTGTAGTGGCTTATGGGCAGGGTGTGTTAAAAAAAGATGGATCTGTAATTGAATATCATGGAACAGAAATTAAGAAACTTATAGTAAATGAAGGAGTTACAGGTATTGGTGGTTCACTTTGCTATAATCTGCCATATTTGAAGAGCGTATTCCTTCCCGAAAGTGTTACTAAAATCGGATACGGGTGTTTTGAGGAATGTACTTCATTGCAGGAAGTAACACTTCCATCCAATTTGCAAACAATTGAATCTTACACTTTTGAAAATTGCTATTCATTACAGAAAGTAACAATGCCATCTAATTTAAATCTAATTAATGATGGCACTTTCGAAAATTGTAAGAATTTAAAAGAAATTCTTTTGCCAGATACATTAAGTTCTATTGGTGTGAGTGCATTTAAAGGATGCAGCGTACTTAAAGCAATCAATATTCCTGGAAATGTAAAAGAAATTGGTGGTTCAGCATTTGAGGAATGTGTCAGCTTAGACGAAATAACAATTCCCCGTTCTATAGTCCTTGGGAAAGGTGTTTTTTGTAGTTGTACCGCTTTAAAAACAGTTATCTTTGAAGCTGATCCTGAATTAAGCAAAATTCCAGATTATGCATTTGAGAATTGTATCAGTCTGACATCAGTAACGTTTTCTGATAATACTTCAGATATTGGAAACAATGCATTTTCTGGATGTGTTAGTTTGTTAGAAATAACTTTACCCAAAGAGCTTATTGAGCTCGGAATGGAAGCATTTAAAGAATGCACAAGTTTAAAAAATGTTCACTTTACTAATACCCAACCCTGCAGAATAGGGGAAGCAGCATTCCAGTATTGTAGCAGCTTGGAAAGTATCAATATTGTAGGAGATATTGGAGCTGATGCATTTAATAGTTGCACAAATTTAAAAACTGCTCATATATCCGATGGATATATTTGGGGTAGAGCTTTTAAAGATTGTATTAACCTAACTGAGATAACTTTACCTGAGAATCTTAATTGGATTGATGAAGAAGTGTTCAGTGGCTGCACCAGTCTAAAAAATATTAGCCTGGATGGTTATTTATTTGAAATACGAAAAAAAGCGTTTTATAACTGTTCGAGTTTGCGTGAAATTATACTTCCACACACCTTTTATGCATTGGAAAATGAAGCGTTTGTCGGCTGTTCAAATCTGGAATCCATTACCTTTTTATATGATGAGCAAAATGCAGAACGGGATGAATGGCCGTTTATTGATCCTTCCGCAGTAGAAGGATGTGTAAACTTAAAAACTATTTATGGTTACAATGGCTGGGGACTGGATTATGACGCCAAAAAAATAGGTGCTGAATTTATTGCACTTGACAAAACACCAGACGTTATCCCATCTTTTTCCATAGAACTAGGAAAATATTCTGAAACTGATGCTGTAAAAATTTTCTGGAAAAAATGCCCTGATGTATCTGGGTATGAGATGGAGATTAGTAGCTCATCAGATTTTTCGCAGTGGGCAGATACATCTGTATACCGAAAACTTGATAATACTCAAGATTTCACTTACTGGTTTGAGGCCGAACCAGATTGTACGTATTATGTACGCATGAGAGCATATAACCATTATGTAGAAACCAGCTACGGTGAATGGTCTCAGCCCCAATCATTTATCATTACACGCGACAAATTGACGCCGACCATTACGCCATCGCCCACAGCAACGCCAGCTCCAACTGATACACCAAAGCCAACTGCCGTGCCAAAACCGACCACTGCGCCTAAACCAACCACAATCCCAACGCCATCCAAGGCTCCATCACCACAAGCACCATCATCAAAGCCAACTATGAAGGTAAATATGTCCAGTCTTGTTTTAAAAACCAGACAACGCAGCAGTGCCCTGAAAGTAACTGGTTTGGCGCCTGGCGATTTCGTAAAATCCTGGAAATCGGGGAACACAAAAATCGTCACGGTAACCGGAAATCCAAATGGAACCTGTAAGTTAAAAGCAGGTACAAAAAGTGGAAAAACCAAGCTCACAATTACACTAAACAGTGGTCTTACAAAAAGAATACCTGTACGTGTCCAGAAAACAACCGTTCGGACACGGAAAATTACAGGTATCCCGAAAAAGCTTGTTTTGAAAGCGAAAAAGAAAGCTACTATAAAACCTAGGATTCTTCCATTAACAAGTACCGAAAAAATCACCTACAAGAGCAGCAACAAAAAAGTAGCAACCGTGTCTGCAAAGGGGGTAATTGTTGCGAAGAAGAAAGGAACTGCCACCATTACAGTGAAATCAGGAAAGAAATCCGTGAAGTGCAAGGTTACCGTGAAGTAATAGACTTGAAACGCATTATTTAAAATTTATGGGAGGCAGTACAGTTTTGTACTGTCTCCCTACCTAATTTGAAAATAAATCTTCAAAAACACTGGCTTTTACAGTTTGTTTCATATAGTGATCAGATTCCTCATTTGTATGATTTTGAGTATTGGCTGAAAAGTTTATTTCGGCACCTTTTTTCAATTTAAGCAACTGGATCTTTTTCAAAGTTATATTTTCTAATATTGGAAGCAGATTTACAATAAAGCTTAAACTCTAATTATGTCAAAAAATATCGTCAGAATATTTTATTGACAAGTGAAATGAAGGGGGAATAGACAGCTAAAAATTAAAAGGTTTTTTGTAAAAAAATTCACATCAGAGAACCTTGAACCTTTCAATTATTTGTGTTAAACTGGAAAAAGTTTCGAAAAATACAAATTAACTATTTACTGACCATGCTTTTACTGTGTAAAAAACGTGGTCAATTTAAGATAAAGCGGTTGAAATCCGCATAAAATAAGGAGTTTTATGAGTAGTAAAAACATGTCACCCATGATTTGAAAATTATCTGTGTAAATCCATGCAATAGGTAAACGTGCAGGATTTATAGGACTTATAGAGGTTGGAGGGGACTTTTGAAATGGTATTAAATGGTATAGAAAAGTATGGTATTATCACAAAAAGGGTGTTAAATGGGTTGTCAAAAAACAACCTAGACTGTTTTTTTAAGACCAGATTTTGAGTACTGTTTGGTTGTAAAAATGAGCAACGAAAAGAACCTTACTTGTTTTTGGAGTAAGGTTTTATTTTGGAACCAGCATAATATTTGCCAACAAAAAAAGAGTCGTGGTGTGAAAACCAGACTCTTTAAATTTTTTATTCTAAACTGCAGGAGATACTTCAGCTGACAATTCTTCTTCATAGAGATCCAATAGATAATCTGGACCTTCTTTCCAAACCGCAGTATCAAAATCAAATAACATTTCATAAGTATTGGACTCTGCGAATTGAATTATGGTATTTTCAAAAGAAGTATTGTGTTTTTGTACGTACTTTACGAGCATGTTTCGCATTAGATTGATAGCACACGTATTTTTCATTTGATCTGAAGCAGAATCAGAGAATATCGCCACATGTTCACCATTTGCTCTTAATATATCTTCTACATCATCAAGAGCACAGGCATAACTACTTACGTGAAGGAGCTCATAGCATTCAGAAATGAAACCCCAAATGTCATATTTTTTGAATAGCTCAGCGCATTCTTTTGATGTTAATTTCCATTTTGACTGTGCCATACGGAAAATCCAACATTGCATATTGGCAATATCTAGTTGTCTTTGGCTCATCGGATATAACCCTTTTGAAATGATTTTAAATAAGAACTTATTCTTAGTTTAAGTATAGCTCTTTTTGAAGCTATAAGCAACGATGGAATTGCGAAAAATTAGCAGTTGTTACAAATGCCGAATTAGAGTATAATATAACTATATTCGGAAAAGGATTTTTGAATATACCCGAAAAGGAGTAATGCCAGTGAATACAGAAACGAAGAACGCGATTTTCATAACTGATAAAGATGCACAGTATGACGAAAGAGCGAAAAGACTGCTTGGTCAGAAAAGCATTCTGGCACACATACTGGTAAAAACAGTAGATGAATTTATGGGAATGAATCCAAAAGATGTAATATCTTACATTGAAGGAGAGCCATTTATTAATACTGTTCCGGTTGAACCTGGGCTTACGAATACTGTTGTTGAAAAAGATGGTCAGCGAGTCGTAGGTTTTAATTCTGAAAACC
>OLPO01001470.1_pt1 | contig 16001 bp, 7 predicted proteins | sample 1672831 | NCBI WGS metagenome assembly OLPO01 (sample SAMEA3136728, study PRJEB25190) | human gut metagenome
AATCTTTTTCCCTTCATATACACATATATTACCGGATAAACCCCCATCCTATACGACTTCATCTTTACCTTGCAGTATTTAATATCGCAAAGGTTCCAATACTTTCTCCGATTAAAAATTCTCCTGCAAATCGTGTACTCATCGAAACAAATTTCGTACGCATACGGAGTACAGCCCATTGCAAAGACGATGATATTAACAATAAAAACACCGGCGCGCATTGAATTGGTCATCGATTGACCATAATACGTTAAATAAATAATCCAAAAGATGCAACCAACAGGTACCACCGCTTCAATCGGTGTGGTGTCCACATTCGAACGAATTACAACAAAAATTGTTTTTTTCTGGTTTTTTCTACGACTTGATTCATCTCTCCAACAATGGGCTTGTCTCTTTCGCGCAATTCTCCAATTTATAATCGACGCAATTAAGAATACAATTAATACTATTATCATATTTATTATCCTCTTTTTCTATCCATACGATTCATGATAGCCTGTGCTGCATTTAATAGAATAGAAGGAACAGCAGCATATGCGATAATCAGGCGACAAGAAGTGTCTCTAAAAATTTCTATAATTTCGGCATCTTTCAAATCGCAAAAATACATACCCCAAATATACTGCTTTATACCCACCAACAACAGGCTGCACATCAGTTGTATTCCCAAAATATTGATTATTCTCGATTTATTAATTGCACGTTTAAACTTTTTATACTCCGGTTGATTTACCGGATAGTATCGGTCATACCACAAATATAAGAGGCTATATAGATAAAATGGATGCTTACTCTCATATTTCTTTAACCCCTTCCATTTTCCATATTTCCTTAAAAGGAATCGGGCTTCATTTGCTCCACAAACCGATGAACCGAGCACAGAAATCGCGAAACCAATGAACATGTAGTAAACTTCCCAGCTCAGTATTTCTTTCCATAAATCTTGATACTCCACCTACTTCCACCACCTTCTAAACTTTCTTCGGATACTTCCTGCCCAATGGTGTACTCTTTTCTTTATTGAAGTCTTATAACGACCTACCGTTCGTTTAGCAGCATTGTAAATACCAGAAACAATACTATTCTTAACAAGTGTTGAGTATACTACTCGCCGTGCTCGTTTCAGACCTTTCTTTACTGATTTTAATCTCTTTCTGGCAGAAAAGAATCTTTTAATTCTAGTTTTCAGTGGTTTCTTCTTTAATTTAGCTTTTTTACGATATCGATCCACAGCCTTTCTTTTAGAAATCTTATTTCTAATCCTATTCTTTTCATTATGTTCTATTTTTTTTATCGTTAAAATCTCTTTGTCGGGTTCTTTAATTCTGAGCTTCTTTGAAATTCCGCCTACTAATTGTCCTGTAACCATGCTCTCGACTCCTGCAAGGACCATACCAGAACCAATCTTTTTATTCTGTGCCACATACGAGATAGAACCCACCGCCGCATCTGCCGCCACTTCTGCCACTACACGACACACCTTTTTTTCTGTTAAAAATGGGACAGAAGCCGATATTGCACCACCCGCTGCACTAATCACCACATCCTTCCAGGATATTTTCTTTCTCCCCTCCGCTTTCTGGCTCAAATATTCTGTTACCGCACTTAAAGTTCCCCCAATAAGAGCTGTGACCACCACGGTCGGCATTTCGCCTTCCTCATCAGTGTATTTCAATGGATTGTTGACACAGTATGCATAAATATTCAGGCTCAGCGGATTATCCACACTTCCACGAACACTATCCCGGCTCGTAAATCTTCCACTTTCAGAATCATAGAACCTTGTGGACAGATAGTACATTCCGGTGCTGGAATCATATACGGCCCCTGTATACAGAACCTCATTATAGAAGGTTCCCTCCACAGAAGGCGCTCCGAATACACTGTAGTAACAGGATTGCACTACATCACCATTATCATCCGTAATGGACATGATGCTTCCACGGATATCTGCGTTGTAGACATAAGATTTCGTTCCTGTCCGTATCGTCAATATAATGTCACCGTTAATGCCAAAAACACTGGCGGTATGTTTGGAGACAATCTCCTGATTCGACGAATCCATCGTATAGGAACCAATCAGATTTCCGTTGGCGTAGAGGAAATCTGTTGTCTCACCGTTCACAGTACGAGCCACTCTTGTTCCATCCCCATTATAATGGTTTTCTGTGACAGTTTCTACTAACTCGCCATTTTTTCTTGTCCTGGAAACAGCTTTTAACATGTTTCCTTCCAAATCATACGAATAAGTAGTTTCTGTACCGGCTTCAGCATTAATTTCAGATACTTGATTGCCGTCTTCATCATACGTGTATTTCTTCTGCTTTTCGGATTCTCCTTCTTTCTCTACCCATAGCAATTCATTCAAATCATCGTATCCATAGGCATACTTTATTCCATCTTTGGTCTCTGTTTTCCGGTTCCCCAGGGCATCATATGTATAGGATGTTTCATGGGTCAGCGTTCCGACACCATCGGAATTTTCCCCTTCAATGCGACACTCCTTCAGATTTCGAAGTTCATCCAAGTCGTTATAGGAATACTTTCTGAGAATATGATAACTTCCCTTATCCGTAAGTTCCTCTTCCGCTATGGTTTTCTTTTCGATTCCCCTCAAGATTTCCTCAGATGTAATATTTCCACACACATCATAGGTGTACTTATACTTTTCTTGAAGACCGGTTTTGCTATCCCTTATTTCAATATCCGTTGATTGTCCACGGCGATTGTAACCGAAATTTTTTGTTACAGAATGATTTGCCGATGTGTAATCTTTGACGGATTGCACTCTGTTATCCGCACGATACCTGTACTCCCGGGCAGTTCGTTTTTCACCGTCCGCTGTGTAAGATACTTTTAAAAGCCTATCATATAATCCATACTCGTATTCCACGTTTTCTATTCCGGTGCTTTCGGGATAGCGAATATTCACCAGATTTCCTTCTATATCGTAGGAATAATGAATCCAGGCAGCATCTGTTTCATTCGCTTTTTCTTTCCCTTCATAAGACTGAACCAGCCTCTTCATTCCATCATATCGATACTGGGCTACTCTCTGAAGTTCTCCATTTGTATAATCTTTTCGCTCCGTCTGCATTCCCAGATAATCATAAGTATACTCACTGTAATCTCGTGCTTTTCCATCTTGTTTCCGAGTAATCTTTCGAGTTACATTCCCCATGCTATCATATTCATAGGAAATGATGCCTTTTGCTTTCTCCTCAGTTAACATATTCCCATTGGCATCATAAGTATACCGGATTTCAATCTTCTTTCCGGTGTTTTTTCCTTTGTCTGTAATGCGAACGGTATTTCCGGAAGCATCCTTCTCCTCCTCGGACACCTGATTCAGTGCATTCGTAATCTTCGTAATTGTATTTCCATTTTCACCCGGAATATCATATGAAGCACGAGTAATGGATATGTCTGAAGCCTCCGTTGTATCCGAGGTATTTATCGTCTTTGTTGTTCTTGCATTTACATCATATCGATACTCTGTTTTATGCCCCGACGGATCTATCTCTTTGCGAATGTTTCCAAGGGAGTCATACTCATATTTCAATACCGAAGTATCCTCTCGAACAAAATATGCTTTTTTCTCTTCATCATATCCCGGTGCGATAATATTCGCCGTATTTTCTCCGTACTTGTCGTAATTCGCAAGCACCGTAATACCGGTTCCAATTCCTGCATTTTGTTCTTCATCCTTCCCCAGAGAATACACCTCCGTGATATTTCCGTCTCGGTTATACCGGAAAGATGTTATAATTCCCTTATTGAATGTTTTTACAATGTTTCCTGCCTTATCCTGACAGCTGATAGAAGTGACTACGCCCTCTTCATTCACTTCGGTTGTGACAAGTGCGTTCTTGATTGGCTCATTTCCACTTTCAAAATAGCGGTCGATATCTTCTACCGTATACACATACTTCCAAGACATGTGCTCTGTATCTTTTCGAACTTCTTTTTTAGTCACCCTGTCCATGCAGTCATACTGATAAGTCGTCACACGACCTTCTCGATCTGTCTCTTTTGTAAGATTTCCATTGGCATCGTATTCTTGGCTTTCGGACACTGAGTTTTTTTCTTTGCACCAGTTTTCAAAAGCCTGAAGCCGTTCAGACGCAGATTTCTTTTCAGAAATGTCCACATCACACTTCTCGAGATAATACAATGTCATAGTTTCACGATTCAACACGTCATAACGATGTTCCGTTACATAATTCTCTCCGTTTCTTTCAAATCGCACCTTTCCATATTCATCATTAATTGTGTCATAGGAAGAAGAGGTATCCCCTTCTGAGCTTTCCTTTTCTTGGAGCTCTTCACCAACAGCGTCATAAGTATACGTTGTTTTCTCTCCCTTTGTTCCGTCTTTCAGATACTCTTGTTCTTCTTGGAGTTGACCGTCTGAGTCATATTGGAACGAAATGCTTTCCCCTGTACTTTCATCCTCTGCCCGCAGAATATTACCGTTGTCATCATACGTAAAGCGTTCTTCACTATTCGTTCCATCTTTAGCAATGGTCTGTATTCGGGTTGGATTCCCTGCATTTGCAGCAGATTTGTCACCGTACTCATATTTCGTAACGTTTCCTTCTTCATCTGTTTCCTGAGTTACGTTTCCCTTTGTGGAGCTGACTTTGGAAGCAATGGTATTGCCATCCGGAATCCGATCATATTGAATCTCACTGGTGGTTTCAGCAGTTCCGTTTTGAATAACCCCCGATTCATCAATCCGGTAGGTACAAGAAGTTCCTGTTGTTTCAATTTCAAGGCCCAAAGAGTACTTGGATTCTACTTCACCGCCTTCAATATCTCGGCTCCAAATAACATTTCCATCTGCATTAAAACGATATTCGGAAGATCCAATTTCTTTCGGCACGTTAAGCAAACCGGCACGATAGCTGGTTTGTTCCATAGAATCGTATAGAAGCACATCATTTTCTTCCTCTGATTTCATATATGCAAATTTTTCTCGATCTCCATTTGGATAAGTTACCATTCGGCATCGGCCCGGATTTACCGAATCCATATCGTATTCTATGCTTGATTTGTTTCCATTTGCATCTTGGATTCCCGTTAACAGTGTGTCGCCGAAAGTATATTGATACTTTGTTTCTATTTTCTCTGAATCTTTCGAATCTTTGTTGTACAATATGCTATTTACCAAGACTTTGTCTTCGTTATACTCATACTTCACAGTTTGACCGCCCGGAAGTTCTACACTCTGAATCAGTTCGTTTTCTAATTCTGCTTGACTATTCTTATAGTGAAATATAATTCGGCTCTTTCCGGTTGCCTCCGTTTCCTTCCCGCTGCTTCCTGTGTTCGGATTCTCCACCGACTTCAATTTTCCAACCGAATCGTACTCATAGAACACTTTGTTTCCATTGGAATCCCGAAATTCTTTCAGCTGACTGCTTCCATTGAATACATACGTATCCCCTTCTAAAGTCTCTATCTCGTAGGTTGTTTCTCCATTTTTCTCTATTTTCTTCAAATGGATGTACACACCAATCGGGCTCTGATAATGCGTAATTCCATCCTCAGAATCTGTGGCATTTTCAATAGACCGGAATGTATAGATGGTCCCGGAACCATCTTTGAATAACATGCCCGTTTCATCTCCATATCGGTCATAGGTCGATAACAGAGTCGGCGAAAAACTAAAATCCCAACCATACCCCAATGCTGTCATTCCGGTAGCCATGCTGTTATAGGTTCTTTCCATAGATAAATCCAGGACTTTGCCTTTTACATTGGCATCCGTCTCCTGATACACAAGGTTTCCGGTACTTTGTTCAACATATCCGTCTCCCATACCGATATCTACACTGGAGTAACCCAAATAATCTTTTTTACCCAGTCTTTTTGCATATTCGTTCATCGCAGGAAGTTTTACCCAGTCTTCATCAAACCCGCTCTTTCGAACATGTTTTCCTTGATTATGCACTGCACGTACACGGTAATACAAGTCTGCATCTCGGATTTTCCGCATTCTTGCCCGGGTGCCCTCATGATCATTCATATTGTTTCCCGCATCTACTACGGCATAATTGTCACACCAGTAGTGTTCTTTTACCTGACTTTGAACACATTCTGTCTCGTTCTCATCAAAATCCGGTGATGTACTTCTCTCAATTTCATAGCTGACATTCTCCGCATCTTTATCCGTTTCCCAAGCTATTTTCACCTTTGAATTAAGAGATGGAATTGCCGTAACATTCTTCGGTGTATAGTCTCCCATCATGTCGACGATACATTCGTCTCCTTGAGAAAATCTACCAATTAGCTGCCAGCTTCCACTCTCTTCAAGTGACTTCCGGTTACCCTCAGAATCCCGGGCAAACAGTTCAATTTTTCTAATATTCGTCTCCTCACTGTTCCTTAGGGTATCCAATAGAATTTCTTGGCCCGGTATAATCTCCTGTTCTTTCGCTCCATTGTAAGACAAATAGTAATGGTTTTCCGAATCCTTTTCCACATCCAGGCTCAGTGCCAAAAGTTCCGGCGTATCTGTAATCGACGAAGTAATTTCTTTCTCTGCAGAGGAAAGGAGTTCGTATTTTAGGGTAGTTACACCGTATAGAACACCATCTGTCCTGTTATCATATACGACTAATGAATGCTTGGATCCTTCCGGATAGATTTCTGGATTGCTGCAATCGATTCCATTTGATCCATCCACTTGCTTTCCATCGACATACCAAATTGGATTTTCCGGCACATAGGTTTCTCCTTCCTTTTTCAACAGAAATCTCGTTTTTTCTGCTGAAATGGTCAGCTCATTCTTTCCGGATTTATCAATTTCAAAATCCGCAGGAACTTCCTGCGCATCCTTCTTTTCGACCGTTATATACCTCGTTTCTTTATTCCCGGCACAGTCTTCTCCTTGAATGCGGAGGGTATACGTCTGATTCGGTGGATATGCAGTTTCGTCACTTAAATCGAGCATTCCAAGATATGGACCTACATTTGTAGCACCATCATTCAGCGTCTCCGTTTTCTGAACTTGAAAAGCCGCTTTGTCCGTCTTTTCCCCGTTTGCTACTGCCAGCGTATATTTCTTCAACTTCTTATCTTTTATGATACCGCGAACAAACAGCATTCCGAATACAACAGATTTCTCTGTAGGCGAAACCAGTTCGATTTCCGGATCTGTATTATCTATAGTATACGTCAAGGTCCGTTCTTTTCCCGGATTTCCTTTTGCATCCAGACTTCTAACACAAATTGTATATTCTCCATCAGGGAGATCTGTGGTTTGAATCGAAGTAGTCCCTTCTTTCTGTGCTGTTTCTTCTTCCGCAAATGTCTCATAATCGGAATCTGATACGGTTTCACCCTTACTAATAAGGGCATACTGTAAGGCTGAAATTTTCTTAACCGTTGCATCGCCCGATGGATAATTCCATTCTAGATTTAGGTTGCTTTCAGAAGTTCCGATTTCTTTATCCACCGATATTTTCGGTGCTTTTACCGGATTCGAAATGTGAATCACTCGCTGTGCAGTCTCACTTTTGTTTCCCGCCTTGTCGGTAGCAGTAACCTGAATCGTATATTCTCCATCTTCATATTCCGTACTGTTGAAATTAATAATCTCTTTGGATTCAGACAGAACGCGGTCCACGTCCTTTCCAATTAGTCGAACTTCTAAGTTGGAAAGGTCCCCTTGATTCTCCGGCTGATCAGCAATCGTCAGGGCAACCTGGACCATACCTGATACTTCTTCGTCATCTGTTGGAGACACTACCGTGACCTCCGGTTTCCGATTATCCATATTGAGGGATACTGTCTGCTCCCGATAACCGGAATCTTCATCATCTGCATAGAATCTCCAGTGAACCTCATACTCCCCGTCTTCCAGCGATTCGATGTCAAAATCTTTTTCGATACTATAGTGCTTCACTACCTTCAGATATTCTTCATCAGAAAGAATATTTTTCTCCTCGTATCCTGCTACTACCGTTCCATCTTTCTTTGTAATTTCCGCTGTTATTTTTCTAAGGTTTCCATCGTATGTCACCTTCCATGATGTATCCGTATGATGGTTTCCTTTCGAAATCCAAGGATTCTTCTTCAGTGAACTATTAAAGTCCTCCTTTCCGACAAATTCTGGAAGATTCAAAGGCTTCACGGTAAACGTTTCCGACTTTCCTTCCACACTCCGATTTCCGGTTAAATCTACATTTGTTGCCTTTGCGTACACATCTATCCCGGACTCCACATTTTTAAAAGTCGCTGTACTATCTGAAGGTGATAAGGATATAGTTTCTCCAATTTTTTCATTATTGTCCGCATTGTACAAAGTTACTTCAGTTTTCGCAATCCCAGAAGGATAATAGGTCGGATAATCTTTTCCCTTCTGCACAGCAACTTCCACTTTCGCGTTTTCTGATGTTGCTTCCATTCGGGAAGATTGAAGTTTGCCCAGTATCGGTGCATCGGGAGACGTACTGTCCACATAAAACAATGCCAGCGTTCCGTCCCCGGTATTCCCCACTTTGTCTTTTCCACGAATAACAACCGCATACTTTCCTTCGGCTAATCCGGAAGTATCCAGCGAATAAGAACCACTTTTGCCGGAACCACTGATATCTTTGTATGCAAACACCTTGCCATTCGCATTGGCTAAAGCATAGGTATTATTCTGCTGACTGTACTTTACTAATTTGACCTGCGCAGTGGCAAATACGTTGCTTTCCAGGCCGCTCCACTTCACTGTAATGTTCTTGGTTCCCTTTGGTATTGCATTTCGATCCACCGATACGGTTGGCTTGCTTGGAACTGCTGGTGAAGGTACGGTATAATTTACGGTCAATTTCGGCCGTTTGCTGGCAGTTCCATACCGCCCTCCATAGAATTCACAGAATGTTGCGGAAGAACTGCTCTCCGATGTGGCTCTAAGAAGCATTCCATAATTCTTGTAACTTCCCTTCGCCCATCCCTGCACCAGAGAAGTGACGTTCAATGTATGACTTGCGGTTCCTCCGGTTAATTTCGCCGTTGCCACCGCTGTTCCGTTATATGAAGGTTGACTGCTGTATTTTATTTTTCCCAAGTCCCAACTTCCGGTAACTCGGTAAACTCCTACCGTAGGATATGGTTTGGTGTTATTCCGCTCATTTAGTTTTAATGTTGCACTAGAAATATATGCTTTGGAAATCTTAGACTGTAGATTCGGAAATTTTACATAAGTTCTGCAAACACCATCTTTGGGTCCATATCCAATGCACATCTTAATAATTCCACTGCTGTAATAATTTGAATTTGCATGTTTGCTGAGTACATATACATCCTTAATTGTTGCAGAATCGTTCAGTGTTATTGTAGGATCTATAGTAACGGGATATACCCTGTTATCATCTTTCAAATAGTCTTCTGATACAGTTAATATCACTTCATAAATTCCTTTATTGGAATCTATGACCGTATAATCATACTCGGCATCCTCACTAAATCCTTGGTTCTCACTATCCGAAGCATCTGTCATAAACGGTTCCGACAGCACCCCTTTTACTTTCTTCGTTTCATTATCTCGAATCAGAATTGCACGATGTTCTTTTTCAAGGTACCTTCCTCTGCACTGTAAGATGAACCGAAATTGATTCACTTCCGGTTTCCTCTTTAAAACGATATTTTCTTTCAGCCCGAAATCCGTTGGAAAATATTCATACTGGACTGCAGCATCTCCTCCCACATACCTAATGCCGGTGGTTTCTTCCTGCGTTTTATAATACAGATTCTCTGTTTTCTCTTGGATTGTTTTATCCATTTCCAAGGTCGTGTTCTCTTCCTTTCCAACTGGGTAAAAAGAAACTTTATTTCTCTTTTCCTCTAGTTGTACCGGATTTTCTTTCGTAATAGTCTCTGGGAGAGTGATATCGGCAAAACCATTCTGGTTCCTATATACTGTTTTTCCCTCTTCATCTGTTTTCTTAATGGAGTTGTCAATATCCTCAAGTTCACCATTTTCATCTTGCGTACGCACATCTGCTTGGTAGACATCCATACTTCGGGTTCCATCGGGATTCTTGAAAATCGTGTAATCGGTTCCTTTTTCCAAAACTTCGGATTTTGACAAATCGTTTGGAAGAGTTTCGGAAGACTCTTTCGTATCAGTTGCATTCGTATCGCCATAGGCGAACCACTCTGCTGAACTGAACAAAATTTCAAAAACGAGAACAAAAATTAAGAAAAATGAAATAGACTTTAATCTTCTTGAATAGGCATATGGCATCGCGGAGTCTCCATTCGGGGCTTCAGGGGCTACGTCTTTCCCTCAAAGTTTACCATATGTACACATTTCTATACAAGGGTCCGAAATCGATTATCGTCTTTCTTCGTGAAAAAAAAACGGGAGCACCACATATTCGTGTGATACTCCCTGTTATTGCATACTTCCTTAGCGCCGGTGCATTCTAAATTACTTGCCCAGAACCGCTATGGCTTCCTTTCGGCTTTCCGCCTTGAATACTGCCGATCCGGCAACAAGGATGTCGGTGCCGACGGACTTCAGCTCTTCGCAGTTCTGAAGGTTTACTCCGCCATCCACTTCGATGACGAAATCGTACCCGTTTGCCTTCCGGATTTCATCCAGGCGGCGAATTTTGTCCAGTGCTCTCGGAATGAATTTCTGTCCGCCAAAACCCGGGTTCACGGACATAATCAGAATCATGTCCACTTTGTCCAGCACATCCTCCACCATCACGATAGGGGTGGCCGGATTCAGGGCAACGCCGGCTTTCACTCCGGTGCTGTGAATATGCTGAATCGTCCGGTCCAGATGACGGCAAGCCTCCTGATGAACGGTAATGAATTCCGTGTTCGGTGTCACGAAATCCTCGATGTATCGATCCGGATCCTCGATCATCAGATGTACGTCATATGGAATGGTTGTCACATTATTCAAACTTTTCATCACGCCGGCTCCGAAGCTGATGTTCGGAACAAAGGCGCCGTCCATAACGTCCACATGGATGTAATCTGCACCGAATTCACATATTTCCTGTACATCCGCTCCCAGTTTGGAAAAATCTGCCGATAGAATTGATGGTGCTACTTTTGCCATTTCTGAACCTCTTCATACATTTTTAAATAACTGTCGTATCTCGTCCGGCAGATTTCGCCCTCTGCCAGGGCTTCCTTCACGCCGCATGCCGGCTCGTTAATGTGCACGCAATCGCCGTAGCGGCAATGAGCTCCGGGTTCCCGGAATTCCGGAAAGAAGTTTCGAAGCTCCCGAGAATCCATCTCCGGCAAATCCAGAGAGGTAAATCCCGGCGTGTCGTACACATAGGTGGCGTGATCCAGTGGAAAAATTTCTACATGCCGCGTGGTGTGCTTTCCCCGACCGGTCTTTTCGCTGAGGTTTCCGGTCTCCGCATCCGCATCCGCAATCAATGCGTTCAGCAATGTGGATTTGCCCACGCCCGACGGTCCCGCCAGAGCCACGCTTTGTCCCGCAACGGCCTTGCGAAGATCGTCCACGCCCTCTCCGGTGACGCTGCTGATGGGATAGACGGGATACACCTCCCGGTACATATTCTCCAGCTCTCGCATCCGCTCTTCCGATGCCAAATCCGCTTTTGTAAAAACAAGAATCGGCCGAATCCCGGTAATCTCGCAGTACACCGTCAACTTGTCCACCGCCAGGGGAATCATCTCCGGCGTTTCTGCCGAAGAGACGATGACCAGCGTGTCCAAATTGGATACCGGCGGACGCTTTAGAATATTCCGGCGCGGGAGTACTTTGGTGATAATACATTCCCCATCTTCCGGACGAATTTCATATTCCACCTCGTCTCCCACATAGATGGTATCCTTCTTTCGGCGCTTCAGATTTCCCCGAGCATTTCCTTGAATGATTTCTTTTCCGTCGGAGACATAATAGAAGCCCCCGATTCCTTTTACTACTTTTCCAATCATATGCTAATCGTCCACCGAATTGCTGCCGTTGTCGTCGCTGTCGGTATTCGACGGCTTCTTGTTCGGCTTCTTTTTGTCGTTGGTCTTCGGTGCGCCCTTGCTGACCTCGATGTCAATCTTAGTACCCTTGTTCAGCTCGGTGTTTGCCGCATACTGCTGCCACATTACGTAGCCGCTGCCGTATGCATTGCTTTCTTCATAGGTTACCTTGCCCACCTTGAAGCCCGCACTTCGGAGCGCCTGCTTCGCCTCGGTGAGGGTTCGTCCAGTAATGGACGGAACGGTGGACTTCTGAACGCCCTTTCCGTCGCTGACCACGATGTTCACCTGAGTGCCGTGATCGGCTTCCTCGCCGCCGTTCGGATCCTGGGAAATGATGGTGCCTGCCGCTTCCGTGGAAGTCTGCTGTTTAATCGTACCCAGCTCGTAATCCGAAGACTTCAGCATCTCTTCCGCTTCGCTTTCGTTGTGGCCCACCAGATTCGGCACCGTTCCGGCCTGCGGTCCCTTGCTCACATGAACGGTGATGGAAGATCCCTTCTTCGCTTTCGAACCTGACTCCGGATCCTGCTCCGCAATCTGGCCCTTGGAGTAGTCGTTGGAGTAGACCTCCTTCCCCTCCTTCAGCTTAAAGCCGGCCGCTTCCACTTCCTTCTTGGCTTGTTTTACCGTCATTCCGTAGAGGTCCGGAACGTCCTTCTGACCGGAGAAAAGGCCGTTGAATCCGGCAACCGCAACGCCCAGGCCCACTGCCAGTACCGCGGCTATCGCAATCAGGATGCGGCGCTTCTTCTGCGCTTTGGTCAGCTTCTTCTTCTTTCGGGATTTCCGGTCGTAGGACTCATCGTCGTCCTCCTCCTCGTAATCCTCGTCCTCGTCGGTCTGACCCTTCCGGCTCTGTTCCACCTGTTCGGAGGCTTCGTTAAAAATAGAATTTCCTACCATACGGGTGACGAATTCAATATTGTTCAGCTCTTCGATCAGCTCGTCCGCACTGCTGTAGCGGTTCGTCTGGAACTTGCTGGTGGCTTTCAGCACGCACTGCTCCAGTGCCGGCGGAATACCGTCCACCAGCTGGCTCGGCGGCGTAATCTCTTCGTTGATGTGCTTGAGGGCAATGGTTACCGGATTATCTCCGTCGAAGGGAACCTGTCCCGTGAGCATCTCGTACATAACGATTCCCAAGGAATAGATATCCGAACGCTCGTCCACGTAATTTCCCCGCGCCTGTTCCGGCGAGAAATAGTGAACCGAACCGATGATTTTGCTTCCGGTGGACATGGTGGCATCATTCACCGCTTTGGCGATTCCGAAATCCGCCAGCTTCACGATTCCATCCGTCGTAACCATGATATTGTGCGGCTTTACATCGCGGTGAATGATTTTGTTCCGGTGCGCCACCCGAAGTGCCGCCGCCACCTGTTTGGTGATCTCGATGACACGGCGATAATCCATCGGTGCTTCTTTCGCGATAATCTCATTCAGGGTCTGGCCTTCTACCAGTTCCATCACGATGTAGTTGATGTTTCCTTCTCTGCCTACATCGTATACCCCGACGATATTCTGATGAGCCAGTCCCGCTGCTGCCTGAGACTCCCGCTTGAAGTTCTCTACAAACGTCGGGTCCTTCGTAAATTCCGGCCGCAGAATCTTGATGGCGATAAATCGGTTCAGCAGTTTGTCCTTTGCCTTGTACACAACGGCCATGCCGCCGTCTCCGATTTTCTCCAGCAGTTCATAGCGACCCGCCAGCAATCTGTTACTCATAATTGTCCTCCACCATACTTACACAAATAACCGAGATATTGTCGTTTCCACCGTTTGCATTGGCCCGATCCACCAATTCCTTGGCACAGGCCTTCATATCATCGGTAGAAGTCATCAATTCCAGAATTTTCTCTTCCGATACTTCGTCGTACAGCCCGTCGCTGCAGAGCAGAATTCGATCCGTGGGTTCAATATAAATATTGAAGCAGTCCGGATTGTTGTAAGAATTCGCTCCGATGGCTCGAGTGATTACGTTCTTCTTCCGATGGTGCTCCGCCTCGCTTCGGGTAATTGCACCCATCATAACCAGATCGTTCACATAGGTGTGATCCACCGTAATCTGATGAATTTCCTTTCCGTGAATGAAGTACACCCGGCTGTCTCCCACATTCGCGATGTAGAGAATCCGGTCTCGAACGTAGGCAAATACCAATGTTGTGGCCATTCCGGCACACTCTGGAACGGAATGGGCCATCTGCTTAATGGCTTCGTTCACGTAATCCACTGCATCCTCAAAATACCGAAATATCCGGTCGGATCCTTCCAGCGCCTCAATGGGGTTGTTCTCAAAATATTCGCTCACGATATCCAGCGTCCTATTGCTGGCAATCTCTCCGGCCCGGTTTCCGCCCACGCCATCCGCCAACATAAAAACATTATGCCGCGTCAGCACGCGAATCGCATCCTCGTTCTGGGTTCGCTTTTTTCCTTTGTCTGTATAATATCCTATTTCCATTATTTTCCCCGTCAATTTACTCCGGCTTCTCCAGTACGGTATAGAAAAAGCCAGTCTTATTATACGGTAAAATCAGCCTTTTTTCAATAACCCGACTGTCCGGCATGCTTTTTTGGAATGCCTCCACGACTTTTTCATTCTCTTCTTTATTAATTGTGCAGGTGGAATACATCACTCTTCCGCCCGGTTTTGCATATTTCCACGCGTTTTCCAGAATCCGGCGCTGAATCTTCACCAGACCGGCGTACTCTCCGGTATGATCTCGAAGCTTGATTTCCGGCTTCACCGGGATGGTTCCCAGCCCGGAACACGGCACGTCCGCCACCACCGCATCGTAGCAGCCTTCCAGCTCCGGATAGAATACGGCGGCATCCTTCACTGCGGTCTCCACGGAATGAAGGCCCAGCCGCTCCGCATTTCTCCGAATCAGCTCCGTCCGATGGGGATGAATATCCCAGGCTTCCACCGTGCCGCAGTCCCCCATCAACTCAGCGATTCCCGTGGTCTTCCCGCCGGGTGCCGCGCACATATCCAACACCTTAGATCCGGCTTTCGGCGCCAATGCCTGAATCGCCATCTGAGAGGAAATGCCCTGCACCGAATAGTGCCCCTTTCGGAACAAATCGTTCTGAATTAAGGCGCCCCCTTCCGTCAGAATGCCGTTATCGCACTCCGCCGAAGGCGTTCCCTCAATCTCCAGTTCCCGGAGCTGCTGCAGAAGCGTTTCCCGGTCCTGCTTCAGCGGATTGTTCCGAAGCGCTACGGGTACCGGCCGGTTAAAGGCATCCAGAATTCGGACCCCATCTTCCGGTCCGTACTGATTCAGCATCAGCTTCACCAGATTCACCTGACAGGAATACCGAACGGCCAAAGCGTGTCGGTCGCTTCCGCCCGGCAAATTCATTTTTTTACCGCCCCGGAGATAGCTTCGGAGGACGCCGTTGATAAAACCACGATTGGGTCTGTCCACGGCGCCGGCCAGCTCCACGATTTCGTTGACGCATACCGCATCCGGGATGCTGTCCACTTCGTTCAGGAGAAAAATTCCCATGCGAAGAAGAACCTTCGTCCGGCTTTTCATGCCCCGGAGTCCGTTCCGGCAAAGGCCGGCAATGACGTAATCCAGGGCCATGGAGCGACGAAGGATTTCTTTCACAACATAACGAACAAAGCCGGGAGAACAGTTTTTTCCGTCCTCCAGGGCTTCGTTCATCGCAATATTCGAATAGGCTTCCTGAGAATAAATCTTCCGAAGCGCATTATAACTCACTCGAAAATCTTGGTTCATCTATCTGTCATTACTTCCGCGGATCAGCAGGATCCGGATAAGAGATGCAACGGCGGTTGCCAGCGCGGCCACGTACGTCATCGCCGCAGCGTGAAGCACCTTGCGGCTTCCGCTGTAATCGAAATCGCTCACCATGCCGATGGAGGTCATCTGCTTCAGCGCCCGGGCCCGCCGCCGGGTGCCGCAGACGCCGGGCTCCAGAATTTTGCACAGTTTTTCGTCGCAGGTGGTCAGGGTCATCTGAGCCACGCACTTGCTCTGCCGGGCGATGCGCTG
>OLPO01001471.1_pt1 | contig 15997 bp, 25 predicted proteins | sample 1672831 | NCBI WGS metagenome assembly OLPO01 (sample SAMEA3136728, study PRJEB25190) | human gut metagenome
TCGCTGAACCAGGAAGACCGTGCAGGTTGCTGAACGTGAGGTCGTTCATGTCTGCCGCTCTCACCGAACCTCATATGCATTCCATTCGAAACCAAAGAAGACCGCCTGGCGAAAGCCAAGCGGTCTTCTTTCATGCCAACGGAAAAGGACCGGGAGACTCCCAGTCCTTTTCCTCAAGCATATGCCCGAAAGAGCTTACTTGCCGAGCTGGCCTGCAGCAAACGTCCAGTCTACCTGGGCGAACTGCTGGTTTGCAGCGAGGTCCTTCGTGATGTTGGAGAGCTTGCCGGAGGTGCCGAGGTCGATGGTTGCGCCTTCCGTGCCCGTCTTGTTGAGGTTCCAGTCGCCGTTGTCGATGTTGTTGCCGGTGTCCAGGCAGCTAGCCAGGTTTACGGCAGCGCCGGCACCGGGCGTGATGTCCATGCTTACGGAGTCGTTTGCCTTGGCGGTCTGCTCAAGCGCGAAATCGTTCTCGGCGGTTGCCTTGATGTTCTTCACGTGGATGCCGAACTCGGAGCCGTTCTCCAGCTGCGTAGCTGCAGCGGAGGGGCCGGTCAGGGTGCCGTCTGCCTGCACGATCATGTTGATCTGGGTGGGAGCCTTCACGATGAGCTTGTCGGTGTCGGCCTGCAGGTAAACGGCAGTGGAAGCCGTGTTGCCGGAGGCGTCGGAAAGCGTGCCTGCAGCGGTGGACGGGGACAGGGCGAACGCAGGTGCAGCTGCGCCCATCATGAGGCCTGCGGCGATGAGGCCGGCTGCTGCGTAGCGGGCGGCGCCCTGCTTGATGGAAGATACGATAGCCATGATGATTCTCCTTTACTTGACTACCAACGTTACTTGGGCAGCGACGGTGCCGCCTACTGCCGTATGGCTGTCAACATCATGCCCCTGTGCGGTGACGGTGATGTTGTAAGACCCTGGATCGAGGTGCTTGGTGAGCTTCGGCTGCTCGATGCCGTTGCCCGGTGTGATGAGGTCGGACTCGTAGATGACCGTGCCGTCCTCCAGAGCGAAGGTGTAGGTCAAATCGCGATGGTTGTCCGAGAGGTTGTCGATGACCGTCACCGCATTGCCGTCCTTGTCGGTGGCAGAGCACGTGTCGGTTGCGGAATCGCAGGTGATGTTGTTGGACACGGAGATCCAGATCTGGCTGTCGCGTGCCTGCTGGTCAAGCTCTTCCTGCGTGGTTCCCTGCGCGTTCTTGATGGAGGACGCGGTGTTGTCGTAGGGGTTGAGAAGGAAGTATGCGGCGATGCCGGCAGCCACGAGGGCGGCGACGATCATCGCGATCATCGCGATGCGCTTCTTGCGCTTGCCGTCCTTCTTCTCTTTCTCTTCGGTTTCTTCGGTCATGGTGATTGGTTCCTTTCTTTTCAGTTAGCAACAATGATACGCCTAGTTGAGCTGCTTTCGGGGGGGGACATCGCGAATGGCTGCCCAACCTATTCATTCCGTGAATAGAGCCTATAGCCTCAGCGAGCATCGCGAGCGTATAAATCCGCGAAGCGGCTCAATGAGCGAAGCGAATGTATCCTCTGATGGTCCCGCAGCCGGCAGCATCAGCCGTGCGTGAGCACCAACATCCCAACACCCTCAGCACGCCAGCAAACGCCTCAAATTCGCATCTGATTGCGAATTTGCTTTAACAACCCCGCAAAAACAGGCTGTTTTCCAATCGGTTCCAAGCAGTTTGTGCAGGTCATGTGCCGTTCACCGTTTTTTGTGTCCCCTCTACCACTTTTGCCCTATAACGATGCCACAGCGAAAAATGACCTGCTCAAACGGACAGAAAGGCCCCATATGCCAGACAAGAAGGAAAAGAGCGAGGAGCGCGGCGTGCGCCTAGCCTACAAGTTCCGCATCTACCCGACTGCAGAGCAGCGGGACGCCATCGAGCAGAACATCGACGCGTCGCGCTTCGTGTACAACCACTACCTCCGTGCCCGCATGGAAGCCTTCGAGCGCACCCAGCAGGAGGTTCGCCGCCCGAAGCCGGCCCTCGACGAGCAGGGCAACGTGCAACACGACGAGGAAGGCCGCGAGGTTTGGGAGCGCAACAAGGATGGCAAGGTCGTCTACCATAAGGTTCCCAACCCGGGCTACGACCCCAAGGCGAAGGCGATGTCCATGTTCGACACTTCCAAGGACCTCACCCGCCTGAAGAAGGAGCTCGTCGACGAGGGCGGCACCCCCTGGCTCAAGGCAGCGGACGCCACCGCACTCATGTACGCGCTGCGCAACCTCGACGCCGCCTACCAGAACTTCTTCCGCGGCTTGAAGAAGGGCCAGGACGTGGGCTTCCCCAAGTTCAAGAGCCGCAAGAACCCGGTGCAGACCTACAAGACGGGCAATGTGAGGCTAGCCGGCTCACGTGAAGACGGCTCTGAGCAATGCGCCGTGGAAGCGGTGCCCTCGCCGGTTCCCGATGGCTGGGACCTTGCCGACGTCCGTTGGGACGGCATCGTCCTCCCCAAGATCGGCAAGGTGAAGGCGAGGGTTCACCGTATCCCGGAAGGCACCTTCGTGAACTGCACAGTGGAGCGAAAAGCCAGCGGAAAGTACTACGCGTCGATCAACGTGAAGGAGCACGAGCTTCCTGAGCCCCAGCCCGCAGACGGCGAGGTCGGCATCACCTTCGGCGCCTCCCACTGGGCAGTGACCTCCGACGGACAGGTGGTGGATTTGCCGGAGCAGATCGCCAAGCTGCAGCGCCGCAAGGCAATCGCGCAGCGCGATCTGGCACGCAAAGAGCCGGGCAGCGCGAATTACCGAAAGCAGAAGGCGAAGGTGGCGAGGTACGACGAGAAGATCGCCGAGGCGCGAAAAGCGGCGACCCACAACCTCACCCGCGAGCTCGTCGACGGCTACGGCCTCATCGCAGCCCGCCAGATGAATTCGAAGGAGATGCAGCAGCACGAGTCTGCCGCCACGAAGAGCCTTCCCCGCAAGGTGAAGAAGATGCTGAACCGCAGGACGGCTGACGGCAACTTCGCGGAGTTCAACCGCCAGCTCGCCTACAAGTCCGCCTGGGCGAACCGGGCCTTCGTGGAGGTCCCGGGCGACACCCCCACAGCCCAGGTGTGCAGCCGATGCGGCCACGAGGAGCTTATCTTGGCGAAGGACCTGCGCCCAACATGGACCTGCTCCGAGTGCGGCGCAAAGCACGACCGAAAAGCCAACGGGGCGGTAAACGTTCTGGAAGCCGGCAAGGACATCCTGAGCCAGCAGGAGCAGTCCTACGTGTCGAAAGCCAAGTCCTCCCGCGCCAAGAAGCGTGCCGAAGAGAAGGACCCGACGAAATGACCCCAAAAGCAGACGACATCCGGGAGCTGGTAAGCGGGTACAAGGTCTCGACAGCCGACGCGAAGCGCGTATTGATGCTCGCATCGGACAAGCAGGAGGCGCACGAGCTTGCCGAGAGCATCCTGGACGGCGCCTCGTTGCTCGATTTGCTTGTGGAGCAGGTAGCCGATCTGAAGAGCAAGAAGGCAAGCGCCAAGTCGCGCAAGCTTGCCGACGCCGCCCAGATGATCGAGGAGATAGCAGGATGCCTTGCGAACCATGGGCAATACGGCAAGGATCAGCTTGAAAGCGCAAGGGATGTTTGGGCATGCCAGCTCCTCATCCAAGCAGGCAAGATTCGCGAGGAAGTCAAATGACGATCTTGGTCATCCTCATAGGCACAGCCGTCCTGCTCATAATCTCCTTCAAGGGAGCCATGACCTGCATGCTAACGGGCATCTGCCGGAAGAACGGCATGCGCATCACGCCCCGCGACGAGCAAAGCGAGACCCGCGCCCGCCACGCAGTCTTAGCCTCGCTCATCGGAATGGCAGCCTCGGCAGCCGTCTTCCTGGCAGGCTTTTCCGGCTTCCGCTATCCGTTCCTCGCTCTCATGTTCGGTCTGGCGCTCGGCTCCCTGGCAGGTTGGCTCACGGGCAAGTCCCCATTGCATCGTCCTTCTCCAAAGCCAATGCAGGAACGTCAAAGCAGCAGAAGGGCAGCGGCGCCCAACCGAAGAGCTGCAGGCACCCGTTTTCCAAAGCAAGCGCAAAGCGCAAAATCCCCCAGATACGACTACAAAAAGGAAGAAATATGAGCGATAACCTGAAGCCCTGCCCGTTCTGCGGTGGTGAAGCCGCTTTCGTCTACGACTCGGTTGAGTGCCTGAGTTGCGGGGCGCGCATGCACGGGCTCAACAGCAAGAGCGAGGCAGTCGGTCTCTGGAATACCCGTATCGTGCGTACCCTGCCCCCCCAGCAAACCTTCGGCTGAGATGCCGGTGATCATGGGCATAAGCTGCACGAAGCATCCAGGTGAGGATGCATGGGAGCCGACCATCACGGCTGCAAGGCTTTTCGAGAAAGCGGAGAAGGCGCTCTTGAGAGACGCCGACGCCTATTTTGCCCAAAGGGCGGCACAGGAGGCACTGAGCATCCTGAAAGCCAACGAGCCGCAGATCAAGCAGCTCCGCGCAAAGCTCGAGGACGAGTCATGACCCGCGATGAAGTCACATCGGAGCTCACATCGAAGGACCTGAAGAAGCTCCGCCGCGAGTTCACATTGGTAGCCCAAGAGGTATGGGTGGACGACGACCACCGCGTGGACTTCGTGGGCTTCAAGCCCCTCGTCTCCACGCCTTACCCCGCATCGTTGGAGCGCGGCACCTTCGTGTTCGTCGAGGTGAAGAGCTGCATGGCGGATTACAAGTCAGGTCACGGGCTTACCTTCGACGGCGACAGGAACTGGCTGGTGTGCCCGAAGGAGCTCTGCGAGACCCTGCGCGAGAGCCTGATGCTCCCATACGGAACGGCGGTCCTCTGCCCGAACAAGGCCGGAGCCCTGGTAGAGCGCATCCATTCCGTCGAGTACGGGAGCCGAAGGGGCAAAGGCGCCTTGGAGCTCTTGTGGCGCATGGTGAACCGCAGCTCAAGGGTTTGGCGCACCAGCAGGACAGTAATAGAAAGCGAGGTGCAGCCAAGATGATGTCCGAGAACGGCTACGCGTTCCCACACGCCGGATACGGATCGTGGAACAAGAACCCCAGGACCGTCACCTGCCCGGTATGCGGAAAGTGCTTCGAGCAGAGAAGCCGCAGCCAGAAGTACTGCTCGAAGCAGTGCGGAGCGAAGGCGGCGAAAGAGAGAAGGAGCGCCAAATGAGCGATTTCATAGCCGTCCCGTTCCTCGTCCTCTTCGTCGCCAGCGCAGCGCTGATGCTCTGCCCGCTTGGAAGCCCAAGGACTCAGGGCAAGACCCTCAAAGCCGGCGCCGTCCTCATGGTTCCTGCCATATTGGCCGGCGTTTTGACGACCGCATGCCTTGCATGCGCACGTTAGCTTGAACCCGAAAGGAAGCCAGATGCACTGCTCAAGGAAATGCGCCAACCAGGCGGCAAGCGAGAGAGGAAACCGCAAATGAACGGTTTCCTCTCGTGGCTGCTCGACAACGGCCCGCAGAGCGCAGCGTGGGTCGGCATCGCAGGTGCCGTGATCCTTCTGCTCGGTTTGCTCATCGAGGGTGCCAAGCCGAGGCACATGCTTGCCTGCGTTGCCGCAGTAGCGCTCGAGTTCCCCCTCATGGCATGGTATGCATCCCTGTTCCCAGGCATAGACGGCATGCTCGCAACCGTCCTTGCCGTGCTCCTGCTCCTCCCAGCATGCTGCACGTTCGCGTACGCCATCGCGAACAGCAAGGCCCAAGAGCGAGAGGATGAGCAGAACGCGAAGTATTTTGAGCAAGAAGAACAAAAATCCCCCGAATCGAAACCAAAGGAAAGGACCCGGTGACGAAAGATGCCAGAATCAACCGACAACTACCGCAAAGCCGTAGCCGACCGCCTGCGCGAGGAGGCGAACGCCCCATTGGGCTTGCCGACCCTGTTCAAGTGCCTGCACCCCGACGAGGACCTGCCCACAACTCAGGACGGCTACAGCCTAGCCTCCGAGCTCGCCGACCTGATCGACCCCGCAGCGCAGCAGTCTGGTTTGCCCAAGGACAAGAACGGCGACCCGATCGCCGCAGGCTCGTACGTGATGATCGAGGAGCATTTCACTGCCTTTGTATACGAGGTCGTCGCAGTCGACAACAGTGGCGTCTTCTACCGCATGCGAACGGAGAACTGCTCCGACTGGGAAGAAAATTGGACGAGCCCAGACGGTTACAGCCTTGTGTACAAGTGCGGCAAATGCGTCGAGCTCCTTCACGATTCCTGGAAGAAGTTGCGTGACGACCTCGATGAATGCGTATCGAAAGGCGGTTCGCGCGGCATCGGCAAGGAAGCCGCAGCCAAGTTCGCCGACCGGGCAGCGAAGCTGGCTGAGGTCGAGTAGCCATGCCAATCTGCTACGGGAAGAACCCGTACCTGAAGTGCGTGCGCCAACCGCTGGTCGGCGACGAGCACGCAGAGCAGCAAGAAGAGCTGCGAGAAGCAAGCAGTGCGAAGCACCCGAGGAGGGGGGTAAGGTCCAACCTCCAAACCCGCGAGGAGTCGGAGCGGAAGTTCCTGGAGCTTTTGCGAAGCGCAGGCGACGAGGGCGCAGTCCTCACCGCCAGGCAGATAGCGAGCCGAATAGGCTGCAGCGAGACCACCGTGGGGCGGGTAAAGCAGAGCCTCATAGCCGACGGAACGATAACGGCAGAGCGGGTGCGAACAATGAGCATCGCCAACTTCCCGGCAGGCACCCGCTACCGCATGAGAAAGGAAGCCAAATGATCCCAACAGAAGACCTCGTCCGCAACATCGTCATTGGAACCCGGTCGCCCATGTCGGATGTCAGGAGCGTATGCCGCCTCGCGGGCACCGAGGAGGAGGCAAGGCGCATGGCAGTCCTCCTGCAAAGCGGGAAAGCGACCCTCGTCGACTTCCTGATCGACGAGCTGGTAGCCGTGAAGGAGTCCTTGGCGAAAAACGACTCCAATATCGAGTACTGTGCCGTTTCCCTCGTAGGTGCCGAGGGCGGTTCCGATGACTAAAGTCGAGCGGAAGGGAAACCTTTCCAAGAGCGAATGGGCGGTGCTTCAGCTGTGCGCACGCCACGGCGACGTCGGGATGTCGATTACGAAGGATGCCTTGGGCTTGGCGATAGGAAAGAGCGTCCGAACCGTCGACCGCGTCGTCCGAACGCTCGCAGCGAGCGGCTACATAGAGGTTTGCCCGCAGAGGTCGGAGAACGGGACAACGCTCCCGAACCTTTACAAGGCGACTCCTGACGGGGCGGAGAGGTGCCGCGAGGGCAGAAGGGAAAGCTCAAGATGAGAACCAGCATCCGCCAGCTTCTTTGCCGCCACGAGTACGTGCGCAAAGGCCACAACGTCAAGCGCACCGCCACGTACTGGCTGTGCCGGAAGTGCGGCAAGGAGATCACCGTGGAGAGCCCCCTTCACGGCTACCCCGAGGCGGTGTGCTCCGTGTGCGGCAGGAAGCTTGACCGTTTCGAGGAGAGCTGCCCCGAGCACCCCTGCTCGCCGATCGTGCCGCTGGAGGGCAGGCTCCCGTATTTTCACTAGGGTTGCCCGCCCAAAACCCTTTACAAGAACTCTATAACTCTAGTATTCTATATGTAGAGTTATAGAGCTATAGAGTTATAGAAGAGCAAAGGAGGCTGAGGACGATGGGACCGTTCGAATGCATAGTCGCGATACTTTTCACGCTGCTCGCGCTGCGTGTTGTGCTTCACATAATCAAGAAAGCGCTGTCGATGCTGGCAGCGCTTGCCCTGCTGTCCTTGGCAGGCCTCGCCGTCTTCGCGGTGTACACCGGGGTGACGAGCCTTGTTGGGATGCTCTTCTGAGAAAGGAGCTGAGCGCAGTGCCGGAAGAGAGCAATGCCGACCGCCTCGTTCAGTTGAACGTGCAGGTGCCGTATCGGGTAAGGCAAGCCCTGCGCGAACGCTACATCGAGACCGGCGAGGGCCAGTCCGCCTTCGCCCGCCGCGCGATAACCCGCCAGCTCGAGGAGGACGCCAGGCAGGGTGACGGCAAGTCCATCCCCGACCTCCTGAAGGCGGTCCTCCGGCTGAGCGCCGAGGAGCAGGCGATACTCGACGAGCAGATCGCATCGTACAACATGACGATGGGAGAGCTCGTCGGATCCCTCGAATCGTCTGACTTGCCGGCAGCCCGTGGCATAGCCGCCAAGCTAGAGGGCTATGCTGCATCCGACGGGGAGGAGGACGAGGCATGAAGGACTGGGTCTACTACGCGCTTGCGCTCATCGGGCTTGTCGGATTGCCCCTCATGTCCACCTTCGTGGCGAGCATGGTGCATGAGCTGAGACGTGGTAACGACCACGGCATGCCCTTACGTGCATGGTTCGCCGTTGGTTTCGCCTCTGCAGCGATCCTGATCTTGGCGGTGATCCTGTTGAAGCTCGATGCCTTCTTCCCAGAGCTCGGCGACACTTTCGGCGTGTCCGCATGCGCCTTCGCAGGCATAGTCTTCTCGGTGCTCGCCCCCATAGGCTGGCTCAAGTTCCTGAAGCAGGAAGACTCCCAACAAACAGAATGGCTGGCAAGCAACATGCCGCAGGATCGCCCCCTGCGTGAGTGGGAGGTAACCGACCCCGACCCAACGCTCCACGCCGCGTTGGTCAAGATGAACGCCCAGCAAGCTGCCCAAAGCGCCAGCTTCGGAAAGCATGCAGCAAAGCTGTGAGCAAGCTGAACAGGAGGTTCCATGGTGCTATCGACAAGCTATACGGGAAGCCTGCTGATGATCGGAGCGTTGCTGTTCCTGTTATGCGCAGTGCAGTGCGTGGTCCTGTACCTGTTGTCAGCGGAGGCAAGGGAAAGGCGCCTCGAAGTGCAGCCGAATCCGTCATCCGAGAGGCGCGGGCAGCACCTCATCGTCAGCATGACAGCGACGCTCATGTTGCAGATACTCCTGCTCTTTGCGGCAGGATTCACGATATTCAGCTAACAGAAAGCAAGAAACCGAAAGGAATGATCTAGATGGAAGACAACAAGAAAGACAAGGTGCCGGACGCGGCGGAAACGGTGAAGCTGCCCAAGCAGGACCCCTCGCAGGATCCGGCAGGCGCGACTTCGGAGCTCCCAGCAACGGAGATCCCGACCGACAAGCAGAAGATTGCCAAGATGGAGACCGCCGAGAAGCGCATCGAGAAGTCGCTCTCCAAGCAGAACGTGGAGCACAGCGAAGGCGAAGTCCATGATGCGTTGGTTCCCCTCTACGAGCGATACGAGCTCACCGGCACGGTTCCAACGCAGGAAGCCTTCGCCGAAGCCTGCCGCAACCAGAACGCAGGGCAGCACGTGCTGGGCATGCAGAAAGACCCGTTCCGCCCCACCGGAAAGCGAAACGCCCTGATCGCCGCAGGTTGCGCAGCCGCCGCCCTGATCATCGCCGGCACCGCGTTCGCCTACAGCTCCGCTCATCAGCCGGCGGCCCCCGAGCAGGAGAGCAAGCCTGCTGTAGCCGAGGTGAAGCAGGCGGAGGATGCGACCATCCACGCGAAGGTGAACTGCGACGGCTGGAACGAGGAAACCAGCACGCCGATCGTGCTGAGCATCTACGAGGGAGACGTGAAGGACACGCTCACCAGCACCGACGAGAACGTGACAGCCCCCGACCCGATGGCAGAGAAGCAGGTAAAGGCGGGAGTCGACACGGAGATCACGGAGATCACCGATCCGGGCACCTACACGCTTGCCATCGTAGGCTCGCCGGTCCTCGAGGACGGCACGATCTTCAACCTCCCCGAGCCGCAGGTAGTCGAGTACGACGGCGACAAGGGCGAGTCCGTCGAGCTCACCCTCAACGTGAAGCCCGCTGACCAGGTCACCGAGGCCGACATCGTGGCAGCCCAGGCAACGGCGGTAGCCGCAGGCGCCGACACCGAGAAGGTGTCCAACGCAGCCAGCGCCGCCAACAGCAAGGCAGCCAGCGCCCAGGGCGGCACCGTTGCAGCCGGCAGCACCAACGCCGCAACCAAGAGCAACGCCAGCAAGACCGGCACGACCGCCCCATCCCAGAGCGGTAGCAACAATCAGGGCAACCAGGGCGGTAACAGCCAAGGCGGCAATTCCGGTGGCAACAGCGGGAGCACAACACCATCCGAGTCGGCTCACCAGCATAATTGGGTAGCAAAGACCGTTCATCATGATGCAGTATATGAGAATCAAACAACTTACATTCATCATGATGCAGTATATGAAACCAAAACAATTTCTGTTTGCGCAACATGCGGGGCAGAGAATCCTTCTTTGCAGCACTCCAAAAATCATGCTTTGAATGGGCAGAGCGACCAGGTTGTTGAAAAGCAGAAGCGAGTTTTGGTTAAGGACGCATATGACGAACCGGTGACCAAGCGAGTTCTCGTTAAAGCTGCCTACGACGAGACCACTGGTTATTACTGCTCCACCTGCGGCGCAACGAAGTAACAGTAGCGTAACCCCGTTGGGTTGTGGTATAATACAACCATCGTTGCGAAAAAGGAGGAACAGCGGATGGAACCGAGCAAGTCGCCGGACACCGATCTTCTTGGCCGCCGCTGGTACCGGATAGACGTCCTCAAAGGCGACCGGATATTCGACCGCCTGTTGATAACGGCAGAGTCGGATGCAGCGGCGGAGCTGCAAGCCCACACCGAGGCGGCGAAGTTCGCATCGGTGGGCAAGAAGAGGACCCTCCGCCTGTACCCAGACGACCGAAGCCGTCTGGTAGCGGAGATCAAGTCAACCTAACAGAAGAGCCACGGGATTTTACTCCCGTGGCTCTTTCCATATTCGCATCCGATTGCGAATATCGCTTTTCAATCTCCTTTACCTATGCAGCTCCCGTCTTGCCTCTGCGATCAAGCGGCGCTTATCGAGCCATTCGCCCATTTCCTCATCGTTCATGACCTTCTGGCACCGGAAGAGCGGAATCCCCGCTTTCATGAAGCAGCAGTCCTTGAGGTTGTCCTTCTTCCGCGCCTCATCCGTGCAATGCGTCGAATCATCCAGCTCGATGCCGAACAGGAACCGGTCGTTCTTCCCCAATATCATGAAGTCGATATGCAGCTGCGCAAGCGTCCTGAACCATACCGTGTTCTCATCGGGATCGTCCGTCTTGACCTCCAAGATGTCCATCACCCGCACCTTCGGGCAAACCGTGAGCCCCTGCTTGCCGCAAGCACGGTGGAGCACCTTGAAGAAGGCGTACTCCCTTTTGGAGAACAGCCCGCCGCGCTGCTCGATGGGAAGCTCGTCGACCGGCGGGAGATGATCGAGATCGAGCCATTTTCCCTGCTCGCCGCTTGAGTCAACCGTTGCCGAGGCTTCCTGACGCATTTGCGCTTCCTCATGCTCAGCAGCCAGCTTATCGTGCTCTTCGATATGCCGGTCGATCAGATAGCTGTAGAACGATCGGCTTTGATTGGCGGGTATCATGCGCTTCTCGAGATCGGAAAGCAGCCCTTCCTTCCTCATCGTATCGACAAGCGCGATTTGCCTCTCCGTCGGGGCAAGTCGCTGTGCCTTTCCCTTCGAGGACTTATGCGATGAGAGCGCCCGCTTCCCCGATTTTCCCCGTATACGCTTGCAGAACCCCAAAAGCTTGCCTCCAAGGTACACGAGCAGAAAGCCGATGACGATGAACTCGAGGAAACTGGTAGATGAGGAATCCAAGGCAAGCCTCCAATCAGGATGGTCGTGGTTAGATGGTACCATTCATCGCCGCAGGCGCCGCACCCATCGCGCCGCCCAGCTCGCCATACGCTGCCTAACTCTATTCGACTAGCCTGATATGCCAAGCGAATCTGCAAAAGCTTGTTGAGGCCACGGCGGGCTTGCAGGTACGGGAGAGCCGCCAGTCGGCAACCGGCAAGCATCTTCTTGCGTGATACAATTCTTCCTGTACCCGCGCCGGTCGGGGAACCTACGCCTGCGGAGAGCGAAAACGCTCGCTGAACCAGGAAGACCCGGCGGCAAGCAGCAAGGCTCCGGTGCAGTGAACGCGCCGCAAACGAACAAGGCTCACCGTCCTGCTCGCCCTGCCGCCAACAGGCACCGGACACTCGCAGCGTCGTCCTCAATGAAACCGCAATGTACTCGGAAGCACGGCAACCTCCTGTTCCCGCAACGCACCGATCCGCATCTTCCAAAGCAGCATCCGCCCTGCGTGGTATATCGCTGCCGAGCACGTCCCGCTTTCAGTGCCATAGCTCCCCAACTCTCCCAAAATCCCATCAACGAGCGAAGCGAGTGGATCAGCGAAGCGCCTCAGCGAGCAGCGCGAGCGTATCAATCGGTGCCTCGGCACCGCTCAGTGAGCGAAGCGAGCGTCAAGCAGCCCGGCTCATCATCCATGCGCCAGCCACAACGCCTCAATACCCCAGCGACCCTGCATCACCAAAGCGAATCGCATCCTATTCGCCATCCGTCTCGAAAGCATCCCGCAACCTTCCCGCACCATCCGTCAAGCAAGCGAAGCGCAGCCCATCGCAGGTCGTCACATCGCCATGAAGTACCGTTGCCATCGCATCCCCGCAGCGGACGAACGGCAAGACGTCTGCAAATCGCCTCTGCTCATCGCATGCATCCTCCAGTGCCAAGCATCCCGCAAAAACGGCTCCGCATCGTGGCACCTGCCGCCATCTCGTCAGGTTCCGTGCCCTAACACCGCCTAAAGCCCAAAGCAGCCCCTCAGAAACGCCCGCAGCCACCTCAAAGCCCATTTCCCCAGGTCGCATCTTTCCGTTGCCTTACCTTATCTTCAGGCTATTCCCCCTTGACTGTTCGCCTTTCCCTCAGCACCTCGGTTGCTTGCATGGTTTCTAACACCCCCGTCCCGAACCGCAAGGGCTGCCCTACGGCGCATCGGCGTGCATGCCCGCCTTGTCCCTTGACGCCCCGTTCCTTAGTGCGTTTTGCCGAAACCAAGCAACGAAGGTTGCTGAGAGAAAAACAAGCAAGAACAAGGAGGAACTGAAGATGAAGGAAGGAAAAGCAACGGAAATGCTCGAGAAGATGAGGCTCAGGGAGGTGGCGCTCAACAGCATATTCGCGAAAACGGGGCAGAAGGTCCGCGTCAAGGCGGTCAAGGTCCACAAGAACAACAACGAGAGGGCGGGCTTCGAGGTGCGCGACGAGGAGATCCCTGTTGCGATCACGTACTACCCGAGGCCGGAGGAGCTTGAGCAGCCGGACGTTTGCCTGATCGAGCAGATCGCCGCGATCCTGAGAGAGGAGCGGGACAACGTCGGCCTGATAGCGTCCGAGCCGACGCGCGAGGCGTTCATAGCCAACCTCATGCCGGAGGTGCTGGGCGCGAAGAACGCCGAATGGCTTGAGGAGTCCGGAAGGCCGTGCAGGATGGTGCTCGACATGGTGGTGACGCTTCGGTGCCAATGGGGAAACGAGGCGTCGAACACATTGGCAAGCTGCCTGGTGACGAAGCACCTGCTCGAGCGCTACGATCTAAGCGAGGACGAGGCCTTCGAATACGCGATGCGGAACAATGAGGACAGCTCCGAGATCGTCCCGATCCGCAAGGTCGTCGAGGATCTTGTCGGGCACGAGATGCCGGAGGAGGAATGCGAGCAGGCTATGTACGTGGTCAGCAACGCCTACTGCAGCAAGGGCGCGTCCCTCATGTTCTCCAAGAAGATCCAGAGCGAGCTTCTTGAGATATTCGGAAGGCAGTCCGTGGCGGTGCTCCCATCGAGCGTGGACGAGTTCATCGCCGTCAACGCGGAGCTGTACGATATGGATGGCCTGAAAGAGATGGTGGCAGAGGTCAACAGGACGCAGGTGGATCCTGAGGCTCGCCTGACCGATGAGGTGTACGTTATCACCGGAACACCGGAGAAGCCGATACTCGGCATGCACACCAGCTTGGGTCTTCCAGGGCAGACGTTCCTGGTAGCCCGCTACTAGCCAATCAAGGCAGGCTCGGTAACTTGCACCCGCCGGGTCTGCTTAAAGCAACGAATTGTATCACGCACAGGAAGAGCCTGCCGACATTGCATCCCGGTAGGCTCTCCCTTTTTCCATGCCCGCCACGACCTCACCCCGGTCCGCACCCATCGCGGACCGGGGGGTGAATCGCCATGCGTTCGGAAGGAGCTGCCGGTGGCAGGTCCTGTAGATCTCTGCCCGAAAGAAATTTCGGCCGAAGCTTTGCAAGAAGTTGCTTGTATGCTATTATTCATAGCAGAAAGTCTCCTATCGTGATTGTTTCTTGATAGGTATGCTTTTACGCTGTATCCCCTGGTCTTCGGATTAGGGGAATTTTTTGTTTTATGTTCCTTTTGCCATAAGCTTCGGTACAGCGTAGAATATGGGCGCTATTGCAGTGTCCGTCTGATTTTGCGGGTGAAGCCTTCTCAAAGAGAGGAGGTGAAGCCCATGATGAACTTTATTCTTGGAATTGCCGCTTTATGCGGCATCGCCGATTTCGTAATCGAGCGTATCGAATCTGTTCGCAAGATTGTGCGGAAAAAGAAGATGAACAAATAGAAAGAGCCAGGTAAATGCCTGGCTCAAAGTAGATTTGCTTCACCCGTTCTCTAACGACCTAGGAAATTGTTAGTATATCGGCGGGCGCTGCGATGGTTTTATTATACCAACACATTTGTTGAACACAAATCATCTTCTTCTCGATCCACCAGCGGTGTTGTTGTACGAGCTTGTGGCGTTGAATGCCTTGATGAGTTTTTTCTCCAAAGCATTCATCTGCTGTGCCGGGCAGGGCACGATCTTCACGAAAACAGGCTTTCCGTTTCGAACATCGGCATAGACATCGCCGTTGCCATGTCCCGTGAGATGGTTCCGCACACGGGAGCACACATGAAGGGATTGCCCCACATAGACGTTCTCATAAGCCTTTCCATCAGGTGAAGGGGAGGTGACGATTACATAGCAACCTGGCTGGTCCAGCATCTTGTATCCGCCGGTCACCTTGTTCCCTGATTTTGTCGTTTTCCAATTCCCAAGGAAATTGCCTGCGGAAATCATTTGCGAACCCAAGATGCTCTGCCGCAGCGCAGCTTGATGCTGCCTTTGCCGCTCGATGGCGATCAGCTGGATGCAGCCTGCGATGATTACCAAGAGAATCATTATGATGGCGCCGATGGAAATCTCGAAGTTGAGGAGATCTTGCCCGGCAAGGTTTCCCTCAAATCCCATCTGCATCAACCTAAGCCAGCTGTCTGCATATGAGGTTATGTTCATTGAAGCCCTTTCTTTTCGCTTCTTCGATTATAGCCGATATGCCCCTTAACCAGGCTCTTTACCTAAAACCTCAGCGAGCACCGCGAGCGTATCAATCGGCGAACAGCCGCTCAGTGAGCGAAGCGAGCGTATCCCTGAAGTCCCCGCAACCCGGATCATCACCTCTGCGTCAGCCCAAACGCCCAAAACGCCCCCGCAACACAAAAAAAGCCCCACCGAACAGAAGTTCAGCGGGGTTCTTAAATTCGCATTCGATTGCGAGTTTGCTCTTACGGATCGCTTTAAGCCTTGGTAGGCTGGTCCACGCTGTCCTTCTGAACGTCCTCCGGCGAGGCGGTAACCCCGCAGGTGGAGCACTTGTAGTCCTTCAGGACGGACTCATCGTAAGCCGCCTTGTCGGTAACCGTCTCGTCCCAAGCTGCCTTCACCTCGACGGTCTCCTTGTGCGGAACCTGCTTGGTGAAGCCCTTGTGCCCGGTCTCGGCGCAATGCTTGGTACCCTCGTTGTCGGTCGAGTCGAGGTACTTGCCGCACACGTTGCATTGCGTGGAGTAAACGGTCTGATTCTCATAGGTTGCGTTATGGTGCACGACATGCGTCTCAGCGTCATGGTGCACCGTCTCGTATTCCGCTACCCAGTCGTGCTTGTGCACGTCCTGCGAAGCCTCATCGCTGCCCGAATCGCCCTTGTTGCCGGAGTCGTCGGCTGCAGCCTGCTGCTGCTCCTGCGCCGGAGTAGGCTGGGTCTGCGCGTTCTGCGAGCCGCCTCCGGCAACACCGAGCGCAACCCCGCATCCGATTGCGATGCCCACAACGCACGCGATG